>Ga0214473_10000420_pt1 | contig 60097 bp, 50 predicted proteins | sample RVTome_7_FD_203509 | JGI IMG/M metagenome (GOLD analysis project Ga0214473, IMG submission 203509) | Soil microbial communities from uranium-contaminated site in the Upper Colorado River Basin, Wyoming, United States - RVT98D197 | ecosystem: Environmental > Terrestrial > Soil > Contaminated >... | reverse complement strand
CCCCCTTTCACCGGAATAAGACTCTCTGGTCGGGTTGGATCATTGAAGGACAAATAGGGAAGATATTCTTCGCGGGCGACACGGGATACTCACCGGTATTCAAAGAGATTGGTGAGCGCTTTGGCCCCCTAAGAGTCTCGCTCATCCCCATTGGCGCCTACAGGCCGCGTTGGTTCATGAAACCCGTTCATGTCGATCCGCCTGAGGCTGTCAAGATCCATCAGGATACGAATTCATTGCAATCTATTGCTTCCCACTGGGGAACCTTTAAATTATCCGATGAGCCTCTCGGAGAGCCCCTCGTTTATTTAAAGAAAGCTTTGAAAGAAGCGGGGCTTGACGAAAAGAATTTTCTTACAATGAAGTTCGGAGAGACTCTCCTGTTTCGTTAATCACCTCCGGTCCTCGTAATTCATTGAAAATATCCTTCACGATTTTCAAAGAAGTTCTATACGCCGGGTTCATCACGCTTGAACTTGTTTTCTGCTCGTATCGAATCGTGAATATTACATTTGCTCACAGCTGTCCAAATTAGGCGGAATGTCCGAGAAACCGTATTGATTTCACTGTGCTTTTGCGTCAGTATGTGCCTCTTTCAAAACCAGGTTCACCGCAAAGGCGCAAAGCTCGCAAAGGGGTAATTCGCGTTGTGATCCAATCGTGCCTGCACGCCGAAGTGCTTTACCTGACCATGGTTTGCTTGACCGTTTCGGCACGCAGGCGTGGGAGGCGATTGGATCACAAGATTCATCCCTTTGGGAATAAATTCGGGTTATGCTCATAACTATGGCACTGTAAAGAATGCATGTTCTGACACCAAAGAGAGCTTTTTCTTTGGCGGCCTCTCACCGCCAAAGAAAAAATTGCCTCCTCCGCGTCCTTTGCGCCTTTGCGGTGAAAATTCTATTTTGGACAAGAATGACATTTACTGGGACTCACGCTTAGCATACTGTGGTGAGTTAAAATTCGTTTACTTGAAACGTCATTCCTGCGGAAGCCGGAATCCGGGGTTTCCGTTTCTGGATACCCACTTTCGTCAGAAGATTTTGAACGCACCGGAGTGAAGATCATCAATCCGTGGAAAGAAGCGTAAAAAAACACGGATTCGACCGCGTCAGAGAAGACGGGAAGATTCCCGGAACTGGAATCAATTTCTTAGGCTCCAGTATTCCAAATGTCCAGTCAAAATCAATACGCAAGTTGCCACGCATGTCCCCAAGTTGCATTTGAACCAACGTCCCGGTTGTTACCAAGTTACTTTTTCAAAGGACCTATCTTCCCGAGCAGGATTCTCCGCCATTATGATCACCTAACCACTCGTTACTGGGCTCCGTTAAAGATGACTGGCCATCCCTTAGAAAATAAACTTTACCACCCCCACCCTCACCCTCCCCCATCGAGGGGGAGGGAAATGTTTGGGAGGAATTTTCACGTTTCGAGGTTGCTCCGGGCATGGGGCATTAATACCGAATTACCGTTGCCTGGTACCATTTCCTTTTCCACAAACTTTCCCCCGACCTTGCCAACAGAATCCACACAGGTCGCTGGGAGCCTGTCTCCTGCATAAGAGTTGACCGCTACCGGGCCGACTTCGGCAATGAGGGTCTCTGCTGCTGTCGCAACAAAGCGCAAGCGTGTGAATTTCATTTTTATCCTCCTCAATATTTGACCTCCCATGGACTGCTAAGAAAGATCTCATTGACATAATCAATTTATGGATTTAGAATTTCTCCAAAATATTACATGAAGTTTAATGATTGTTGGGCCTTAGCAAGATGGAAATTCAATTGAATGATTTTGCAGCGACGTTGGATCCGAGCTTCTTGAACATCGAAGAGAAGAATCGGTCGAATCTTTTCGCCTGGCGGGGGCAGTTCTCCCCACAGTTGGTTGAGTTTCTGCTTAACGCATACTGCCCTCCCGGCTCTGTAGTGCTCGACCCTTTCGTGGGAAGCGGCACAGTCCTGTATGAGGCTGCCTTGAAGAAGCTCCCGGCCTACGGATTTGAGATAAATCCAGCCGCATGGTGCTTCAGCAAGCTCTATGAGTTCACAAACATTGGGGGAGAAGACAGGAAGCTTGTTCTCAGTGAACTTCGCCAGAAGCTTAAAGATGAGTTCCCGATAATCCTTTTCGCGGAAGACAATCTCGAAGAGGGTGTTTTTGAGACAAGAATAGCCAGGATTGGGAATTCTATTAGTGCCCGTGCAAAAATCCTTTGTAGTGCTCTCGTTGTACTACTCGACGCTTATAATAACCCATTGACAAACGATCTTGTTCAAGGCAAGTTCGCCTCGCTCGCTCAATTAGTCTCGCAGCTACCATTTTCTGATCAACCAATTAAGGTAGACCTGCAGGATGCCAGGGCACTTCCGCTCCAAGCGGAGTCAATTGACTTCGCCATCACATCTCCGCCATACATCAACGTGTTCAACTATCACCAGAACTATCGGAGATCAGTTGAGCTTCTTGGATGGGATTTATTACGCGTTGCAAGATCGGAGATCGGATCGAACAGAGCAAACAGGGGAAATCGGTTTCTTACTGTCATCCAGTATTGCATCGACATGGCACACTCCCTTCAAGAACTGTCAAGAGTCATTAAAGACGGAGGTCGTGCGGTCTTAATTGTGGGCTACGAATCAAGAGTTCTTGGTGCCCCATTCTATAATGCTGACATTTTGGATCGGATAGCTCGCGAGTCGGGGCTCTTTGATGTCATCCTACGTCAAAAGCGAGTGTTCCTTAACCGCTTTGGGCAACAGATACGGGAGGATGTGCTTAATCTGAGAAGACTGCGCCATTTTAGCGACAGAACAATTCCGTCGACCCTCGGAAGAGCAGTTGCCCACGAAGCTCTAAGGGCCGCAATGCCAGCAGTCCCTCAGGGGAACCGCACACTTCTTGTGGAGGCGATTGAAAGGGTCAGCGAGATAGGGGGGACACCGCTTTTCGGCAGTTCGCAATATGCATACTATCAGACGCGGGACTCTGTCATGATGGTCAAAGAGAATGGAGATGAATATATGGACCAGCCAGCACCGAAACTTCCGACGCCACATTTAGACAAACTTAAAGCGGTTCTTCGTAATCCAAGACTGCCATCTGCCGATAAGCTCAGAGTTGAGGAGGCATTACGAAGGTATAATGAGTGGATTAGTGAGTTAGAGCATATCAAGCTGGGTCAGAAGAACGCGGTCCGGCAGCTTGTAGAGGCAACCAACCGCTATAAGGCGTTTATCGAACTGGACCTTATATTCGATAGCCCCGAAAACTTTCTTTATCGGCAAAAAGGGCAATTAAAACTTGACAATACCATTCTTGAGGAGTTTCTGCCGCAACTCCTTTATCGAAGCCTGCGCCTGAAAGATCAGGCTTTCGAGTTTGGCCCGCGTAATACATTCGCTGGGCTGAGTTTCACTTCTTCCCTCATGGATCCTGGCGGAGGTGGACACCCAAGGTTGCGAACGAAGGATCAAGACTTTGTCCTCGGTAAGCGGTTATACTTAATGACTTCCTTCGACAAGAACTTTGCCGAATCAGAAGTCGTTGAATCGCACCTCGGCTACGTGTGTGCCGAGTGCAGGCTCCTCCATCGGCCGGACCGATCGTTTTTTCTCTTTGGACCACGGGGTACAGGCAAGAGCACGTGGCTCCAGCAGGTCCTTCCAGAAGCAGTGCGGCTTGACCTGCTCGATACCTCTCTCTACCTTGAATTGAGCCGTGACCCTCATCGGGTCGAAGCCCTCATCGGAAACCTGCCTCCGGGAAGCTGGGCCGTGCTGGATGAGATTCAGAAGATCCCCCCTCTGCTTGACGAAGTGCACCGGCTCATGGAATCACGCCGTTGGAGTTTCGCCCTCTGTGGCTCCTCTGCTCGAAAGCTCCGCCGGGGTGGCGCCAACCTGCTCGCAGGCCGTGCCATCACTCTTAGCATGGAAGGTTTCTCTGCCGCAGAACTGGGAGCTGATTTCGATCTGGAATTCTCCCTGGACTGGGGACTCCTCCCGTTTGTCCAGTCTGACCCCCCCAATGCCGCAGACATTCTGGAGGCCTATGTAAGCACTTATCTTAAGGAAGAAATCCGTGAAGAGGGGCTCGTTCGGAACGTCCCTCCGTTTCTCCGCTTTCTGAGTGTAGCCGGTCAACTCAACGGGCAACTGGTCCATGGCCAAAACATCGCCCGGGAGGCCTCGCTGCCACGAAGCACAGTGGACACATATTTCTCAATCCTGATCGATACCCTTCTTGGCCATTTTTTGCCGGCTTGGCGCCCTGGACTGAAAGTACGCGAGGCAACTCATCCAAAATTCTACTGGTTCGACCCAGGCGTCGCACAGGCTGCAGCGGGTCTGATCCGTGAACCTGCAGACCGGCTCTGGCAGGGAACAACCCTCGAAACCCTGATCTTCCATGAACTGCGTGTTTATAACGAGAGCAGCCGGAAAAAGCGGCCCTTGGCTTATTACAGGACGGCGCGAGGGGTGGAGATCGATTTCATTGTTGAAACCCGGAAGCGACACGCCGGCGGACCAGCGCACCTCGTGGCAATCGAGGTAAAGAGGGCGGACAAGTGGAACCGGGGCTGGGAATCTGGGTTGAGGAATCTTGTCAGTCAAACAGGAGTCAAGGTGGACCGCTTAATCGCCGTCTATACCGGTACTCGCTCGTATCACTTCGAAGGTCTGGATGTATTGCCCGTATCCCAATTCCTCCGAAACCTCCATCAAGGCGAGGTTTTCTAAAGTAACCCAGGTCTATTATTTTTTCTATTATTTTTTGTGTTGACTTTTCCTTTCTGTTTTAGTAATCTCCCATCAAAACAGAGGCCAAGCATTTCCGTCCCTAAACCCTTTCAGCATTCATAGGGTGGGCATATGGTCTGGAGATAAACTAAGACCCCATTTCTAAGAGAAGGAATGGGGTCTTTTTATTTTGTTTACCTCACCTTCAACTTTGTTAGGTATCTTTTATGCCAAAGCCGTCAAACGCAAACTCGGCCCGCTTATGTCACTAAAATTAAAAGAAAGGAGGTAGTACATCATGGCCCAAACTGATAACGCCAAAATGTTGAAAGTCGGTTTAGTGATTCTCGGTATCGTATCAATAATCTACGGGCTCGGTTTCTTGATTGTCCCAAGTATCTGGGTAAACCTATCAGGCGGCAACCCTGTTGAATTTGGCTGGCTACGATGGGCTGGAGGAATCATCATCGCCCTCGGAATCGGCGCTCTAATGGTATTTAGGAAGCCGGAAAAACAGGGTATTTTTGTGTTCACAAGTGCTTCAAGTACCCTACTTGCTGGTGTAGGGTTATTATTCTCCTGGATAATGACGGAATATTCAGGATCCACCCTGTTTATTGCAGTGCCAACTATTATTCTGTTGGTGATATCCGGCCTCCTATGGTGGGGCAGGCAACAGACAAAAGGGATTCTCTGATCGGGATGGGAGAGCAGGAGTCTTAATGATTAGAAGTAACAGGAAAGCGGGCCGAAACAGCGTTTAAGCAAGGAGGAAAATCTATGGAACAAAAGTTGGAGAGAGAATGGAAATCAATCGGATGTCCTGAAAGGGATAAGAAAACTTTGGTAATGTGTGAGTGGGCTATCCTTTCAGAGAAAGGCAGCATCCTTCAGAGAACTCTAAAACAGATTGATTGCCAAAATCCCAAATTGGCGGAATTTGGAGGAGCAGATTGTGATTGGGGATGCGAGAGGGTTTTAGTAGCCTGATTTAAACATCCACAGAGAAAGGAGAATAGTTATGACTAACGAAAAGTTTGAAATCCGTTGGGCAAAAGGTAAACCGCCTGCTGAAGGTGGATACCCAGGATTAACCCCCCGGACTGAAAGGGCAGAGGGAATGATCTGTGAGTACGATGTTGCTGTGCCGATGCGTGATGGCGTGAAGATACGCGTTAATATCTTTCGCCCGGAGAAGGAGGGAAAATACCCCGTTCTTATTGGTTGGAGCCCTTATGGTAAACATGTTAACGTAAAGTATGCATTTTTCCCAAAGTGCGGCGTATCCGACGCCGATATGTCTAAGTACTGCGCCTTTGAAGGGCCTGAGCCTCTTTATTTCTGCCCTAATGGCTATATCGTTATCAATGCGGATCAGCGTGGTTCCTGGGGTTCTGAAGGTGACCTAACACTCATGAGCGATCAAGAAGCTAAGGATTTCTATGACTTGATCGAATGGGCCGGCACCCAAAGCTGGAGTAATGGCAAAGTTGGTACGACCGGTGTCTCCTACCTGGCTTGGAGCCAGTGGAGAGTGGCGTCGCTCAATCCACCACATCTGGCGGCAATCAATCCTTGGGAGGGAGTGAGCGATTTTTACCGCGAGTTTGCCTTCCACGGGGGCATTCCGGAGACGGTGTTTATGTCCTGGGACTGGTTAATGGGCTTCTGGGCTTACTCGGAGAATCGAGTAGAAGATATGGTACAAATGATAAAAGAGCATCCGTTATTTGATGACTACTGGGCCAGCAAGAACGCCGATCTATCAAAGATAAAGGTGCCGGCATTTGTTGTGGCGAGTTGGGCGGATCACGGCCTGCATACGCGGGGAACACTCCAAGGTTTCAAGAAAATTGCTTCCAAGGACAAGTGGCTAAGGGTTCATGGGCGAAAGAAATGGCAAGATTATTACCTAAACATGGAGAGACTGAGACAGTTTTTCGATAGGTTCTTGAAAGGTATCGATAGCGAAGTAAAATACTGGCCTAAAGTCTCGCTGGAGATCAGAGAACGATTCTTTGTCGGAAACTTCAGGAGCGAAAAAGAATGGCCACTGGCACGTACTAGATATACGAAACTCTTCTTGAACGCGAGTGACGGAAAGTTGAGCAAGTCTCCATTCAAAAAGGAAGCTCAAGTTCGCTACAATGTTAATGACATAAAGGATAAAACTCAGAATGCCAAGTTTGAATTCAAGTTTGACGAGAAAACCGAGCTAACAGGACATATGAAGCTGAAGCTTTGGGTACAGGCGGTTGGTAATGACGACATGGATTTGTTTGTAGCAATAGAGAAAATTGATCGTACTGGAGACACTGTCCCGTTCCCGTTCTTTACTAACCATAACGATGGCCCAGTCGCCTCGGGCTGGCTACGAGTCTCCCATCGTGAACTCGATGAGAAGAAATCCACACCCTACCAGCCTTTCCTCAAGCACCAGAAAGAAATAAAGCTTAAAGCTGGGGAGATTGTTCCGGTTGAGATCGAAATCTTGCCTTCAAGTACCCTGTTCGAAAAAGGCGAGAAGCTACGGGTGATAGTGCAAGGGAGCGATATCTATTACTACCTTACCGAGTCGCTCATTACTGGGCATACGTCAACTGTGAACAAGGGCGAGCATGTAATTTATACAGGTGGCAAGTACGATTCCCATCTTCTCGTGCCAGTCATCCCCGGTGATTGAAACTCATATCGTTTATTGAAATCTCCTTTGTTTGCTAATGAGGGTTGGCTATCGACTTCTTATCAAAAAATTATAAAACTAATCTTGTGACTTAGTCTCCTTCGTAACGTTTTCTGTCGCCATTGGATGTGTCGGGATCATGGATGTCAGGTAAAAAGTGTCAGTCATCTAAACGATTTAACTGAGTATCAGCCATGATACTCAGTTAAGAATGAAGGAGGAAGCAGATGAAGGCACACAATAAAGCGATATTCATTTTACTCGGGTTGGTAATTGTTTCATTAGCGGTTATCCAGAACCCTTGCAATGCGGTGGAAGTGGAGCGCCAGGAATTCTTCGTTACTACTGACACTGAAATGAACCTATTGGTGGTGGCTAAAACACCAACGACCGGCCGTGTCGGGAAGGCCATCCTTTTGGTCCATGGATCCGGTGTGGGATGGGTCTATTGGGACATCCCGTTCAGGGATTACAGTATTATGGATTATTTGGCCAAGAGAGGCCTGGACGTATACGCGGTTGAGTGCAGGGGTTACGGCAAAAGCACCAAGCCAAACGGCATGGAAGTCAACTTAACGAGCATTGCTGCGGACCTCAAGTTCGTCCTTGCAGAGATTGCCAAGAAATCAGGAGTCACCAAGGTGAGTCTGGCAGGTCACTCTTCAGGTGGATCAATCCTCCTGGTGGCCGCTGGCATGTATCCAGAGCTTCTGGATCGGATAATACTCATTGGGGCACCCTATAAAAAAGTCCATCCTAATTTCGTGGCCTATGCCACCAAGGTTATCGAGATGGGCAAGGAACCCGGGAAGGATTACGTGCCAAACTTACATTATAAAGACGTCGAAAAACGTCTCGATGCCTACGACGAGGAGGTCGTTGCCTGGTATAAGAAGATCGTCGAGGAGCAGTATAGCCTAATGCCCAGTGGGATCTATCCGGACGCGATCAAAAATCCGGGCATTCCTGTCGTCCCGACGACGAAGATTCCGACCTTGATTCTGAATGGCTCTAACGAGTACGTGGTAGACCCTGAGGACGCATTGGATATGTTCAAAAATCTCGGCGCTCCAGATAAGGCCATGATCATTTTGCCTGGTGGTTTTCATCTTATGTTCATCGAGAAACGAGGACATGTAGGACTTCAAGAGTCAATATTTTTCTGGATGACTAAGAATTAAATTCTTTCCGTAGGGTCTACGGAGATTTGCTCCGTTGGGTAGGAAGTAATATGGAATATGGATAACACCTGGATCACCGATGTCCGACATTTTTTAAAAGATGATGGCACCCTCGCGGACATGCCAAAACAGGCATTAAAACTCACAAATTACTTTGGCCGGATCATAAAAAAGCTGTCACAACTCGTAAAGGGGATACGCTGGCTACCGGAGTAAGATGTCGGAGGCGGCCCAGGCGAAGGCCATGCCCAGAAGAGGTTATCGCTTTTGTAGATGAAGAGCGTGCCATAACATGGTCTTGCCCGGTCTGTGAGGATGATGGTGTTATCTCAGGTTGGCAGAATACAATGTGGGACTGGTCAGTGAATACTTGAAACTTTTAAGCAATTAGGGTTTAAGAGTCTGGTTGATGGCAACGAGGTATTGGGAGGCTGAAATAATTATCCTCCCTTTTGAACTCAACACTCGTCGGGATAGAGATCAAGAATAGATTTTGAACAAGGGGTGACGAGAAAGAGCCAATGGGAAGGTCTGGAGTGATCCAATGAAACAGTGAAGAGATCATCAGAGATTTAAGGGAAACCAGCCTCTCCTTGGAAATCATCAGGAACGGTAGGGTTAGCTCCAAATCCCTAATATCGTGTTGGATGGTTAACAAGGTTATTTAAATTTCTTTATGATTTCCTCTTTAATCTTATTAACCGGCACTTTTTTATCATATAATCTTTTTGTCAAGAGGGCCTCCTCCTGGCATATCATTCATCCCGCAGCATGGTTATCAATAAAACAGTCTAAAAGATTTTCATGGCCGAAAGCCTCGCACTCGCATAAACAAGGCATCTGCGCCACAATTTCGGGAATCTCCCTTGCCACCTGATAGGCCTTCTTAACCTCACCTCTAAAAATGTTTGGATCAAGGGTCTTTGGTAATCCAGTCTGTGGGTTGATTGACTTTTCTCTTAAAATTTTGAAGGCTTTTGAATTTGTCCCCTCTGCAAAGGTTTCGGCATAATCTCCAGCTAAAATTGTAAGGCCAAGGAGCAGAGCAAGAAATATCAAGGCTGGATGAAGCATTCTACCTTTTACCATATCTGTTTTCATCCTTTCATAAACTTAATCCATTTTAAATTTTGACATATGAGGTTGTCAATTTCTTTTTCATTGGTCAGATATGGCTGCTTTTTTTCAAACCGAAGGAAGGCCACTTTTAATTCCACGTGAAAAAGTGGTTTACTTCTTCCCCCGGACCATGGTAAATTAGTTCCACCTCAAATCTTCCATTGACACCGAGGGTTGGCCGTTCAATCGAATACACTCGGATGCAGGTCCAAGGTTCCCTCGATTGGTGGTTAGCCTTCTATTTTTACCTTTAATGCGTCACTGATTAATCCACCTCGGCTCCCGTGAAAAATATTTTGTCCATTAACCCATTTTCATGGTACGATATCTTTATGCTGAGAACGATGATCGTGGAGGACCATATCCCTTTCAGATTAATTCTTGGGGATTTGTTGTCGCATGAATTTCCATCACTGGAAATTATTGAAGCCGGGGATGGGGAAGAAGCGTTAAGAAAGCTTGAGTCCTATCTTCCCGACCTTATCTTTATGAACATCAGGTTGCCTGGGCAAAATGGATTGGAGTTAACCAGAAAGATAAAGGGCGAGCATCCAGACATAACGATTATTATTGTTACGAGTAATGATTTGCAAGAATACATGGAAGCTGCGTTTCGATACGGAGCGAATGGTTTTATTAGTAAGGATCATTTAATATGGGAGGAAATTTCAACGGTGGTCAAGTGTCATCAAGAAGCAAAAGAAAATGGCAGAAAACCCGCCTGTATTCGATTTTCAAGCGGCGAAGTCTCAATATGAGGCATAGCAATGGAAATTGATAAAGAAAGAAATAGAATTGCACTGGACCGGATTTCATTTCATCTCGATCAGGCTATGAGATTTTGTAACCAACTGGATCTTTCTGGGCTCGGTCCTTTAGAGCAAAGCGAGTGGAATAGCAAGATGAAGACCTGTAAAAATGCCATTCAATTTACCAAGGAATCAGTTCATGATTTGAGTAAGATCCTTGAATAATTCTATTTCCTTCAAACACGGTAATTTCTCTTTACTCCTTTCGCCAAGTTGTTTTTCCACGCTTTTGATTACTTTTTCGAAGAACCTATCTTTCCAAACAGGATTTCGCCATCATGATCGCCCCACCACTCGTCACTGGGCTCCGTCAAAAATGACTAGCCATCTCCTCAGTTAGAAAATAAGAGTGTCAGTGTTAGTTTGAGTGTGAGTAAACGACTGAAGCCATAGATCTTTAGCAAATACTAATTTTCATGGTTCGAGGTTGCTCTCCGGGCATGGGGCATTAATACCGAATTACCGTTGCCTGGCACCAATTTCCTTTTCCTTCTTACCTCAAGCGTGGGACTCGCTCTCTTCTCTGAGGATTTTTTCGATTTCCTGGTAGGCTTTCCTCAGGACATCCCCGATTCGGCGCATCTTTTCGCCGTTTATACCCCGGGCCCTCCGGACAATAAGCCGCCCAAGCTGGTGGATTTCACCCATGAGGTCGCGAAACTGGTCGCGAAGTTCGGAACTCCAGGGTCCCGAGCAGCGGTGCATGTGGCTTTTAATATCTTTTACTGTCTCAGATTGATCTTCCAGGAACTTCAACCCTTCATTGGTAATCGTATAGACCTTTTTCCCGTCTTGTTCCCTGGAAGTGACATAACCCATTTCTTCGAAATACTGGAGCGTCGGATAGACGACCCCTGGACTCGGAGCGTAAAAGCCATGGGACCGCTCCTCCAATTCCCGGATAAGTTCATACCCGTAGCGTGGTTTGTCCTTGAGCAAATCAAGGATCAGGTACTTGAACTCCCCTCTCTGGAACATCCGTTCCTGGCCCCAATGTCGAAAGTGATATCCAAAAGCCATAGTTGCCTCCTTTCATTGAAGTATTATCATGTTATATCGAGATATATCTTAATGTATCTTTATTTTTTTGTCAAGAAATATTTGGGTTATGAGAAGCTCTTTATCTTTCCGGTAGTTCCTGATATACTTTGCTAAAATCGGGGGCACTCTATATCAAAGGAGGGAATCGAGTGAAAGTAAAGACTTTCATCAAATTCGTTCGTGGCACGCTGGGAACGTACCTGGTCGCAACCCTGGTTGTTTTAAGCTTCCTGGCATGGAGTGCACTGCCTGCTGATGCCTTCAGCCTGAGGCCAACAGGCACCGACCGGGGCAACAGAATCATGTATTTCGTGATCCCCCCTTTGTTCAAAATCTGGTATCCGACAGCGAGCAGGATCGCAACGGAGCGTTTTACTACTCCAGTGCATGAACGCGCCACAAACATCATCTATGGCTGTGAAGACGGCGCTGGGGACTGCGAAGGCGACGGGGAATCGAACCCTTATGCTCCTGCAGCCATCATTGCGGGGAATCAATGGAACGACAATCCCCCTTTTGAGCTCGCCTCGACCAATACCCGCTTCTGTAAGAACTACGTCGGCACTACAATCAAGGCCCCGTATTTTCTTGAGTGCTGGTATATCCTCTACAGAGACGGGGAAAAAAGAGCTGAAAAAGGGGAATACTTCGACGCGGATTCCGGAACCGTGCTCCTCTACCGTGTGCATTTTGGGGACATGCAATTCCTTCATGCGATGGCGTCGCGCGATGGTGAAGAAGCCCGGGTGACCAAGGAAAGGATCATGATGTGGGCTGAGTTCACCTACAGGCTGGCCCTCGGGGAACTCGATCGCGGTGTTGAACTGAGGAGGATTGGCATCCCTGGCATGGAGACACTATTTAAGAACCGCGGCTGGACTGCGCAGCAGCTCTTCACACGGGGCGACCCGACCTTCAGGGGCGAAGAGGACTTCCGCAACTTCGCGTTCGGTTCTCTCTTGCACCTTGTCGAGGATAGCTTCTCCCGCGCCCATGTGGAAAGGGATGAGCCGCCGGGCGCCAGGTGCGATGCGGTTCCGGAGCAATACAACCCTGGGAAGGTCCTCAGTTTCCACACTTACGCAAAACAGGACAAACGCAAGCACGCGGATGCTGACAAGCAAAACGCCTTAAGTATCCACCTCGCCGAGAAGCAACCGAATGTCGTGGACGTCGGGAAAGCCCTTAAGACCTATTACGAGCAGAAACGGCCATGGGACGAAGTCAAGCAGTACTTGGAATGCGTATTCGAATTGGCAGATCCGGCAGCCAAAGCAGGTCCCGGCAGTCTTTTTCTTACGCGCAGCGACTGAGATTTTCTTCAGTGCATCCAACGAAAATACAGTCGGTATTTCCGCCCCTTATGGCGCCTTCCATTATTTCACGATGTCGCACCACTCTCTTGCATTCTGGAACATCTGAATCCATGGGGATTCCTTGATCCCATCGTTCAGATAACCGGGTTTCCATGGCCATTGCCATTTCAGAAACGATCGCTCCGGATGGGGCATCATGGCCAGATGCCGTCCATCAGGCGTACAGATTCCCGCCATCCCGAAAGGCGACCCGTTCGGATTAAAAGGATAGCTTTCCGAAATCTTCCCATCCGGCCGGCCCTCATCATCCACGAAGACTACTGAAACAAGTTTTTTGTTGATGACCACGTCCATCAGTGTGGGGTCGGGGAAAAGAAGCCTGCCTTCGCCATGAGCCACCCAGATCCCGAGGGTTGAATCGGCCATGCCTTTGAACATGATTGCCGGACTTTCGAGAATCTTTACCGTCACCCAGCGAGATTCAAAGCGTCCGGACCTATTTTGTACGAACCTGGGTTGTTTGTTATCAGAAATTCCCAGCCAGGGCACCCATCCGAGAAGCGCGAAGAGTTGGCAGCCGTTGCACACACCCAAGGAAAATGTATCGGACCGGTTATAAAAATCGTCAAACATTTTCCTCAGCCTTTCATTGAATCGGATCGCCGCAGCCCACCCCTTGGCGCTTTCCGGAACATCGGCATAAGAGAATCCTCCAACAGCCACAAGTCCCCTGAAGCGCTCGAGTGTCATTCGTCCACTGATCAGGTCGGTCATCGTGATATCCCACGGGCTGAAACCCGCCTGATAGAATGCGGAGGTCATCTCGCGGTCACCGTTGCTTCCTTCTTCACGGAGAATGGCCATCTCCGGTTTGTCTTGAGCTTCGAGAAGATGGACGGGTGTCGGTTTCGGTTTAAAAGGAATGATATAGCTTGGACCTTTGCGGTCGAAGATATTTCTTCTCTCCTCATCGGCGCATTGGGGATTCATCTGAAGACGCTCGATCTGGTAAGACGTTTCTTCCCACTCTTCACGAAGGACGGACATGCTCGATTCAAGAACCTTTTCCGAATTATAGGTCACAAGAATTTTCTTTTCCTCCGTCGTTTCTCCGAGCAGGGTCGAGGGCAGACTTAAGGAATCAAGAATTTCGAAAACCTTCTGAACGTCGCTCTCATGACACTCGACGACTGCTCCCAGCTCTTCAGCAAATAGTCTTTCCAGGTAATGATAGGGACTGTCCATTCGAATTCTCAAACCGCAGTTTCCGGCAAAAGCCATTTCAAGAAACGTTGTGATGAGGCCCCCATCGCTTACGTCGTGTCCCGCGAGAATTAGATTCTCTGTCATCAACTTCTGGATCGCATGGAATAGACGCTTAAGCATCTCGGGATCATCCACATCGGGAGATTCGTCTCCGACCTGTCCATAAACCTGTGCCAAAGCCGAGCCTCCAAGCCGGGCCTTATGCCTACCGATTTCGATAAAGATCAACCGGCTGTATCCCGGGTTTTTTGTATCCGGAGTCGCAACTTTCGTGATATCGGGCATCGTCGCATAAGCGGAAATAACAAGCTCACGGGGAGATTTCACGATCTCGTCTCCAACCCGAGTCGCCATTGATAGGCTGTCTTTTCCGCCATCGACCGCAATCCCCAGGTGGATCATGAGATCCCGCATCGCGCAAACCGCATCGTACAGGGCCGCACCTTCCCCGGGAAGTTTCGGCGCCCACATCCAATTGGCCGAGCACTTTATATCTTGCATGTCGCTGATTCGCGCCCACATTATATTAGTCAGCGCCTCTCCGACGGCCATCCGGGCGCCCGCCTCTGGGTTGACGAGCATCTTAATCGGCTGCTCGCCAATCGATGTGGCTGCGCCCGTTAACCCGAAATGGCTCTGGGCGATTACTGCCACGTCGGCAACGGTTAATTGAAGCGGACCGCAGCATTGCTGCCGCGCAATCAGTCCGGTGACGCTTCGATCCACCTTACTGGTAAGGAATCTCTTCGAACCGACTGCAAGGTTGCGAAGCACACGGGACAATGCCTCTTCCACCGACAAATCCTCCGGCAATTCGAGAGGCTTGAGGGGGTGTTCCATCCTCTCATCCTTGAACGTTTTCTGCGGCATGTTGCCCAGAACCTTTGCAAGGTTGAGACTGACAGGCGTAGAATCATCATTCTCATCATGCACAACGAAGCGTCCATCCCCCGTCACTTCTCCGAGAATCTCGCAATTCACTTTTTCCCTTTCGCAAATGGATTGGAATTCTTCAATTCTCTCGGGGTCGATCAAGAACCCGCAACGCTCCTGGTATTCGGCAATCCAGATCTTAAGGACGGGCAATGTCGGGTCGCCAAGTTTGATATGCCTGAGCTCGATTTTGCCCCCCGCTTTTTCGACAAGCTCCTTAAGAACATTGGCAGGACCGCCGGCCCCTTGATCGTGGACACTGACAATGGGACTGTGATCACCCATTTCAACGCAAGCCCGGATCACGCGGTTCATCTTTTGTTCCATCTCTGCATCGCCCCGCTGGACAGCATTGAAATCGAGTTCTTCTTCATTCTCGCCTTGAAGCTTACTCGAAGCCGAACCGCCGCCAACCCCAATCCCATAGGCAGGGCCGCCAACCTGAACGATCAGCATTCCTTTTTGAGCATCGCCCTTTTCAATATGCCTGGCATCGATTTGGCCGATGCCACCCGTAAACATGACTTTCTTAATCCACCCCCAACGCTCGCCGCTGGGAAACTTTTGGTCGAAGGACCGCGTAAAACCCAGTACGACCGGCTCGCCGAATTTGTTTCCGTAGTCACTGGCTCCATCACTGGCCCTGATCTCAACCGCGAGAGAAGGGGCAAGACTCGACGGATAAGAAAAATCTTTATTCTCCCAGGGCAAGTCGTACCCGGGAATAAAGAGATTGGCAACGCAGTACCCCGCTGTTCCTGCGACCACCAGGCCCCCTTTTCCCGTTGCCTGGACATCGCGGATCCTTCCGCCCGTGCCCGTCTCAGCACCGGGGAAAGGAGCAACTCCGGTCGGAAAATTGTGCGTCTCCGCAGTAAAAATGGTATGGTACTGCCGCTTCTGCTTCTTAAAAGGCGCGGGTTTCCCGGGTGGTTCGGGGACAATCGTCCAGCAGTCATATCCTTTAATCCCGCTCGAATTGTCTTTGAAAGCGATGAGACTGTTTGACGGATTCGCTTTTAGAGTCGACTTGACGATATCCATCAGCGTTTCCGGGATGACAACGCCGTTGATCATCTGTTTTCCCTTGAAATAGCCATGCCGCGAGTGCTCGCTGTTGGCATTATCCAGGTCCCTTATTTCAACGATGGTAGGATTTCTTCCCTCTTCCTTGACAAAGTAATCATAGTAGAGATTTCTGTCCCACTCATCCATCGCAAGACCCGGTATTTCCAAAAGGGCGTTCGGGCCCTTTTCCAGCATAGGAATCTCAAATACGGGTTCCGGTAGAATTCCGGTTTCAAAAGTCTGCAAGGGTCGGTCATACAGGTATTCTGTCATTCGGTCGTGGTGCTCCTGGATAAAGCGGGTCCGATCCACCCCCGAAGAAAGGTGATATCGCCGGGAACGCTCTATGCGAGTCACCTTTCCCAGTCCGCAGGTCTGGCAGATTGCGACGATATTGGTTGAATAGGCTGTCGCGAAATTCATACGCGGGCCGAGTTCCACCACATCGCGTTCGTCGGGGTTGCCCGGTTTCGTAGAGATGCTTTCCGATACAAAGCCGTCCGCTAAGAGCTGTCTCAAAATCGCAAGTTCGTTAGAATTCAATGGGGCGGAAGTTTCTACATTGAAACAGTATTCCAGCTCCTCATTCTTCGCCAAAAAAAAGTGGTACATCCCTCGTATCCTTTCTTGATTAGAAAAATAAAGGCCTCGCCCAGCGGTCACGGTATGGTTCGACAGGCTCACCATGATCGGGGAAAAACCGTACGTCCTGAGCTTGTCGAAGGATGCCCGTATCGTCAAAAGGAACTAACGTTCGTCGTTGTCGAAGCTCGTATCGAAGCTCGTCTATTGATCCTCGATATACGAGCTTATCATTCGAGCTTCCCGTGGTCGGGTCTTTTCGACTTGCTTCGATACCAGCGTCGTCACCCATGACCGTTTGACCATATTCCTAAACGGGCTTCGTAGCCGTAACCTTTACTTAGAACCGTTGACCGTTTTCATGGTTCGGGGGTGCCCCCGGTCATGGCGCGTTAATAAAAAAGCCTTTTAGATGCATCACCTTTGCAAAAGACCTGTCCATTGTTCAGGTAAATATGGCGGTGGACGACCAAGTTTAAAATATAACTTTGCCAGGCGCGCTCTTTTTCGTTTACTCTTTTCGCCAATGTTACGGCATCATCATCGGGTCTTATCAGAACTGGCATCTGGAAGATAATCGGACCATTATCATAGGCGACGTCGTCAACAAAATGCATCGTCACGGCGCTCTGGTTTATTTCACCCCGATGATAAGCTGCCATAATTGCTTCGTGCACATACTGTCCGTACATTCCCGGCCCGCCAAACCGGGGCAGCGGTCCCGGGTGTATATTGACTGTTTTTGCAGGATCGAGTCCTCTCACAAACTTTAACCACCCGGAGCACATGACAAAGTCAGCCTGAAATTTGTCAACGAATGTCCGGTAACCTTTGGCATCAAAGGGTCCGGACCAATATTCAAAAGGAATCTTAAGCGCGTCTGCCCTCTTACGAACTCCTCCATTTTGATGGTTAGAAATGGCTCCGACGATTTGAGCGTTCAGTACCGGCGGGTTCGTCCGGGAAAATTCGACCGATTCTTGAAAACCAGAGCCTCCCCCCTTCTCATCGCCACTCGCAAAAACTAGAACCCTGATCGTTCTGCTGTTTGACTCCATTTATAGGTCCTCATTGAGAAATTGATTTTTTTGCCTTCACCTTGGAAGAGATAGGGTTGAGGGTGATCAGATTTAACGATGCACTTATCTTTTGAAAATTGCAAGACCGTTTTGCAATCGAGAGATTTCTGAAAAAGCCCAGAAATCTCTGATTACAACGATTATGAAACGATTACAGTGATTAGAAATGCGGTGAAAGAAAAATCTGTGTAATCCTTTTTGGAGTCTCTGTAATCGAGAGAGCAAAAAGTAGTTCTTCAGAGCTCTCATTGAAATCGCTTGACAGCAAGTGGCCGTTGTGATGCAATAATAATCAATGCAGAGCCCAACGTATTGGGTCCAGGGCTTATCTTTCATGAACGAAAGGGGTCAGGCTAAGGCAAAGGGAACTCTACAAGGCTTATACTTAAAGTAGAGAGAGGAGGTGACGAGATGACTGAGGCCAAGGATTTAATTAAGACAACCGTTGAAGAGATAGAACGCATCCTCAACTCCAAAACCGTTGTTGGCCAGTCAATGACCATCGAAGGTTTTACGATCATTCCCCTGATCAGCGTTGGCTTTGGTTTCGGGTCCGGAGCCGGCGTTGGTAAATGCGGTGGCCGGAAGGAAAAAGGGGAAGGAGAAGGTTCGGGGAGCGGTAGCGGTGGAGGGGGGGGAGTCAGGCCAGTTGCCGTGATCATTATCGATAAGACCGGCATCCGGGTGGAACCCGTCAAGAGTGGGATCACCCACGCCATCGAATCGATTGGTACGACGATACCCAACGCTGTCGAGAAGTTCTCCGAGAAGGTCATGGACGTGCTCAGCGAGAGATTTGGAAAGAAAGGAAAGGCCGCAGGGACGGAAGAACCAGGATAAGGAATAAGGACCTTTGTTGGAATTAATTGGTTTAGGTGGGGTATTCTGCATCGGGCTTGGAGCCTTATGCGTGCCGCTTGATGTCTCCTTGAGCTTTGACACGGCAAGCACAGAGAAGCTTAACCTGAGACTAACATGGCTGTTCGGATTTCTCAGGGTGCATCTGCCCAAATCTGGGAAGAGACCCGCTAAACCCAAAGGTAAAAGAAAGAAAAAAGCAGGTGGGGTCCGAAAGCGAGATTTAAGGTTGGCATTCCGCATCCTGCAGGTTAAAGGAATGGGACATGCCATCGCAAGGCTCGTCAGGCGCATCCTTCTTCGCCTCGAAGTCCGTGACCTCAGAGGAGAAGTGACCATTGGCCTGGATGATCCGGCTGACACCGGGGTTCTGATGGGTGTGCTGATTCCCGCCTGCATCACTCTGAACGCCTTAACCAGGGAATTCTTCGTGATCGTGCCCTCTTTCGAAGGGGCGGTATTTGAAGGGAATGGGAAAATCATAGTTCGCTTATTCCCTATAAGGTTATGTCTGTCCGCAGTCCGGTTCGTTTTCTCAATACCTGTTTTCACCGCTTTGAAAATAGTCATCGAGGCGAGATGGAAAGAAAAAAGATGAAAGTGGAAAGCGCCATTTCAGAGGGCGCCTTTACTTTAATCCCGGTTTCCAAAACCATTTGCTGCGGAGAGCGGGTTGGACGAACGGCTTTTTTCTTTGGGGCTAAGATGCCCGTAGCAGTTGTAGTGATCACTCCCACCGGGAAAAGGGCATTCCGCATCACAGGCGAGGAAATCGGTCTGGACACCTTGACGGAGGAGGCGCCGGACGTCTGCAAGTTAATTTCATAACACCGCATCCTTTCTGCGAAATCCAATTTTCTATGACTGCTAAAATGAAGAATTTGGGTAACACTTTAGCATTTTGAAATGGAAAGGAATTGGTCCCCCGGAGCACCAATTTTTCAAAACACTAAAGTGTTACGAATTTGGATAGAGGGAGGTATTTGAAATGACCGAATCAAAATACGGGAAACACATCGTCACGGAGCTGAAGACCCCGAGATTTGACCCTGAATTTTCAGCCAGGTATGCCCAGTGGGCGACCCGGATACTCTGGATGGACGAGAATGTGGTAGAGGGAGCTTTTCAGATGAACTGCTCCTGGTATTTGAAGCCACCAGCCGCGCCAATGCAGGAGGGGAATGCACATACGCATGATTCTGACGAGATCATCGGCTTTTTTGGAAACAACCCGCAAGACCCCCATGATTTAGGGGGAGAAATAGAGTTCTGGCTGGAAGACGAAAGACATGTCCTTACCAGAAGCTGCCTTATCTTTGTTCCCAAGGGCATGAAACACTGCCCGCTGATATTGAGGCGTGTCGACCGGCCCATCTTCCACTTCACCACCGTGACCAGCGGCCAATACAGGTTCGTCAAAGACAAGTAGCTACCCCTAATCATCGAGGATCTTATGCCGATATTGGAAAAATATAGAAGCGAGCCGAAAATTGCCTATTTCTCCATGGAGGTAGGCCTTAAAGATGACATCCCTACTTTTAGCGGAGGGTTGGGCGTGCTTGCAGGAGACATGGTGAAATCTGCTGCGGATCTGAATTTGCCATTCGTAGCGGTTACCCTCATTAGCCGAAAAGGTTACTTCAAACAGGATATCGATGTGAGAGGCTGTCAAAGAGAATCGCCCGTGGCCTGGGACCCGGACAAATATATGACCCTTCTGCCAGAAAAAGCTTCGGTAAAAATAGAAGGCAGAACGGTCCATATTCAAGCGTGGGTTTACTTTGTTGAAAGCCTCAGGGGAGGAGCTGTCCCTGTGCTATTCCTTGATGCCGATCTGCCCGGAAACAGCCCGGATGATCGGGGCTTAACAGACTGTCTCTATGGCGGAGATGAAAGCTACAGAATCAAACAGGAGGTCATTCTGGGCATAGGGGGGGTCAGGATGCTGAAGGAGCTGGGATTCAGCATCAGGAAGTATCATATGAATGAAGGCCATGCAGCATTTCTGACCCTCGAGGTGCTCCATGAGCATAAAAGGGATATCGAATCCGTTTGGGATGAATCTCTCATCTGGGATTTCGCGACGGTGAAAGAGTTATGTGTCTTTACGACTCATACGCCGATTGAGGCGGGTCATGACAAATTCTCATACGACCTTTATAGCCGTGTCCTTGGCGATTATTTTCCGGAGAGAGTGCTGCGCGGGCTTGCGGGAGATAAGAACCTCAATATGACGCTTCTTGCCCTCAATCTCAGCAATTATGTGAATGGAGTCGCCAAAAAGCATGGCGAGGTCTCACGGATTATGTTCCCAGGGTATCGGATCAATGCCATCACGAATGGGGTTCACTCTTATACGTGGACATCCGAAAGTTTCAAGAAGCTGTATGACCGATACTTGCCCGGATGGGCAAACGAGCCTGAGATATTTGTAAGGGTTGGAATCATCCCTGATGAAAAACTCTGGGATGCCCATTCCGAAGCAAAGAAAAAATTGATTGATCATGTTAACTCTGACTCGAATGCGAAAATGGATGAGGAGACACTCACCATCGGGTTCGCTCGAAGATTTGCCACCTACAAGAGAGCGACTCTATTATTTAGCGATCTTCAGAGATTTGAAAAGATTGCGGCGGGCAAGGTCCAGGTGGTTTACGCCGGGAAGGCCCATCCCAGGGATGAAAACGGAAAAAAATTAATAGAAAATGTTTTTTCCTATGCGGAAAGACTGAAAGGAAAGGTGAAGATCGCTTTCATTAAAAATTACAACATGGACACTGCGCTAACCCTGGTATCCGGTGTAGACGTCTGGCTCAATAACCCTCTTCGCCCTCTTGAAGCATCCGGCACGAGCGGTATGAAGGCGGCGCATAACGGGGTATTGAATTTCAGCGTCCTGGACGGGTGGTGGATTGAAGGGCATATCGAGGAAGACACGGGCTGGTCCATCGGTCCTGAGCCAGGGGGGACAAAGGCTGACGAAAAAACGGATGGGATAGACGCAGAAGACCTTTACACGAAGCTCGAACAGATCATCATTCCAACATACTATGGGGACAGAAAAAAATGGATCGGCATGATGAAGAGCACCATCGGTAAGAATGCTTACTATTTCAATACTCACAGGATGATGCGCCGATACGTAACAGAAGCCTACATAAGATAATCAGAGGTCTGGCCCTTTATCCTCTTCTCCATCGCACGCCAGGCTACTTCTTATTCCTTTTTTGCGATCTCTCCGAGCTTGCATTCTTCTTTGAAAGGCGTGCAATCCTGCCCTCCCGGATTTTCAATTCCAAATAGAGCGCGTCTGCACTCAGGTAGAGGATTTTCCCTGAATCCATTCTCACTCTATAAAAATTCGTATCGCCTGCATCATTCTGTACAACTTCCAGCACCGAGAACGTTTCTTTTTCCTTTACTCTGAATTTCTTCTGGAGGATGTTGGGACTCTCAAAGAATTCCTCAACAGAATCTGACCTTACTATAATAAACCATTTGCCCACGTTCTTCTTCATCCTCCCCAATTTCTCCTTTTCGAACTTCTCAATCTCTCTATCCCGCTGGCTTGCCAAGTCTGCTTGAGAGGGAGATCCTTTTATTCCTTGGGATGATGAGCAAATGGGGAAAAAGAGCAGGGAGACGAGAATAAACAAATGCAGTCGAATAGTGAAAAGCCGGATATTGAACCCCCGAACCCATGTTTTCATAAAATCACCATAACCTAACGAAATCATTTGTCATCCTCGTGCCTAAGAATTAGGCATTTTGCTAAGAAAGGGTAAGGAAAGCGTCCCGGGGAAGCGATTCAAACAGGTTTTCAACATATTTTTCACACAAGAAGTGAGGAACTGACTTAACTATTCAATATCATTTCTTTAAAGATGGAATAAATCCTCCCATGGAATAAACTAAGGAAGAAATAACACAATGGGTTGACATCTTCACACGAGATATAGTGTACCCTTTGATCAGAACGTTTATTCTTCCCTTTTTTTTTGATATAATGAATCAGAAAATTGAATTCTTTATTTATCTCACCATGGAGACGATTGAGTATTTTTCGGATTTCTTAAGAAAAACCGGAATCCCAAATTTTCTTGCCATCGGGATCGTTATCGTTCTTGTATGGCTCCTCATCTCCGGCATCAGAAGAGGATTAAGAAAAGGAGACCGAAACAAGGATGCTAACGAAAGCCATAGCAAAGATTAAGTCAATCCAAATATTACTTTTTCAGGACCTTCCACGATAGCAGGAATGACACGGTAAGAGCAATGAGCATGCCTGCCATGGAAAAGAGAAAGAAGAAGAGGATCAACCTCTCTTTGATGAAGGCATATTTGCTTTCAAGCATTCCTACGTAGAGCATTCCGACGATCTTTCCTTCAATGTCCCGGATAGGTTCATAGGCAGTGATATACCAGTCATCCACCACAAAGGCCCTCTGGATCCAGGGCTGTCCTTTTTCAAGAACCTGTTCATCCACCTCTTTCATGGCACGGGTGCCAATTGCCCGGTTACCCTCCCTATCGAATACATTGGTCGAGATTCTTAAGTCCTCTAAAAAGATCGTGGCCGTTCCGATATCCTTCCCTTTATATTTGGCATCCTTGAACACGATATTTTTAATGCGGTCCACGATCTCATAATCTCGGTTCAGGAGGATCCCGCCTGCCAACACTCCCAGCACCTCGCCGTTAAAATCAAGTATGGGGTGGGCAGCTTTGAGAACCATTCCGGAGGTCTCTTCCATCTTCTCGGTGGGTCTTTCCTTTGGAGTCGGAATCAACTGGAAGAGCGACTTTTTCGCCAACACCTCACTTTCTTTTAAGAGCTCTTCTCTTGAAAGGATCTGGGTGCCTGAAACTCCCTTTTTCTCGAGAGCGCTCTTGATAAAAGGATCATGGCCCAAATTGTCTCCCGCCACCTTCGGGCTATGGAATCTGTAAAGGACCACCCCTTTGTTATCCATGACCTTCAGGAAATCGATTCCGCCCTCCTTCATCATCTTTTCAAATTCCCCTTGAAGAGAAACCAGCTTTCTCAATTTGACCGCGTTTCTTAATACGTGCCGGATGGATGCCCAGCGAAGGGTTTGATCGATCTCTTTGATTCTGGAATCATACACCCACCGGGCCGTATTCAGGTCTTCTCTCACCCTTTCCTGGGCCTCAAGGATTATCTGGCTGGTGACAATTGAATTGACAATGAGACTTGTCACCACCCCCACGAGGCAGGCAATCGCCAAGAAAAGCAAAGATAGCTGAGTTTTCGTAGAGATTTTCATAAGTTGTACCTTACCAGAAAAAAAATAGAAAGTAAATAAAAAGTTCTTGCACTGTAGCTTTTTTTCTGCTAAGTATATTGTGAAATAATTCATAAATAAAGTGATGGGAGGATAGCTCATGAAACCGTATTTTGAGAAGATGAACGATTTCGGGAAGCCTTTGACAGAAGGACAGATTAAGAAAGCAGAGGAAAATGCCAAACAGATTCAGGAAGTTGAAAAGCAGGTGGAAGAAGCCATTGACAAAGTGAAAAAGGCAGGGCTGGCGTCGGAGGAGATTAACAAGAGAGGTGAAATGACCGTTTACCAGAGGCTCGATTATCTGCTCGACCCGGGGACGTGGTGTCCGTTGCACACTCTCTTTGACCCGATGGAAGAAGAATCAGGGACAACCGGTGTGGTGGATGGCCTGGGCAGAATCGGCGGAAAGTGGGCGGTTATCATCGGATTCGATAACAAAGTGATGGCCGGAGCCTGGATTGCCGGCCAGTCGGAAAACATTTTGCGGGTTACAGACATGGCCAAACGCCTCCACCTTCCTTTAGTATGGCTGGTGAATTGCAGCGGTGTGAAGCTGACAGAGCAGGAAAAGGTCTACGCGAACAGGCGGGGAAGTGGAACGACTTTCTTCCGGCACGCAGAGCTTGAAAAACTGGGAATCCCTGTCCTCGCTGGAATTTATGGAACCAATCCCGCAGGAGGGGGCTATCAAGGTGTAAGTCCGACCATCCTTCTGGCTCATAAGAATTGTAATATTGCAGTCGGAGGGGGAGGTATTGTCAGCGGAATGAGTCCCAAAGGCGGTTTCGATGAGGAAGGGGCCGAGCTGATCATTGGAGCAACCAGGAAATTCAAGGCAACCCCACCTGGGAGAGTGGAGATCCATTATGACTCAACCGGATTTTTTAAGGCAGTCTTCGAAAAAGAAGAGGGTGTTCTGGATGGCCTGAAAGAGTACATGAAATATCTTCCTGCTTATGACCCCAGGTTCTTCAGGGTCGCAGAGCCAAAAGAACCCAGGCTTTCCCCTCGAGAACTTAACTACCTCGTTGCTTTCAATCAAAAACTTGCCTATAACTTCGACGAAGTCATAGCCCGCTTAACGGATAACAGCGAGCATATGGAATTTAGACCCGGGTATGGTCCGGAGGTCTATACCGGTTTGGTCAAGATGGACGGTTTCCTGGTTGGAATCATTGGTAACCGCCAGGGATTCCTGCCCAAGGGTTATCCCGAATATGCACCTTATCCCGGAGTCGGCGGTAAACTTTATCGCCAGGGCCTTATCAAGATGAATGAGTTTGTTACCCAGTGTGGAAGAGACCGGGTGCCTATGATCTGGTTCCAGGATACTAGCGGCATTGATGTGGGAGATATCGCGGAAAAGGCCGAGCTTCTCGGATTGGGACAGTCCCTGATCTACTCCATTGAGCAGAGTGACTTACCCATGATGTGTGTTATTTTGAGAAAAGGGACCGCTGCCGCTCATTACATCATGGGAGGCCCCCAGGCAAACAACAATAATGCATTTACTCTCGGCACCCCCACCACGGAGATTTACGTCATGCACGGCGAGACGGCAGCAGTTGCCTCTTTCGCAAGAAGACTGGTAAAAGAGAAGGATTCGAACCGGCCACTGAAGCCTGTGATTGATAAGATGAATGCACTGGCCCAGGAATACTACAATAAGTCGAGACCCATCTATTGTGCTGAGAAGGGGCTGGTCGATGAGATCGTCTTCCTGCCGAATTTGAGAAGATACATGGTGGCCTTTGCAGGGGCTGTTTATCAGAATCCAAGATCGATCTGCCCTCACCATCATTTGATGCTCCCGAGACTGATCAAAGGGTAATGGGAAAAAATGAATATCAGGGAGATAGTTAAAGGCCCGCCATGGTGCGGGCCTTTTTATTTATAATTGCCATTTCGTTGAATCCTAAAAATTATTGATTTAAAATTAAATGGGGTGATGAAATTATGGGGCGCCCGACTAAGTGTTATCTATTTCTTTTTCTCTTTGTCTTCCTCTCGGGCTGTACACACGTCATTTCACAGAACCTGCGGGATCGAACCGATCGTGCTCTGACCTTCAGGGAGGTCTTTGGCAATCCGGCTTTCTACGAGGGTAAAACCGTCATCTGGGGCGGGGAGATTATTCAAACAACAAACCAGAAGGATGGCACAACCCTCATCGAAGTCTTCCAGAAGCCTCTGGGATGGAGAGGTGAACCGAAGGAGACGACCGCTTCCGAGGGAAGATTCCTGGTCACCTTTGATAAATACCTGGACTCTTACGTCTTTCGAAGGGGAAGAAAGATCACAGTTGCCGGTGAGATTCTGGGAGAGAGGGTGAAGCCTCTCGGAGAAATGGACTACCGCTATCCCCTTATTGCTGGCCGACAGGTCTACTTGTGGGAAGATTACTATTACCATCCTTATCCTTACTACTACTATGATTATCCATGGTGGGGCTACCCATACGGGTGGAGATTCGGCATCTTTTATCACCGCCACCGCTAAGTGTAAAGTGTTACACCTTCCTTCCATCTCCTCCGGGTTGACAGATTATTTTTTGCCAGCTATATATTTGGTTCATTAAGGAGATTGCATGGGAAGAAGTCCGATCACCCGGAATGGATACAACCAGTTACACAAAGAGTTGGAAAACCTGAAAAAAGTGGTGCGTCCTCAGGTGATTAAGGCCATCGAGGAAGCCCGTGCTCATGGGGATTTGAGTGAGAATGCGGAGTATGAGGCCGCCAAAGAAAGACAGTCTTTCGTTGAGAAGAAGATTCATGAGATAGAGCAAAAGCTTGCCAATTCGGAAATCATGGATATCTGCAACGTTCCGAATGACCGGGTGGGTTTTGGCTCTGTGGTCACCCTCGAAAACCTTGACAGTGGAGACGAAGTCACCTACCAGATTGTCGGACCGGATGAGTCGGACATTTCCTCCAGCAAAATCTCCATCATTTCGCCCCTGGGCAAAGCCCTGATCGGAAAAGGAGTGGATGAAGACGTCACATTCCAAACGCCCGGAGGCCTCAAAAGCTATTCGATTCTGAAAATCTGTTAACCCCCCCTGCATCTCATTTCTCAGTTCCCTCTCCCTTGAGAGACTGTGTCGTAATCCTTGTTTTGTCATTGCGAGCGACCGAAGGGAGCGCGGCAATCTCATTATTTTCGAAGTCTTGTGAGATTGCTTCGGTCGTTTTACTCCCTCGCAATGACATTGCGACACAATCTCTGGTGGGAGAGGGGTAGGGTGAGGGTGCCTCTCCCGCCAGGGGAGAGGAGACTCTTTTCCAGGTAAAGGACCTTATTTGGAACTTGGAATTTGTGATTTGGCATTTGGGAGGTTGTGTTCTCCCCTTCTCAACACATGGATAGCGGTAGCTTTAAAGGAGGCCTTCACTTCCTTGCCTTCTTTCAGGGAGAGGTTTTCCATGGAGGTATGGGTGACATAAGCCACGAGAGGAAATCCGCAATCGAGCTCAACTTTTTGATAGAACCCCAGTGAAACGACCCTCGAGATCTTTCCCGGAAAGACATTTCTTGCACTTGTCATCTCTTGAGAGGATGGGCCGGAGAGTGTGATATTCTCCGGTCTAATATATAAGGTTACGGTTTCTCCCACCGTCGCTTGCCCCACGGCCTCTATCTTCTTTCCCTCAACTGAAACGAGAAAGGATCCATCTTCCCGGCGAATGACTTTTCCCGTGAGGACTGTCTTGACTCCGACAAAGGAAGCCACAAATTCATCTACCGGATGATTCATCACCTCCTCCGGAGTACCGGTCTGAAGAATTCTTCCCCCATGTACCACAGCAATGCGGTCCGAAAGCCTCAACGCCTCCACCCTGTCATGAGTGGCAAAGATCGTGGTGGTCCGGGTTTCTCTCAGAATGCGTTCCAGGTCTTCCGTAAGGGACTCACGGCTGGGCGGATCCAGGTTGGTTAACGGTTCGTCAAGGAAAAGGATTTCCGGCCGGATGGCAAAGGCCCGGGCAAGGCTTGTCCTCTGCGCCTCTCCACCCGACAACGTTCTGGCGGACCGGTCATGGAGGTGGCTTATTCCGAAGCGGTTCGTCTGTTCCGTAACAATCTTCTGAATCTCTCGTTTCTTCATTCGCCTTATCTTGAGACCCGAGGCAACATTTTCAAAGACCGTGGTATCAAAAAGGAAGGGCTCATGAAAGACGATGGCGAGTCTCCTGCGGTATTCAAAGACGGATGAATAAGATTCAATCTTTTGCCCTTTAAAACAGATCTCCCCGGCAGAGGGTTTCATGAGACAAGCAAGGGTCTGGAGAAGGGTTGTCTTCCCTGCTCCGTTGGGCCCGATCAGAGAAAAGATCTCCCCTTCCCTGATGACAAGGGAGGGGATTTGAAGCAGGACCGCTCCTCCTCTTTCAACTTTGAAATTCTTTATTTCCAATAAGGCCATCGATTCACTCAAACTATCTTCCTTGTCCGTAATGCCTCACTGAAGCGGGAGTAACCCAGCTGATCTGGCAGGGATGCCTCCAAAAATCTTATTAAGCGGATTGTTTCATATTTTTGTTGGCAAGGGTTACTTTCATTGCTCTGCCACAGTCCTTGGAATGTTTATGAGGGTTTGGTGGTTATCGAGCAAGCTGAGGCTACCGCTATAAGATTTTTTCCACCACCCCTGCCAGACGCTGAAGATTCCTCGGAAGAGTGAGGCATTACCCTTGTTCAATACTTACCATTGTTAACTGCTAATTGCCCATTGTTAATTTTGCATTGTTCCTTATCTTGGTCTTTCCCTCTGCTGGATGTTCGTAAGAATCAAATTGATGAAATAGGTCAAGAGAAGAAGGATGATCCCGAGGGCAATGGCCACATCGAAGTTCCCCTTGCTTGTTTCCAGCACGGTTGCTGTGGTCAGGACCCGTGAATAACCCTTGATGTTCCCACCCACCATAATGGAGGCGCCTATTTCAGAGATCACCCCTCCAAATCCTGCCATGACGGCAGCCAAGAGGGGAAGCCTCGCTTCCTTAATGAGGATCCATACCATCTGAAGTCGTGTCGCTCCCAAGCCCAGAATTTGAAGCCGGAACTTATGGGGAAGATGCTGGATGGCGGCCATGGAAATCCCCATCACGATCGGGGTAGCGATTACAGCCTGAGCAATGATCATGGCGGTGGGTGTGTAGAGGATTTCCAGAAATCCAAGTGGTCCATTCCTCCACAAAAAGATAGATACAAAGAGACCCACCACTACGGGTGGAAGGCCCATGCCTGTGTTGACAAGACTGACAATGAATCTTTTTCCATGGAAGGTTGAAAGGGCAATGGTGACCCCGAGAGAGATACCAATCAGAAGGCTGATCAGGGTCGCTATCCCTGAAACTTGTAGGGAGAGAAGTGTAATTCCCATCACCTCCGGATCAAAGGTGACGAGGAGCCAGAAAGCCTTCTTGATTCCCTCAAGGATCAGAGCCATCCCTAACCCCAATATCTAAATTCGAATATCGAAATCCGAAACAAATCAGAAATTCAAACATCAAAACTTTTGTTTGGAACATTTGGGTTTTGGACATTCATGCTTGTTTCGGATTTCGTATTTCGTGTTTCGGGTTTATTTACTTTCCCAGGTCTTCTTCTTTTTTCCCGGCATCCGGGAAGAAAAGCGGGGAACCAAATTTATCCACTCCGAAGGTTTTGATAATTTCCTGGGTCTCCTTGGAGACCATGAAATCGGCAAAGGCCTTTGCTCCGGCTGCATTTACCTTCGGCCATTTTGCAGGGTTGACCTCGATGACATGATAGATGTTGAGAAGAATGGCATCTCCCTCCCCCAGAATGTCAAGTTGAAGATTCTTCTTGAGGGCCAGGTATGTTCCACGGTCAGCTAAGGTATATCCCTTCTTCTCTGAGGCCACATTCAAGGTCTGTCCCATGCCCAGGCCGGTCTGCTGGCACCATTTCTCTCCTTCAGGATTGATTCCCGAGGCTTTCCACACAGACTTTTCTTTGGCATTCGTTCCGGAATTGTCTCCTCTCGACAAAAAGAGGGCCTTTGCCGAGGCGATCTTTTTGAATGATTCCGTCGTTGATTTTGTTCCCTTGATTTTGGCCGGATCTTCCGCTGGACCCAACACGATAAAATCGTTGTGCATGATGATCCTTCGGTTGATTCCATAGCTTTCAGCAACGAATTTCTTCTCTGCATCGGGAGAGTGAACGAGAAGCACATCCGCTTCCCCTTTCTGTCCCATGGCCATGGCCTGGCCCGAGCCCACTGCAATGGTTTTTACAAAAAAGCCGGCCTTCTTTTCAAAAATCGGAATCAAGACATCAAGAAGTCCCGAGTCCTGGGTGCTGGTCGTAGTTGCCAAGATAATGGTCTTCTGTTGGGCATGGATGGAAGGATACCCTGAGAGAATGAGAAGGACTGTCAGGGGCAATAGAAAAATATATGTTTTGATAATCCATTTCATGACCGTTTTTCCTTTCTGTCGGACTAATTTTTCGAATAAAGGATCTTTCCGGAGTTTTTGAAGTCATAGGTTCCCAATCCCTCGACCTTGTTCCGAAACTCTTTTGAATTAAGAACTTCAATGAAAGCTTGGACTCCTTTTTCGAAAAAGGTCGTCTGATCGAGAAGCATATCAAAACTTTCCTGGGTAATAGAAATAAACGGAAGGCTGAGAAATTTGGAGACGGCTACGGTGGCAATTCCTACATCTGCGTTTTTTGAAAGAATGGAAAGGCCCACTTCTAAGTGGGTGGAAACTTCTCTTTCATATCCATCGATTTTCGAGGATGAAATCTTAAGTCTTTTAAGATGATGATCGAGAAGGACCCTTGTCCCGGAGCCCTTCTGCCGGTTAATGAATCTCACTCCCTTCTGGGCCACCTCTTCAAATCCTTTGATGCCAAGGGGATTTTTGGGAGCCGTGACAAAACCGAGGTCTCGATGAAAGAGGTTAACCACAACCGATTTGACATTGGGAAGATAGGTGGAGAGAAAGGGAATGTTGTATTCACCCGTTTTTGGATCAAAGAGATGAGACCAGGCGATATCGGTATACCCCATATTCAATGCTTTCAGACCATCGGTACTTCCAGTATTGGCTGTGAAGATATAGAATTCCGGGTACAGAGTCCTCATATGGGTGTGGAGGATATCCAGGATCGGATCATTACTGCCGGAGGCAAGTAGCGCTCCTTCTACCCTCCTGCTCTTCTCCTTCGCTTGACCGAGTCCTTTTTGAGCATTGATCGCGATCCATTCGTCGATCAACTGCTTCGGAAAGACCCATTTCCCGGTGACCCGGGTGGATGGAATCCTCTTGGCTTTAATCAAAGCATAGACCTGTTTCTCATGAATTCCCAAATAGTGAGCAACTTCTTTGGTATTCATCATCTCTTCAGACATAGGCTCCTCCTTTGGATAAATAATCATAAGCAAAATCAATCATTTTGTCAATGAAAAATATTACTATTTATTACTTTTTACTCCTATAAATACATATTTCAACTCATTTGATTCGCCGCCGAAGAGGGGATTGCTTCTATCTGATGGATTAGTCTCTCTTGGCTAAATAGAAAAAACTCTGTCTGGATTTCAATGTAGATTCTGAGAAGAACACCTGGTAGGGGAATATGTTGCTGTGCCGGCTCTCATTATTGAATTGCGGTCTCCCGGGAAATCCCCGGAGAGATCGTTCAATCCAGCCAGGGCCTGTCCCCCTGGCTGGATAATTACTTCTTTTCACCTTTCTAAAGAACATGCGAAGGGGTCTTTCATTTTGCCTTACGCCAGCCCTCCCGCATAAAACGTTTCTCCCGACCCAACCCCCATTCTCTCATCGCACCAATATACGCATGTAGATCGGTTTTGGACAGCCTCTGGATTTCGGAACGCTCTGTCTCTCTCGTTTGAAAATCGTCAGGGGTAATTCCAACCCATGTGGCGTATCCTTCGTCAAAGACCCAATCGGCAGTTACATCTTCAGGAGAGATACCCATTCGGGCCGCCTGACTTCGTACGGCGTCCATATTTAGTTCCAGTATCCACCCATTGTCCCATATTCTGTTTTTCGATTTCCCATCAATACCATGGCTGCATTTCGGGCAGTAGACTTCTGCAACAACCTTTTCATCCAGGACCATCTTTCCAAAGAAAATTTCCGAGGCTCTTTCGCCGCAGGAACAAACTTTTCTATAACTCTGGCACATGGCTTGACCCCCTTAAACCGGTGACGAATTCCCATCCGAGCAAACAATAATGTCAGATGGACACTATTTTTCTATCATTTTTGGGAGAGGATCGCTTTGACTTAGGTCAACAAACCAAACGCAACTCCATACCGAACAAGTGGAATTTAAAGGTTCGCCCCTGCTGACTATTACCCCTCCTCATGGGCCAACAACTTGACTTGAAGAAAGATAAGGCCAGGGGATAGGAAGAATCTTCCTCTGCTAATGTGGTCGAAGGGAGGGTGCGTCATTACGCAATTCATGCTTCGACAAGCTCAGCACGAACGAACTAAATGAACAGTATTCGGTTAGATCCTGTATGCATAATTCTCGCGCAAATTCTTTATGCCGTCGTGGTGCAGTGTGGCAGTCCGGGTACCCAATACTTATTTGAGTAAACATCCCCCCGGCAAAGCCGGGGGCTTTACGATTGCTGACCCCTCAAAGGGGCCTGATCGCAGTCGGCCAAAATCAAAACCGAAAACCATTCGATGTTCAGTCTATCGCAAAAGCTCTTAGTGTTATCCCTTCGAAAGCAGGAATCCAGTTTTTTCTGGGTTCTGGGTCGCGTTTCACTTGCCCGGGATAACGATTCCATATTCTCGGAACTGTCAAACCCTGGGAGTCTCCCCGCAGAGCCGGGGGTTATCTAAATGCTAATTACTCTTGCTCAGAGCTTCACTTCGAGCAAGCTCGATTCGACCTCTGCAAATAGATCGTCAAGAGACGGTTGTATGTTGATTGTCTCTGCAATGGCTGTTATTCCCCTGGTGTAGTGAGCAACCTCTGCCGACTGTTTCGATTGGATTGAGAAGCAAGAGGACAACAACATTCACGCCGTGGTAACGGATCCACCTTACGGTCTTCACGAATATGCGCCTGATCAACAACTGAAGCTTCGCAACGGAAAAGGAGGGGTCTGGCGCATCCCACCGGCATTTGACGGTCATGTAAGATCACCGCTCCCCAGATTCACAACGCTGACGGATGACCAACGTGAGCAGTTACGAACTTTTTTCTTCGTCTGGACGCGACTTCTGCTCCCAAAACTCGTGCCGGGAGCAAACGTCGTGGTAGCATCGAATCCCCTGCTTTCCTATATCCTGTCTGGTGCTCTGGCGGATGCCGGGCTCGAACGACGCGGGGAAATCATGCGTCTTGTGATGACAATGCGAGGAGGAGATCGCCCGAAGGCGGCCCACGAAGAATTCGAGGATGTGAGTGTGATGCCCCGGTCAATGTGGGAACCTTGGGTCATTTTCAGGAAGCCGATTGAAGGGCGGGTACAGGACAACCTGCGGAAATGGAAGACTGGGGGATTTCGCCGTCAGGCTCCAGACAAACCCTTTGGTGACATAATTCCCTCAGCTCCGACTAGGAAGAACGAACGTGCCCTTGCACGGCATCCGAGTCTTAAACCTCAGGCATTCTTGCGTCGGGTGGTGCGCGGTGTTCTGCCGCTTGGTGAGGGAACGATACTGGACCCTTTCGCAGGCGCGGGTTCAACGTTGGCCGCTGCTGAGGCGGTCGGGTATCGAAGTATCGGCATTGAAAAGGATCGCCATTACTTTGAGTTGGCGCGGGAGGCTATCCCGAAACTGATTAAATTTCAACCCACGGGACGGGGTTGAATTCTGTATATCCAGTTCTCGCGCAACTTCTTTATCCCATCACGGTGGAGTGTGGCCGTCCGGGTGCCGAGCTCGCCTCAGCAGCCCCCGCTTTGACTGCATTGCTTGGGTAAATCCCCTGCACGATCAAGTCCGGATGGCCGTTGAAATATTGGTTCTCTATGAGAACTCGCGAGTGCTTTGTTAAGCTTGCAGTCAGCATATCCGACAGAACGCCCGACATGATTGCTGGCCGGAGCATTTCGTCCATTCTTTGTAGTCCTTTCTTGGCAAGGTAAGAGTTCACGTCAAAGAAAAAATCATAAACATCCTGCATGGCCATCTCGAAATCCTGGAGCCTCAGCTCGTAAGGCAGCATGGCTCCCTTATTGAATTTTGTGTGGCCCACAATGTTTCGCTCTATAGGCACAGCATTGTTACCCTATCCTCTCTCGGATATGAAGTGCTATTTACGGAATAGTCTACCCAAAATAATGTGGGTGTGTCAAATCCTTTGACAGGACTATAGACTCATGCACGTCCTTCTCTGTGCAACATAAATGCAAATTCAAAATCAACAATGCAAAATCAACCACGCCTTAATGTGGCTAAATTACCAATTAATCGTTGCAAATTGATTATTTTGCAATGGTCTTTCAGGGTATCCTGGGTTCAAACCGATACCATTCTTTAGACCTCCTATCCCTGAATTGCCTTTTACCTGCCAACTTGTTTTATCGGGGGGCCCAAAGAACCATCCGCTGCTTCTTGCCCATTTCTTGTGCAAGCTCTTCAACAGGACCGTACTTAATGCACGCCGCCATACAGTGTTGAACGCACGCAGGCTCCAATCCCTTTTTTATCCTTGCTGCGCACAGGACACACAGTTCTGTGGGAAAAGGCAGATAGACTAAGTAAGCCCTGTCATCGGGAAGACGTTCCACTATTTCCATGACTTTCATTCCCGCCATGCCTGCAGGCCAACGGTACTCCTGGGAGCAGGCAATCTCGCAGGTATGACATCCAGTGCAGTATTCATAATCGATGAGAAGCCCATGTTTGCTCTTCCCTGACATCCTATTCCTCCCTTCCTTCAGCTTTGTAGACCCTGCACATCGAATGTTTGATGGGGGCACCGAGACCGTCCTTTCCTTGGGCATTCATGGGAAGGAGGAGATTGATGTTGGACTCCCACGTCCCGTAGAGGCTCGGTTCAGCGCCTTCCCTCTCGGGGAACCACCAGCCATGGGCTGCCATGACCATCCAGCGCGGGACAACGCGGGTGACCTTTGCCCTGAATTTGGCCCTTCCCATCCAGTTTTCAACCCAAACCCATTCACCCTCTCCAATACCGGAGTCTTTCGCGGTATCGGGGTGAATTTCAACTACCGGGTCTGGGTCGATTTCTCTCAGCCAAGGGATCATGCGATGTTCGGCATTGAAGTAGGCTGGCGAGCGCCTGCCCGTTGATAGAATCAGGGGGAATTCTTTATTCAGGTCCGGCCTGCTGACCGGAGTGAATGGCGGCTCCTCATGGTGTGGCAAGGGTTCAAGGCCCCATCCCTCACGCAAGGTTGAGTAAAGCTCGAACCTGCCTGTCGGTGTTTGAAAACCCGGTCTTCTGTCTGCCCTTAAAAGACCCCTTTTGTAACGGTAATAGGGAGAGCTGGGGTGTCCTTCAGGAGGAAAAGCCCAGCCCTTTTCTTGTAATTGTTTGAAACTCAGACCCGATGGCCTGATGATGTCGTCAAAGAGCTCGTGAATGTTGCTCCACTTGAAGTCCGGGTCGAACCGTCTGGACAGCTCAAAGTTGATCTCTACATCCGGTCTGCATTCATCCACGGCCATTGCTTTATTAATGGTCTGGAGAGGCACCCACCAGCTCCTGATCCCATCCTTTTCCAGGAAGGACGCTGCCGGCAGGATGACATCTGCGTACTGCGCTGTGGCGGTCATGAACAGGTCTACGGCCACGATAAAATCGAGTTTCTTTAAAGCCTCCAGCCATAACTTGGGGTCCATTCCTATTCCGGACAGGGGATTGGAGGTCTGAATCCACATACCCTTTATGGGATAAGGTTCTCCGCTTAAGATTTGTGCTACGGTCAGGTCGGTTTGGGTGCGCCATATGAACTTGCTGAAAGGACCATAACGGTCCGAGCCTATCCGGAGCTTATCCTGCTCCTTGTTCTTGAGCCTGATCACTCCCATAGCTCCCGGCAGGGCATAGGCAACGGCGTCAAAGGCATGACGGGAGATCACGTTGCCCCCGGGGACATCCAGGTTTCCTGTGATCGCCCAGAGTGAGGCAATGGCCTGGCAAAGCGGTGTGATGGCTGGGGTCATATCAATAGGCATTCCCCACTGAATGGCCGCGGGTTTGCTGCTGGCATAAAGTCGGGCAGCCTCGGCAATCTCTTTTGCAGAAACCCATGTGATCTTCTCGACTTTATCAAGAGGGTACTTGTTTACTTCCTCAAGGAAGGCGTCCCATACGGTCTTGCATGCCACATTGGCTCCATTCTTCAAAGGGACCTCAAAGGTGCCGGATAACGCGGGTTCCACGGCTGTTTCCTTGTATGCCACTTCTGTCACATCCCAGGTTGCAATTTTCTGTTTAGCCCTATTCCATACGACAAAGTTATCTGCGGATCCTTCAGGGGTTAGATCGCATTCCCGAAGCAGTTTTCCTGTGTCTGTCCTGATCAGATGGGCCGCATTCGTCCACTGCTCCACAAAGTTTGTGTCAAATAGATGCTCATTGATAATCACATTGAGAAAACCCATGGCCAGCGCAGAATCAGTCCCCGGCCTGATTTGAAGCCACTTCTCGGCCCTTGATGCGAACCAGGAAAGCCGTGGATCCACCGAAATGATCTTGGTGCCTTTCTTCATGAGATCGATGATCCAGTGCCCGAAAAGGTTATCGGGGCAGGTTGAATGAATATTGTAACCCCATATGATCATACATTCTGGCACCTTGAACCTCGGGTCATCGTAACGGTCCGGCAGCCACTGCCCCGCATCGAAAACGCAGTAGTCGCCCTGTATCATATCAACGGCAGCGATCCTTGGGCTGTAACAGGCATTCCCGCTCAAAGCGAACATGACATTGGGGCTGCCGAAGGCGTAAGCAAGCATACAGATCCAGGGTCCGATATCTCTACCCGTACCCATGGTGAAGATAACGCTCTCAGGGCCGAAATCTTCTCTAATTTTCTTCATCCTTTTTTCAATGAGATCAAAGGCCTCATCCCAGGAGATCTCCTGCCACTTCCCCTCTCCCCTCTCGCCAGCCCGTTTCAGGGGTTTCCTCAGACGGTCGGAATGGTCCACGTACTGGGTCATGGCAAGGACGCGTGCACACAGGCGTCCCTGACTCCACGGATGTTCACGGTCCCCCTCTATCTTGACTAATTTACCGTCTTTGATGTGGGCGAGCACACCGCACCCCCCGTGACACCCCGGACCTGCCGACCAGGCGGTCGTTCGGACGATTCTCACACCATTATCTTCCATAGAATCTCTCCTTTCTCCGTTGAACGGAACAGGCCCCTCAACGCGAGTATATAATACGAATCAAAAAACCATAAAAAAAGGGCCATGGGTTTTTTCCCATGGCCCTTTTTTTACTCATCAGTCCATGGGCAGCCTCTCACGGTCTGCCCACGGCCTGTTTCCAATATTATGTGTTCAGGCAGTTGAGGGCAGACTCGTTCCAATAGTAGTAGGACCCAAAATAATAGAAACGATTTTGCCCTTTTCCTGAAATCATCACTCTCTCACTTAAAAGAGAAATTTTATAAACGCTTTTCAAGAAGAACTTCGGCTTTTTATAACACTGATTCCTTTTCGCTGCAAGGGGAGGCACAATTTTTTTTGTAAAACAGAAAATCATCTCTTCAATAACACGGGGCTTCCAAAAAGAAAAGGATGTCCTCCTTATCGATGGGAGAATATGTTACGGTACCCTTTAGTCTACTTCTCCTTCTTTTCTAAGAGCTCCTTCATTTTTGAGAGCAGCACTTCTGCTTCGAATGGCTTCGATATAGTCGCATCAGCCCCCACCTCTTTACCCACTTTCCTGATTTCCTGCGGTGTCCTTCCCGAGGATATAATGATGGGAATGGTGCTATATTTTGGATCAGCCTTGAGACGCTGGCAGACTTTATATCCATTCAATTTAGGAAGCATGATGTCCAAGAGTATCAGGCTCGGATTTTCTTTTTGGGCTTTTTCCAAACCCTCCTGACCATCGCCCGCGGTGATCACTTCGTAATTATTTGCCTCGAGTCTCATCTTGAGCATTTTCGATATCAGTGCCTGGTCTTCTACGATCAGAATTCTTTTTTTCTGCGGTAACCTATCTTTTCTGGATCGGGCATCGGAAGAAAAATGGGATCTGGCTGACCGGATAATTTCATCCCAGGACTCCTGAGATAACTCCTCAACAGATTGGATCAAATTATCAACGTTCTTTTTTCCATTTGAAAGCAATTCTTTCTGCTTTGCATTCAACTCTCCCGCTATTTCATCCAATACCAAGGATAAGCTCTCTTTGACGACAGCCAGAGGAGTACGAATTTCGTGCGATATCATCCCCATGAGTTCATAGGTCAACATCTCCATCTCGTGTCCCAGAGGTTCCTTCTCAACATTTCTTAGTTCCTCTTCCTTTCCCGGAGCCTCTCTTTTTACATTTCTTAGTTCTTCTTCCCTCCCCAGGAGCTCCTTTCTCATGCTTCTCAGCTCCTCCTCTCTTCCCAGAAGTTTCCTTTTAACACTTTCCAGTTCCTCTTCCCTCCCCAGGAGCTCTCTTTTTATACTTCTCAGCTCTTCTTCTTTCTCCAGAAGTTGGTTCTTTCCGCTTTTCCGTTCCTCTTCTTTTGTTAAAAGCTCTTTCTTTATGCTTTTCAATTCCTCCTCCTTTTCCAGACGCTGGCTTTTTATGCTTTTCAGTTCCTCTTCTTTTCTTAGAAGTTCCTTCTTTACACTCGTCATTTCCTCTTCTTTTGCAGAAAGGAGCGGCCCCAAAAGTTTTATAAACCGGGAGGAACTGAGAAATTCCCCTATCAGTTTGTCCAATTGATTCGTGGATTCCACGGCGGGCCTAAGGAGAGCAAAGCAGTTGTCGCAATTTGAGCCTACGAGGTTATCCAAAATGATACTGGCCCCCTCCCGAACGACCATGAGTTGGCTGCGCAAGTCGTGCCTCACTGATGAAAGATAGGCTTCTATTTTTTCCTGTTCATTCATATCATTTCACCTCTTCGAGAGATCTCTATAAGACTATTCCTGCACGCCCTTAAAAGAAATTCTACTGTGAAATCCTCACAAAACCTCACTTGCTCTTCTTTCGGTCTTTTTTCCGACAGCCGGATGGCGTTGCTAAATTCTCTGGCGGCTTGACTAAACCTTCTCTGGCATAAATAGATATTTCCAAGGTTGAAATAGGCGAGGACTGAATCGGGGGTGACATAGATCACTTTTCTGAATTGTGCCTCTGCCCCTTCAAGATCACCGTTCCTATAGGATAAAACTCCCAAGAGATAATAGGCCTCAACACTGAGATTGTCCCCTTCGATGACTTTTGCAAGGAGTTCTGCGGCTTCTTGATATCTTGCCTCATTCGCCAAGATCGTTGCTTTGTTAAGACAGGAGAGGAAATGGTTTTTATCCTGGGTGATCAGGGGATGGCATGAGGGGGGGGTTGCTTCAAACACAGGCCCTGAACCGTGCTCGACCTGTACCCGATCGGCGCAGGGGGGGGTCAGGGCAGGTCTTGAATCCCGCCAGGAGCGGAACGGATACCGGGCGAGGATGGGCGCCGAAGGAATTGAGCCTCCGATGTTCATCTCCGGGACAGCCATAAACGGCCTCATCCCATCCTGGTGAACCGGGCTTGGTCTCTTCTTATAGATGAATGTTTGAGGGAACTCTACGCCCTCAAACTTGGTGGTGATCTGCCAGAGGGTCTCGGTATGACCGAGAAAAAGATATCCCTCCTGAGAAAGACATTTATGAAAATTCTCAATGACTCGACGGGTGGTCTGACCATCGAAATAAATCGTGACATTCCTGCAAAAGATCATATCGATGTTTTGCATCCCGTCGTGCATAAATGGATCTTTGACCAAGTTATGATATTCGAACTGGACCAGATTTCTCACCTCAGGATGAAGGTGGTAGGTGGATCCCCGGACCTCGAAATACTTGTCCAGGTATTCCTTCGGTAAATGCCCGACATCTTTTTCTCCATAAACGGCTTCTTTCGCGCAAGCCAGCCCGTTTCTGTTTATATCCGTGCCCAAAATGGAGATACTCCACTCTCTATAAGAAGGCAAAACCTCCATCATTGCCATCGCAAGTGAATAGGCCTCATCTCCCCTTGAACACCCTGCAGACCATACGCCTATGCGTTTATCCCGTGAATCCATCTTCTTCTGTATGATTTCAGGTAAAACAAATCTCATGAGCACGTTAAACTGGGCCTTGTTTCTGAAGAAATAGGTCTCGCCGATCGTGATCAAATCGAGGAGTTCCCGTATCTCAAAGCGTCCCTCGGGATGGAATTTTAGAAGGTTATAATATTCCTGGTAGGAATCGTGTCCTCGGTGTTGCAACCGCTGCCAAAGAGCGAGATGCAAGGACTGACCTCTGCTTTCTTCAAAGTTGAGGCCGCACGTATCTTTGATCAGTCCTTGAAAAAGACCGAAATCGTGTGATGAGAGGGGTAAGAGTTCTTTCATTGTTCAAGTCCCGATAGGTCAATGACTTCTTTTTTCGTCAGGACGTGCTCCATATCCAAGATGGGTATGATCCTTTCTCCAATTCTTGCCATTCCTGATACCACATCGGTCTCCATATGCAAAGACACTACTTCCGGTGCAGGCTTAATATCTTCCTTGGATAATGCGACAATCTCCCTTAAGCTGTTGACCGTCAGTCCGATGATAAACTTGTTTACCCTGCAGATGATGATTCTTTTGTTTGCTTCATCTTCACTCTTTTTTGCATGGAGCTTCTTTCTTAAATCCATTAAAGCAACGATGTGGCCTCTCAAATTGATGACCCCCTCAATGAAGTCCGGAGCTTTAGGGAGAGGATAAATCTCTTGCGGCCTTAAAACCTCACGCACACAAGAAATATCCAACCCCAATTCCTGGTTCGCCACCTTAAAGACCAGTATCTGTCTTTCTTCTTTCTTATCGAGGCTTTCCTTTTGCATTCTTCCTCCGTGGGTCTGTCCAGTTGAAAGCAAGGGCTTGCCCCTAACTCACCATGAAAAGGATCTCTTCTGCTATTCTCTCCAGCGGGAGTACTTGGTCGATCACATTCATTTCAATGGCTGCATTGGGCATGCCAAAAATGGCACAACTCTTTTCATTTTGGGCAATCGTTCTGCCCTGGGATTGTTTGATCGCCTTCATTCCCATCACGCCATCTCTCCCCATACCGGTCAGAATGGCCCCCACACTTCCTTTTCCATAGATCCTGGCTACCGACTCCAACAACACATCCCCCGAGGGTCGATGACCTCCATTGGCCGGTTCATCCAAAAGACTGATCTTTCCGCCTTCTTTCACCTTCATTTGAAAGTTGTCCGGAGCGATGTACGCCACTCCCGGTCGTATTTCCTCCGAATCCTCTCCGATCTTAACCCTGATTTTGCATTCTTTTGAAAGCCAATCCACCAAGCCTGACAGAAAGCCGCTGGTGATATGTTGAACAATAACGATCCCGCAGGGAAAATCTTCAGGAAGTCTTCTGAGTATCTTCAGAAGTGCCTGTGGGCCGCCGGTGGAGGATACCATCGCTACGATTTTATCTGAAATCCTTTTCCTGGGAGTTTTAAGATCGACCAAAGACCTTTCATTCCGTAATTTCACGAGGGGTCGATCCACGACCCTCACGCCGGTCAAAAATTTGACCTTCGCGGTCAGAGTCTCCCCAGATTTCCTATCTCCAACTAACTCCAGCTCACTTTTATCCATCACGTCCAACGCGCCGTGAGAGATGGCCTTGAATACTTTATCCATACCCACCTTAAAAACGGAAGAGGATACGATTAATATCGGAGTAGGGTGATAGGCCATGATCTGCTTCGTCGCTTCAAGTCCATCCATGACAGGCATATCCATATCCATGGTGATGATATCCGGTTTTAGGGAAGGCACCAGATCCACAGCTTCTTTCCCATTATTCGCAACGGCTGCCACCAGGATCCGGGGATCGGCGTTCAACGTTGTGGTGAGGATCTTGCACATCAGCGGAGAATCCTCAACCACCAGCACCCGTATCAAGGCTTTGACTGCGGGTTCCACATCACCCCACTAATCGTTCAATGGTATCTAAAAGATTTGATTGCTCAAAGGCGCTTTTGACAATATAAGCGGCTGCACCCACCTCTATGCCCCGCCGTTTATCCTCTTCCTTCTGCAAGGCGGTCACCATCACAAAGGGAATATCCTTATACCCCTCGTTTTTCTTCAGAGTCCTGCACAGCTCAAATCCATCCATCCTCGGCATCTCAACATCACTCACAACGAGGTCGTATTGACGCCCTGTTATTCTATCCAGGGCGTCCAAACCATCCACCGCTGTATCAACGAGGTATCCGTGGGTTTCCAAGATACTCTTCTCAAGCTCCCGGGTCGAGAAAGCGTCCTCCACGACCAGTATCCTTTTTTCGTCGCGCTTTATTTTGGGGGTCAGACTCTTTCCTATAGCCAGCGGAAGACCGAGAGCGCTGTGCGCCACTAGGTCGGCAATATCCAGAACCACCACGACCTCACCGGTTGGCATAATCATAGCTCCACTGACATTCTTCACTTTGCCAAGATGCTTCCCCAGGCTCTTTATAAATACTTCTTCCTCTCCGACGATTTCATCAACGACGAAGCCGACTCGCCTATCCAGGTAGGCCGCGATCACCGCCAGCGTTTCTTTCTTCGCCTTTCCCTTTTCATCCTTTGCAGGCGGAAGCCCAAGCACTTCATTCAACTTTATCAAAGGCACAATATGCTCACGAACGGGGATGGCCATTCTTCCTTCAATGCTGGAGATATCATCCAAATTCACTTTGACACTCTCCGTAATGGAGAGCATGGGAAGGGCAAAGACCATATCCTGCACTTTTACCAGGAGCACTTGAATAATGGCAATGGTCAATGGCAAGATGAACGTGAATGTGGTCCCTTTATCTTTTTGAGTGTCTAAGAGAACCCGACCTTTTAAATCGGTGATGTCCCGTCTGACGATATCAAGCCCCATTCCCCTTCCGGACACATCCGTTACGATCGGACTTGTGGAATAGCCGTCCATGAATACGATATTTAACGCCTCTTTGTCCGTCATCCCTTCCAAGTCAATAGGAGATACAAGCCGTTTCTTCAGGGCCGTCTGCTTAATCTGGGCAATATCCATGCCCCGTCCGTCATCCTCTACTTTGATCACCACATTATCCGCTTCATGAGAGGCAAAAACCTTGATCGTTCCAACCCTCGGCTTGCCCTGGGCAACCCTGCCATCCGGCGTTTCAATTCCATGGTCGATGCAATTGCGCAATATATGGATGAGAGAGATCCTTATCCCCTCTAAGACCTTTTTATCGAGTTCGGTTTCTCCTCCTGAAATCAACAAGTTGACCTCTTTCCCTTCTTGAGATGCGATATCCCTTACCATGCGGGGAAACCCCTCAAAAATTGTGGACAGAGGTAACATCTTTATCTCTTTTATCCTGGCTTGCAATTCATCGATGACCGGGTCAAGATGAAATGCCTCGGTGGAGGTGTGATCATATAACTTCAGGACATGTTCCCTGAGCTTCTGCATCTGGGCATCACATTGACTGAGGTACTTCGCCACTTCTCCATCTTCGGGAGAAAAACTCTTCTTCATCGTTTCACTCAAACTGGAAATACTTCTCTGCACCTCCTTGCTGAGCTTCGAAAGCTTTTTTGCTTGAGCAATCTTGGCGGAGGATTTCATTCTATTGATGACCACCTCCCCCACCAAGTAAAGAAGCTTATCTACCCGGCTCAGCGGAACGCGGATGTACTCCTCTCGGGGTGTCAAGGGTGGAGCGGTCCCCCCCTCGCTCGGTCGATGGACGACTTCCCTCTCCGTCTTTCTCCACTTGTGTTCCTCCCCTGGCGCATCCTTTCTTTGTGTCCCGACTTCTTGTTTTGCATGAATACAAGCTTCCAGATCCCTGCAGAGATCCGATGTATCGAGATCGATCTCCTTCTCCTGGACGATTTTTTCCAAGAGGGCGCGGATAGCATCCAGTCCTTTGAATATTCTCTCAGCCATGTCGGAACTAAAAACAGCCCTTTTGCTGGTAACCTCTTCAAATATATCTTCAATCCGATGGGCAATATCTTGAATTTCACCGAATCCAAAAACTCGGGCAGCACCCTTCAGGGTATGCACTTCTCTATTCAGACCGCGTACCAGATCCATCTGATCGGGCTGCTTCTCGAGCTCGACGAGCCCGTTCTCCAGTTTGGTCAGGTGCTCTTCGGTTTCAGCCTTAAAAATTGCAATCAAATCTTTCATCTCAGACATGCTTCGAGTCTCTCTTTTTTCCCGCTTCCCCCGCTTCCAATTGAATGCCCGCGATCGCACTCTTCAACTCCTCCGATAGCGTACTGAGCTGTGCTACCGAGGTGGCCGTCTGCCGGGTTGAAACCACGAACTGTTTTGTCACCGAATCGATTTCCCTCATTGCCTGTACCACCTGCTCGGATGCAAACTTTTGTTGCTGGGTTGCGATTGAAATCTCTTTTGCGGATTTTACTGTCTCCTCGATCATCTCCAACCCTTTTTTTACCCATTTGGTTGAACCCTCGATACTCATGATCGTCGAGTTTGTTTCTCCCTGGATTTCATTGATCAGCTGGCGAATTTCCTCAGTCGATTCAGAGGAGCGTTCAGCCAGTTTCCTCACCTCCTGGGCAACCACCGCAAAACCCCTTCCTACCTCTCCCGCTCGGGCCGCCTCAATGGCCGCATTCAGGGCCAAGAGATTCGTCTGATCGGCGATATCATCGATCAGTTTGGTGATATTTCCGATGGACTGGGATTTCTCGCCTAAAGTGAGAACTTTTCTCGAGGTATCATTCACCTTCGTGTTAATTTCCTGTACTCCTGCCAATGTTTCTCCTGCTAACTTTGCCACCGTTTCAGCATTTTTGGCGATATGCGTGGCAGTGGTATTGAGCTCCTCAATGGTGGTTGTGACCTGGCTCACCCCGGAGGACTGTTCTGCCGCGCCTGTTGCTTGCTCTTCAGAAGCAGACCGAATCTGAGCCGAAGCGGTACTGACTTGAAGGCTTGCGTTTTGGATGTGTTTGACCATCTGCTCCATTTCTTCGTACTGTTTCGCACTGGTGATGGCCCCGGCGATCTGGTTACCGATTTTTTCGCCCAGCTTCACATCATATTCCGTGTAATTTTTTGGGTTGAACGATTGGTAGTGGAGAAGTCCGATCACCTGATTCTTTATGATCAAGGGGACCACCATCATCGATCGAATTCCCATTCGATAATGACTCACATAGTTCGGAAAACGTACTGCCAGCTCGCTTTCGTTTTGAGGATGGATGAGAATGCCCTGCTGTCTGGCAAGAAGATTTTCAAATAAGGGACCATCCAGGGGGAGAACGGCCCCTTCCTGGCGATCCCCGATTTTCACTCCAAAGGTATACGCGATGGTGATCGAGGTTCGGTCCGGGTTGATCGTGTTCACCGTAATCCGATCAAATGAGATCAGTTTGTGCACTTCTTCGGCGAAACGGGCGTACACCTCTTGAATGTTCAAGGTTGAGTTGACGATTCGCCCGATCTCCGCTACGATGGCATTCTCCTGAGCCAGCCGACTTGCTTCCTCCTGACTGATCCGGAGCGCCTCCTCTTCCTGCTTACGCTTGGTGACGTCACGCACCAGGGCTGATATGAGTTTACGTCCGCCTAACTCAAAAGCCCCAAGCCGGACCTCTACAGGAAAGGTCGTCCCATCTTTGCGTTTCTGGACTCCTTCTAAGGTATGAGGCACTCCCGGAACCATCCGCTTCCACTGTTCCGCGTGCTTGCCTGAAATGGAATCCTGATCGATATCCATTATGGTTAGACGCAGCAATTCCTCCCGTGTATACCCCAGGCTATCACATGCATGCTGGTTGACATCCAGGATTCTGCCATCCAGGTCATGGAGGAAGAAAGCATCCGTCGAATGTTCTACCAGGAGACGGAACCGGCTCTCACTCTCCCGAAGCGCTTCCTCCGTCCGTTTGCGCTCGGTGATGTCCTTGATCGTTCCCTTAAAGCCAATCGAATTCCCTTCACGATCCTTCATCTTACTGATCGTCATTAAGACATGGATTTTGCGCCCATCCTTCCTTTTCAACTCCAGTTCCATATCCTTCACATAGTCCTGTCTTGCCAGGGTCTCCAGTAACTTGTTCCGGCCTTCCGGGTTGAAATAGGTTTGGCCCGCCTTGATTTTCTTCAACTCTTCTTTATGGTCGTAGCCGAAAAGCTGAACCATCGCCTCATTCACTTCGACAAATTTCCCATCCGTCGCGGTAATGAATAAGGGCTCTTTGGACTCATCAAACAATGTGCGATACTTGTCCTCCGATTCATGAAGCGCCTGTTCTGCCAGCTTGCGCCCGGTGACATCCCGTATCATCCCTCTAAACCCAACCGGTTTCCCTGATGAATCTTTTTTTAACGATATCGATGCCTCAATGGACCTTTGGGTCCCATCTTTTCTAATCACATCGTAATCACATTCCTTGTCGGGTTTCCCTGTTCTGAAGACGTTGTTATAAACTTGATAGATTCTCTTGGCAGCCTCTTTCTCCATATACTGCCGATCATTCATGCCCATCAGTTCTTCTCTGGGGTACCCAAATATTCGGCACATTGAATCATTGAGAAAGGTAAGGTTCCCGGTAAGGTCTGTTTCATAAAAGCCGTCCTCGATGCTCTCAAGGATGTCCTTATATCTCTCCTCACTTTCTCGCTTCTTGTTTCTAAAATTTGAAAATAGCCTTAGTTTAACCATTCCGGCCTCCTTTATGTTCCCTTTTCCAGGACCTTCTCGACGTTTATGAGAGCAATGAGTTTGTTGTCCAGCTTGCACTGGCCCTCTATATATTTCCCTCTGTCAGGAGAGAGAGTAAGGAGGGAAGGCTCCATTTTGCTTACCGGTACTTCAATCGTTTCAACCACTTCGTCCACCAGAAATCCCGTCTCCAATATCCCGGATTCAATGGCCATAATCCTTGTCTTGTCGGTCGGCATTTCATGCGGTAGATTAAAGATCATCTTCAAGTCCATAATGGATAGAATATTTCCTCTTAAGCTTATAATTCCCGCAATGTGTTCCGGGGCCGATGGAAGATAGGTGACCTTGCTTACCTTTATAACCTCCTTAACTTTTGTAATTTCCACTCCATACCATTCCCGGCCTAACCGAAAAACGATGAGCTGAAGCGTTTCCTCCTTCAGCTCGTCTCTCTCATAGAGCTCTTCTCTATCAGTAGCCATGCCTTCTGCGGTCTTTACTATTTCCTCCGTTCTCTGTGATGGCGGATCTTTTATCATCTTCTTAGCGTTTCCTAAATCTGTTTGGTAAGAGTCATCGATTACATTCTGCATCTTCTAAGAATCCCGCTATCTTCTCAATGAATGTTTTTCCGTCAAAGGGCAGACTCATATAACCATCGGCCCCTGCTTCGTTTGTGAGTTGGCATAGTTTTTCCTCATCTTTGGCAGACATGAATACGATTGGGATATTTCTGGTGCTCTCTTTTTCTTTTAGTATCCGACATACCTGGCTTCCATCTATCCCCGGGAGGTTGTAATCCAACAAAATGAGCTGGTATTGAAACGCTTTTGTTTTCTCAATGCCTTCTTCGCCCGTCTCTGCTGTCTCGACGGAAAATCCGCCTTTCTCAAGTCTGAATTTCAGCATTGCGTTTGCGGAAGGGCTATCCTGAATGATCAGTATCCTATCCATCCATTCACCCCCCTATTTCATTTATTTAACTATGTGGTTTCCGATATTTAGACCAAAAATTGCAAATTTCATTCCAGTCTACTAATACTTAATTGATGTTTACTTTATTTGTCCCCAATATCCAGGAACTATCTACGAATTCTATAGTTAAAACCTTATGTTTCAAGAGATAGGCACTTCCCTTCACTGGAACAAAAACCTGAAACAATTGGAATTCGAAGGAGATGGTGCGGTCTAAGAGAGGCTAAAAATGCTAAAAGGGGCAAAAAATGTCACTGAATTGACAACAGGTTACGTTCCTTCTCTTGGCTTCTTTGATGAGGGGTTTTTTACCGGGAGAGGGGTTCTAATCTCGTGTGGCAATCCTTTTGGTATGATGGAGCGCCGTCAAGTCGAAAAGACGCTTGATCCTCGTTGGAATTAGGTTAGCTACCCCCTATGGCGGTAGCTCACGCAAAAACCATCTTCCATGGTCAGACTCAGGATAACGGTATCAAAAGCAGGGTGCTTCCGGATCATGCCCAAATAATCCTTCATGGAACGAGCCTGCTGGATTGCATTATGAACGACAACGAGCCCACCGGGAGGAAGCTTCCTTGGAAAGAGTTTGTTGAAGTAGTCTACCTGTCCCTCTTTGTCTGCGTCGAGGAAGATGAAATCGAAAGGTCCGCCGAGTTTTGTGACCTCTTGGTGGGCATCGCCCAGAATAGTGGTGATTCGATTCAATACCCCTGCTTCGCTCATGTACTTTCGGGCCAGGTCGTGCCGCTCCTTGTCAATCTCAATGGTGGTCAACCGGCCGCCGCTTTCCTCCAATGCGAGGGCCATCCAAATTGTAGAAACTCCCTGTGAGGTTCCCACTTCGAGAACATTCTTCGCCTGGGTCACTTTTACTAGGAGATGTAGAAACTCACCGTCTTTACGAGGCACACTCCAAAACTGGGGTCCTTTGGCATCCATCTGGTCGAGTAGCCGTTTCAGCTGCGCCGGGTCCCGTTTGACTGGCCGCTGATCGACTTGTATCGTACCCGCCATAACCGTTGAAACATGTGTAGATGCCATTAGAGCCCCTCCGGTCATCTTAAGAAAATCTCGGCGTTTCAAGTATTACTCCAAAAGTTTCTCTTCCTTAAAGAAGGGGACCTTCTCAAGGGAAGTCCCCTTCTTCGTCTATCTCTTTCGGACTTTTTTCTCTCAGGGAAGCGGGAAGATCATCTCAGCAGTTTTTTTGATCTGAGGATTAAGCTTATTATATGTAATTTCCAGATCCCATGGCACGCCTTTGCCTTTGACCCACTGGCCGCCCACTAAGGCGGTTTCGCAATAATTCTTTTCGTTAAACTTGATATGGCCGAATATGCTATTTAAATCGGTCTTTGCCAGGGCTTCCCGGATTTTTTCCTTATTCAGTGTTTGTGCCCTTTTGATAACATCATAAGCGATCTCGTATCCTGCGGATGTCAGCCCTACGGGCTTGTTCCATTGTTTTCCTGTTTCTTTGGTCCAGGCATTGCAAAGTTCCATCGGGGTTTCGCCTGTTAGAGAGGACTTGTAGGGATGGTAGCGGCTCCACCAAATCTCCGTCGTTAAACCATTTGCAAGCTCGCCGCCAAGTGCTTCCATGTCGGCGGGGAAGAGGAGGGCCTTTGCAATGGTCGCCATCTTGGGTTTAAATCCCTGCTGGTGCATCTGCTTCCAGGCGGTGGCCCAATCCGGAGCGATGAGAACTCCTGTGAGAATTTCTACCTTCTCTTTCTTGAAAAGGTCGATCGTGGAGGAAAAGTCCTTTGTCCCAAATGGGAACCTTCCTGGATCAATCATCTTGTAACCTTTTGAGGGGAGTTTCTCCTTAAAAATCCTCGTCCATTCTGTTCCATCCGCATCATTGGGAAAGAGCACTCCCACGACCTTGTTGGTTTTGGCCGCAATCTCATCCCACATTCCCATAAAGAGATTCGTAATGGCAGAGACGCTAAAGAAAGCCTCAAAACTCCACTTATACGGCCCTCCTGTCAGCCATGCATCAAGTGGACAACCCACACCGATACACGGCACCTGGTATCGCTCGCAGACGGCGCTGACAGGGTTCACCACATCGGGCGTGTACATCGTCAGCATCAAGTCGATTTTATCATTAAGGATCAGACGGGAGGCCACATCGGCGGCTTTGGTGGGGCTGCTTTCCGTATCCACGACCTTGAACTTGACGGGAAGCTTCTTCCCGGCTTCTTTGATATTGACCCCCCCCAATTTTTCGATGGCCTTTGTCACTCTTTCATTGACCCACGGGGTCGGCGCCCCCAAACCAGCCAGGGGACCGGTGGAGGGGTCTGTGTAACCGATTAGAACATAATCCCTTGCCGCAGCCTTTACAGGCCTTGCGAATTTCGGAACGACGGAGGCCACACTCACAGCCGCGGCAGCTTTGCCAACCTTCTTCATAAAATCCCGGCGTGTCATGCTTTTTTTAACCTTCTTGTTCATACGCGATGTTCCTCCTTCTCCATAGTCTTTTTTCTTCTCATGATGACCTAAACTTCCTGACTGAATTACCTTAATGAAGGTATTTTATGATGGTCACCTCCTCTCTACGTGTCTGGCGGTTTTCTTGGGGGAATGGTTAAAGACAAGAATGGATAGTTCTGTATTAGTGCAACAATATAATTTATGGAATTCCATGTCAAGAATAAAATGTTTTCTAATTTTTTACTTAACAAAAAAAAGGGGTTGTGTTAAGAAGAAGTCTTATCACATCGCATCATCTGGAATCGTGAACTTGCATGGAATTACCCTTCACCCTTGCCTTGCGAGGTATTACCAAGTCATTTCCGGGCGTGACCGCCAATGATCATGTCGATCTGGAGATTCACGGTGGTGAAGTCCAGGCCCTGCTGGGAGAGAATGGGGCCGGGAAAAGCACCCTCATGAAGATTCTTTATGGTTATTACCGGGCAGATTCGGGAGAAATCTGGCTGAACGGTCAACCCGTAAAGATTCATTCCCCCCAGGATGCACGGCGATATCGGATTGGTATGGTCTTTCAGGATTTTACCCTCATTCCCGCCATGAGTGTTGCCGAGAATGTTGCGCTTTTTCTCCCCGATTTGCCTGTCATTCTGGACAAAAGGGGAATGATTGCACGAATCAAAGAGATCTCGAAACGATACGATCTTGAAATTGATCCAGCAGCTCCCATCTGGCGATTGTCCGTTGGGGAACGGCAAAAAGTGGAGGTGCTCAAGCTGCTTTTAGCGGATTCACAGGTTCTTATCTTCGATGAGCCGACACGTAATTTAGCACCCCACGAAGTGGACGGACTCTTCAGGGTCTTTGATCATTTGCGTCACGATGGATACGCCGTAGTCTTTATCACCCACAAGTTAAAGGAGGTTCTTGCTTGTGGGGATCGAATCACGGTGATGCGGCGCGGCCAGGTCACTGGCACACTGCCTGTTTCCGAAGCAACGGGAGAAGGACTCGTCTCTCTGATGTTCGGCAAAGCAATCTCCGAGTCAATCCCCCGTATAGATAAGAATCTTCGAGAGAATCTTCATCCTATCCTGGAGTTGAAACAGGTCAGCACCCGGGCTGAAGGCCAAGCAACAGGTCTTAAAGAAATCAATCTGAGCATCCTGCCAGGTGAAATTGTCGGTGTGGCCGGTGTTTCGGGTAACGGGCAGAAAGAATTGGGGGATGTGGTCCTGGGACTGGCAAGGTGCTCCACCGGGGCCAAATACTTGTGGGGTCAAAATGCAACCTTCTGGTCTATTGCACGAATTCGCTCAAGTGGAGTGGCCTTCATCCCGGAAGATCCTCTGGGAATGGCAGCAGTAGGAGTTCTGACGGTGGAGGAGAACATGACGCTCGGTAACACCCGCAGGTATGCCCGTCGGGGAGGCCTCTCGATGGATTGGAATAAGGTCCACTGTGACTTAGAAGGATCCCTCAAATGTTTAGGTTTCGAGATCCCACCCTACCGAAAACCCGTGGGAGCTCTCTCAGGAGGAAACATCCAGCGAATGATTCTGGCGCGGGAGTTAGCCCATCATCCCAGGTTAATTCTGGCCTTCTACCCAACACGGGGCCTGGATGTGAAAAGCGCCATGGCGGCCCGAGACCTCCTTATGGCCTCACGCAATTCAGGAGCCGGTGTGCTTCTGATTTCCGAGGATCTAGGAGAACTCTTTTCAATAAGCGATCGCCTGATAGTCCTGTTTCATGGGAGAATTGCAGGCGCGGGCACGCCAGCTAAACTTAGCATCAACGAGGTGGGCTATCTAATGACTGGTTCGAGGGGAGAGCATGGACTCCAAAGATGAACGGGATACGAGGTCCGTCTATTTCCAAAGGGGATGGATAATCGGCCTGATCCGTCCCGTCGGACTATTCGGAATAGCCTTCTTTGTCTTTGCCTTGGTGTTGTTAGCTTTCGGTAAAAACCCGGTCAAAGCTTATGTAGACTTCTTCTCCTATACGCTTGGGAGCCTCTACGGCTTATCAGAAATACTGGTCAAGATGATCCCGCTCGTTCTCACGGCCGTTGCAGTGGCAGTGCCGTCCCGGATCTGGCTGATCAATGTGGGAGGGGAAGGTCAGCTGTACATCGGAGCGATGTTCGCTACCTGGGGAGCGCTCACATTCGACACCCTGCCCGTATGGATCCTCTTGCCTTTTATTTCCATCCTCGGATTTCTCGGAGGGGGTCTGTGGGCATCGATCTCCGGAATCCTGCGCGCCAAGGGTTGGGTAAGTGAGACGATCTCCACCCTGCTATTGAACTATGTGGCCATCCTGCTGGTAAATTTCCTCGTCTTCGGTCCCTGGAAAGATCCGGAAAGTGCTAATTACCCACAGACTGCTCAATTTGTTGATGGTGCTACGTTGCCTGCCATTGGGGGAACGCGTTTTCACTTCGGGTTCATCTCGGCCGTCGCTGCCCTCATCCTGTTCTATTTTGTTCTTTCCCGGACACGTTGGGGTCTTGAAATAAGGGCGATTGGGGGGAATCCAGAGGCGGCACGGTACAATGGAATTCCAGTCGCCCGTTATATCATCCTGCTCATGTTCATCGGCGGAGGACTTGCAGGCTTAGCAGGAATGAGTGAGGTCTCTGCAATTCAGGGCCGTCTCCGACCCAGCCTCTCGCCTGGTTATGGCTTCATCGGCTTTCTCATCAGCTGGATGGCAGCTGGAAAGCCTCTGGGCATTGTGGCCGCTGCCCTTCTCCTCGCCATTGTCACGGCTGGGGGCGACATCCTGCAGATGGCCCATGGCCTCCCGGCCTCGGTTGTTAATATTTTGAATGCCCTCATCTTGTTTGTCGTCCTTGCACGGCAAGGCCGAAAAGGTGGAGTAAAATGAGTGGGTCTTTTTGGGAAAGTCTCCTATCGGGGTCAATTCTTGCTGGCGCCCCGCTGCTCTACGCCACTCTTGGGGAGGTAATCGATGAGCGGGCCGGGATTGTGAACCTGGGTCTCGAGGGCGTGATGCTCATGGGAGCAGTCGTGGGTTTCAGTACGACGGTCGAAACGGGCAATGCTGCACTGGGTGTTTTTTCAGCCGCTCTTGCAGGGGCTCTCTTCAACATGGTTTTTGGATTTCTGGTAGTGACACGCCGGGCCAATCAACTGGCGAGTGGCCTGGCACTGATGTTCTGCGGTGTGGGATTGAGTGCGCTGCTGGGTGCCCCGTACATAGGGAGCCGGATCAAAGGCCTGAATGAGATTGCGATTCCTCTGCTCTCCGATTTCCCCCTTGTCGGCAGAGCCTTTTTCCATTATGATATCCTCGTTTATCTCGTGGTTCCGATCTCTATTCTGGTCTGGTGGATTCTCTTTTACACCCGTTGGGGATTGAGCTTGCGAGCGGTGGGGGAAGACCCCACAGTTGCTTTTGCTGCGGGAAAGAATCCTTACAGACTGCAATACCAGGCCCTATTTATTGCCGGACTCCTCGGGGGGATTGCCGGAGCACATCTCTCGCTGGCCCTCGCCAAGACATGGGCGGAATGGATGACCGCCGGACGAGGCTTCGTTGCCGTGGCTTTGGTGATCTTTTCAAAGTGGAACCCACTCCGGGCGGTCGTAGGTGCATTGCTTTTTGGCGGCGCAATTGCTCTCCAACTTCAGATGCAAGCCCGGGGAGTGCCTATCTCACCATTTTTACTCGACATGCTTCCATATCTTCTAAGCTTGGGAGTCCTTGCGATCTGGGGCGGCGCCCGGCGGCATGCTACTCCAGCCAGTTTAGGTAATGTCTTTGGAGGGACGGAATAGAAATACAGTCTTTGGACTGAAATAATCGGGCTGGAACTTTCAGCCATCACAAAAGAGGAGGGAAAAACATGAAGAAAAAAGCATCGAACATGGGTTTGAGGGTTCAGGTTATTTTGATTAGCCTTGTCCTGATCGCTGTGTCCAGTCTCGCAGGATGGGCATCCGCGCAACCCAAATTGAAGGTCGGCATCCTTCATATCGGGTCTATTGCAGACGCGGGCTATAATCAGGCCCATGCCGAGGGCATCCAGGTGATGAAAAAGAATCTTCCGACCGTCGAGGTCATCGAGGTGGAGAATGTCCCCGAAGGCGCTGACGCAGAGCGGGTAATGGAGAATATGATCAACCAGGGGGCTAAGTTCATCATCCCTGCAAGCTTCGGCTACTTAGATCCGGCTTTAAAAGTGGCGAAGAAATACCCTGATGTAAAGTTTGAACACCCCGGGGGATACAAGCTCGCGCCAAACTTAGGCACCTACTGGGCCAGTACACCGGAGGCGTTTTACCTGATGGGAATTGCCGCCGGCAAAACAACAAAGGCCAATAAGCTGGGTTATGTGGTCGCCCTTCCCATCAGTTTTTTCCTCGCGAATGTGAATGCATTCCACCTTGGGGCGCAATCCGTCAACCCGAAAGTGGAAACCCGTGTGGTCTTTACCGGAACCTTCCTGGATCCTGCCAAAGAGGCCAGTGCCGCCAATGCTCTTCTGGACCAGGGCGTGGATGTCCTCGGAGTAATCGTGGACTCTCCCATCACGGTCGTCCAAGCTACCGAAAAACGCGGCGCCTATTCGGTGGGTTACCATTATCTCGGCGCCCAGAAGTTTGCTCCGAAAGGATGGATCAGTGGTGTCGCCTTTACCTGGGGCGAGCTTTACACACGAATGGCTAAACAGGTCATGGACGGGACCTGGAAGAGCGAGAACATACTCGGGGACTTAAACAGCGACTATCTCACCATTGCTCCTTTTGGCCCGGGTGTCTCTGCGGACACAGTGAAACTGGTCAACACGGAAAAACAGGAATTTATCAGCGGCAAGCTGAATGTTTTTCAGGGTCCGATCAAGGATAATAAAGGAGCTGAGAGAGTGAAGGCTGGCGAGGCATGGCCGATGACCCAATTGGGTAAGATGGATTGGCTGGTCGAGGGCGTGATCGGCCAACCCAAATAACGTAAAACTGGGAAGGACCTTCGAAGGACTGATGAACCTTATAAATAGTATACCCTTTGCCTTCCGGGCAAGCCGGGTGGGGGCTGAGGCCCGGAGACTAACTGCCAATCCCGGATTCTCTGGCAAGGTCCTGGCTGTGGCTTCCAAAACCATTTACCTCACGGGTGAAAATGGTGAGATGTTATGGATATCGGGGAGTGGTCTATCAATGCACAGGCGTTCTATCCAGGCCTCCTTCCCGACTTCCCTTTTCAATCCTGGCGAAAGGTTTATTGTCCGGCAAGCCAGCTTGTGGATTGAAAGAGATATAGCCATTAATCTGGACCAGGCCGCAGAATGGAACCCCAAATCAATCGAGCCAGGAGAAGCGGTCTTACTCGCTTTAGTGAAGGAAGGAATGAATCGGTTGTGGACTGCTATTCCGATGCTTGGGAACTTTAAAGGTTTCGGTAAGTCCCTGCCACTCATTTCGCTCATCACTATGAAAAGTCACCCAACACATTTCACACCAGATCTTCCTATTAATAACGAACCCGGCGTGATCATGGAAGTGGTTGAAGCCTGTCTTACGCATGATATGATCCGGGCCCTCCAAAAGGGCCGTAACTTAGTTGGACTGGGGGAGGGTCTTACCCCTTCGGGAGACGATTTTCTGGGAGGGCTTCTTTTCGCCATCCATTCCTTGCAGAGGTCTTACCCTGAAGAATTCCATTGGGAACGGGAAGCGATTATCGGTTTGTTGGAATGGGCACAAAAAGAGACGAACCCCATTAGCTATGCCCTGCTCAAGGACCTAGCCTTTGGCCATGGTCCGGAGACCCTTCATGAGGCGCTCCATGCCTTGTTAATGGGCAGTGACCTGGAAAGGGTGAAGGTTCGTATCAAACGATTGACCGAGATGGGTTCTACTTCTGGATGGGATATGCTGGCAGGGTTGATGACTGGGATGCTTTTAGTCAAGGGCAAGAGGAATCATTGGCAACAATAGAGGAGGGCCATGATGAGTGAACCGTCGCTGGATATCAAGCAAAAGATAGAGTCTGCGAATATGGAGACCGTAAAACGCATCAATGCCGCAGAACCCGTCTTGGTTGATATTGCACCTGCCGGAGAAGTCATTCCTGGTCTTAAGAATCGAATGATCCTTCATTCCGGCCCTCCCATCGATTGGCAGCAGATGTGCGGCGCCCAAAGGGGTGCCATGATCGGCGCTGTGCTCTTTGAAGGCTGGGCTAATAGCCCGGAAGAATCGACCAGGCTTCTCGAATCCGGAGCCGTCCGGTTTGAACCCAATCATCATCACCGGGCCGTGGGGCCAATGGCAGGAACAATCTCCCCTTCCATGCCTGTATGGGTTGTGGAAAATCAAGCTTTCGGGAATCGCGCATTCTGCCGCCAGGTGGAAGGCCGTCAGCAGTTCGGTGATTTTAGTGATTCAGCATTAGAGGGTCTGCGTCTCTGGCGGGACGTCTGGAGTCCATCCCTTCGAAAGGGCCTTCTCCAGATCGATGGGATCAGGTTGAAGCCTATCATTGCCAAAGCCCTTCAAATGGGCGATGAGCTTCACAACCGGTCCGTGGCTGCCTCCAGCCTTTTTGCCAACGCCCTGGCTGTTCCCATGGTAGAAGCCAATGTCCCAAAAGATGCTCTTCTGAATACGCTCAAATATATCACGAACCATGAGCTGATCTTCCTCGGCCTCTCCATGGCCTCGGGCAAGGCTTCTGCCGATCCTGCAGCAGGCATCGAGTACAGTACAGTGGTCACGGCCATGGCGCGAAATGGAACCCTCTTCGGCATCCGGGTCAGCGGCCTGGGGGATGAATGGTTTACTGCTCCCTCACCGCCCGTCAATGGACTGTTCCTTCCGGGGTATTCTGAACAAGATGCAGGTTGCGATATGGGAGATTCGGCGATCACGGAGACCGTTGGTTGGGGTGGATTTGTTCTGGGGGGCGCCACGGGAATCCTCAGCCTGGTCGGCGGCACCCCTGAGGAGGCCCTTGCGCACACCCGGGAGATGCGTCAGATCACAGTGACCACCAGCCCGAACTACAGGATGCCGATTATGGGTTTTCAAGGTGCGCCGGTCGGCATCGATATCCGCAAGGTGGTTCATACCGGAATCGCTCCCATTATTGACACGGCCATTGCCCATAAGATTCCAGGGCATCCGATCATCGGCGCTGGACTCGTCCGCGCACCGATGGAATGTTTCCAACAGGCTCTGAAAGCCTTTGGCCGAAAATATGGACTTGGCCGTACCTAATACTATTCTGAGGGCGGATCAAAAAGAAAGAATGATAACAGAGTTTCTCATAAGAAAGAATGAATACCATGACTCTGTCTTCCTGATGAGAGTGGCCAAACGCCTCTCCGATCAAAAAGGAATCTTGCAGGCTGCGGCTCTCATGGGAACGGAGAAAAACAAGGCTCTATTGGCTGAGATCGGTTTTGGTGGGGCAGAAGTCACTACGGCGACGCCAAACGATCTGATCTTGGCCATCCAGGCGGATGATCGGCAGAGCCTTAGGAGTATCCTTGAGAATATTGATGAATGGCTTCAACCCATTTTGGACTCTAATGCAACCCCCGTTGTTCGGACCCTTGAGGAGGCCGTGGCCCGACAACCCAGGGCTAACCTTGTTGTAATATCTGTCCCCGGTACCTACGCAGCACGGGAAGCAAGAAAGGCGTTGGAACACGGATTAAATGTTTTCCTGTTTAGTGATAATGTTCCCGTGGAAAGCGAACTCTCGCTAAAGGAATTCGCACGACAACAGGGTCTCATTGTGATGGGACCCGATTGTGGGACTGCGATTATTGGAGGGATCGGAATCGGCTTTGCGAATACCGTTCGCCGCGGCCCGGTCGGCGTTATCGGTGCCTCCGGCACCGGTATTCAGGAATTTACGACCCTCGTCCATCACGCTGGTTCAGGGATCTCTCAGGCGATTGGCATCGGAGGCCGGGATCTTTCAGACCAAATTGGCGGGGTCTCTCTCCTAATAGCGATGGAGGCTCTTGAGTCAGATCCTCAAACCGAAGTCATTGCTATCTTGTCCAAACCACCCGGACCCAAAACGGTCTCCAAACTCATCCAAAAAATTCACCATTGTCACAAACCGGTCATTACCTGTTTTTTAGGTATCAAGGAAGGATTTGAAGAAGATAGTATATCTCACTGGAGGGCTCGCACATTGGATGATGCCGCAGCTTTGGCCGTAGAATTGACGACCGGCCATAAAACCCCCAGCTTAAATGTCAAATCACCCGATCTGGAGGCTCTTCTCAGCAAAATGCGGATGGGTATGACATTAGGGCAAAAATATATTCGTGGGATCTTTGCAGGCGGTACCTTTTGTTACCAGGCCCAACAGATCTTAAAGGATGCCGGCATAACGGTATATTCCAACGTCCCCATAGAAGGGAATTTGATTCTATTCGATCCGTTCCGGAGTGTCGAACACTCATTAGTGGATCTGGGATCGGACGAATTTACCGCAGGACGACCTCATCCTATGATCGATTCCCGTCTGCGCTGCGAGCGCATCATAGCTGAAGCCCAGGACCCTCAAGTGGGAATCCTATTGTTCGATTTGATCCTTGGCTTTAATGTTCCCCTAGATCCAGCTGGCGAATTGGCCTCTGCCATTAAAGCAGCGAAAAATGTTGCTCGGTATAGAGGAGGGGATCTAACCGTTATCGCATCAGTATGCGGGACGGAGGAAGACTCCCAGGATTTGAGAGGACAGATTAAACAACTTGAAGAAGAAGGGGTTTTTGTCTTTCGGAGCAGCAGTCAGGCAGCTTTCTTCTGTGCCCAGTTGGCTGTGTCACTTGAGGAGGCATCCCGTGGAGAATAAACTCAGTGCCCTATTGAATGAAGGGCCGCGGACCATTAACATAGGAGTCTATGAATTTGCTGAAAGCCTACAAGCCCAGGGTGTTGAAACAGTTCATGTGAACTGGTCTCCTCCAGCTGGAGGAGACCCAGAATTGATTGATCTTCTTGACCAACTGCTTTAGGGGAGCCACCGGAATCTCCCGGACCCTTCGAGGAAATCCTCCAAAAAGAAAAGCCCGCCATCTCTGACGGGCTATCATTTAATCTTGGCAACGTCCTACTCTCCCACACAGTCACCCATGCAGTACCATCGGCGCTGAAGGGCTTAACTTCCGTGTTCGGAATGGGAACGGGTGTCTCCCCTTCGCCAAGGTCACCAAGAAACTTCTTTAAATTCGAAGCACGAAATCCGAAATTCGAAATAATACCAAATTTTCTAAATCCAAATGTTCCAAAGAAAATTAAGTTTTGTGTTTCGAAATTCGAATTTGTTTCGGATTTCGATATTCGGATTTCGAATTTCTAAATTAAGAATATGGATGAAGGAACCGCATCAATTAATTATTGCAATTATGGTCAAGCCGATCGACCTATTAGTATCAGTATGCTCAATACCTTACGGCACTTACACATCTGACCTATCAACCTCGTAGTCTTCGAGGGGTCTTATCCTGATATTGCTATCAGGAGGGATACCTGATCTTGAGGCGGGTTTCCCGCTTAGATGCTTTCAGCGGTTATCCCTTCCGAACATAGCTACCCAGCGCTGCGACTGGCGTCACAACTGGAACACCATTGGTTCGTCCATCCCGGTCCTCTCGTACTAGGGACAGCCCCTCTCAAGTATCCTGCGCCCACGGCAGATAGGGACCAAACTGTCTCACGACGTTTTAAACCCAGCTCGCGTACCGCTTTAATTGGCGAACAGCCAAACCCTTGGGACCTGCTACAGCCCCAGGAT
>Ga0214473_10000418_pt1 | contig 60108 bp, 106 predicted proteins | sample RVTome_7_FD_203509 | JGI IMG/M metagenome (GOLD analysis project Ga0214473, IMG submission 203509) | Soil microbial communities from uranium-contaminated site in the Upper Colorado River Basin, Wyoming, United States - RVT98D197 | ecosystem: Environmental > Terrestrial > Soil > Contaminated >... | reverse complement strand
TATGTATGTGTGAATTACCATTGACAATAGCAAATAACCCGTATACTCATGGCGGATACGGTTGATCTTTCACATGGGGGCCGCGCGAAGGGTTCACGGAACCCGAGCGCGGGGTGCAGGCCAAAGCGGGGGCGTGAGTGTCGCTCCCGGGGCGCGCGAGGGCGTGCCGTGGACCCCTCAGAGGGCGCCACGCACCAGAGGCGGACCGAGTCACGGAAGAGACGCCCAGACCCACACGGGGTAGGAGCTACGCGAAGCGCGCCCACAGGCGCGGATTGAGCGTGTGGCCCCGTGGTACTGATGCCGTCCGCTTCGTGCAAGGGCTGAACAGCCCTAGGAGGTTACAAGACTTCAAGGGCGGCGCCCGAGGACTCGGGCGTCGCAATGGAAGCCTTGGCGGTTTTCTGAGGAGGTTAGGATGGAAGCGACGATGACGGAAACGCTCTGGGATCGCAAGCTGGAAATGACGTGCGGCGGGCGGAAGAATCTCTGCGGGTCCTGCGAGATATGTCGGACGGCGAAGTACAACCGGAGCGTGACGGGCTTGGCCCCGCTCGAATCGGTGGGGACGGAAGCCTACTTCGCGGCCATCTTCGCGGAAGCGCGCCGCGCCACGGCGCCGGAGCTGCCCGTCGAGGCGCGCCTCAAGGTGAAGGCGCCGAAGGTCGCGCGCCGCGCGGCCGACGCGCTCCACCCGCAGCTCTGCGTCTACTGCGGCCGGTCACAGGAGACGGGGAGCGAGATTCACGCCCATACGCTCCTGCCCATTGTGGTGTGCGCCTCGTGCTTCGCCGCACGGAGCGGGAATGAGCTGCGCGTCGGTTGGTCAGGCCCGAATGGGTTCACCCATCGGGGTGAGTGGGCACCGGCCCGCATCGGAAACGACTAGACCTCACGTCCGCCCCTCGGCCGAGGGGCGGGAGCGAGTTCTAGGGTTGAACAACCCTTGAGGAGGTTAGGATGGGAATCGCAATCACGCTGTCGGACGAAAAGACTCGCGAGATCGTCTCGTCGCTGCTCTGTAGCGCGTTCGAGGGCGGGTCGAACTACTGGTATCGGATCGACGGCTACGTGTGGCCGAAGGGCAAGACGCGCAAGGATTTGGAGGCCGAGAAGGCGAAGCACCCCGACAAGTTCGAACGCACGTTCTACCCGCACTTCGAAACGCCCATCATGGGCGGCGCCGTCAAGGTCCGCGACATGGAGGGCGACAAGGGCGTCGTCGTCCTCGACTGGGCGAAGTGCGAGCGCGCGCTTCAGCTCATGCTCGACGGCAAAGGGGGCGCGCATCACGGAGCCAATCTGCTCTACGACATCAACGGGGATTGCCTCGGGTGCAAGACGGACGCCGAGACCGGCGACGTTTTCCTTCAGCTCGCGCTCTGGGGCGAAGTCATCTACGGGTAGCACTCACGTCCGCCCCTCGGGATCGAGGGGCGGGAGCGAGTTCTAGGGTTGAACAACCCATGAGGAGGTTAGGATGGACATGGCAGGATTCGAAAACGACATCCCGCTCGACACGGCGCGGCTCGCCCACATGGGCACGAGCTTCGTTCCGGAGGAGCGGGCGTCACAGGAGCGCGCGGAGTACGCTAAGACGCTCGCGGGCGACTGGGAGCGGCTGCTGGCACTGGCGACCACGGAAGAGAAGCGCTCGACGCTCGTCGAGGAGTTCGCGCGCTACCGCGAAGGCTACGCCCGGCGCACTCTGGCGCATCTTCACTCCCGTTCGCGCTGCCTCTCGACGATGATCGCGGGGCCGTCGAACTTCAACGGCCGACGGAACGAAAAGCGGAACGACGTCGCCCACCGGAGGCTCACGGAGCTTGTCGAGTTCCGGGAGCGCGCGCTGAAAGCGATCCGCCGGGCGCTCTGCCCCGAGCTGGCCCCGATCATGACGGGGGACGACGACGCGGCGGAAAGACTCGCGGCGAAGATCGCCGCCGCCGAGGCGCTTCAGGCGCGCATGAAGGCCGTCAACAAGGCGCACGACCGCTTCGTCAAGGACCCCGCGACACTGGAGGCGTCCAGCCTGTCGGATCAGGACAAAGTGAGTGTCCGGAACTACAAGCCCGCGTACTCGTGGGAGCCGCATCCGTTCGCGCCCTTCGAACTCACGAACAACAGCGCCAATATCCGGCGCATGAAGGAACGGCTCGCCCTCGTCGGGCGCCTCAAGGCCACGCCGGAGGCGACGGCCGAGGGGACCGCCGCGCGCGTCGAAGACGTTCCCGCCGAGAACAGGGTCCGGCTTTTCTTCCCGGGCAAGCCGTCCGTCGAGATCCGCACGACGCTCAAGCGCGGCGGCTTCCGGTGGACGCCGTCGCTCGGTTGCTGGCAGGCGTACCGCAACACCGGCTCGCTCGCGCTCGCGCGGCAGGTGGCGGGCATTCCGGAAGCGGTGCAGGCGTGATTCACTCCCGCGAGGACAAGTCGGATGGGGCATGGTCGCGATTCATCGAGGCCATGCACTCCGGTGAAGAGGTCGAGGTTGACGAGGAGATGTACTACTACTGGCTCGAAGTGCTCCCGCCGGTCTTCATGTACAAGGTCATCGACGGGAAGCGATACGAGTTCGGTTTCGCCGAAGGTGCGGAGCCGGTCACGGTGTTCTGGCGGAAGGACGGTCGGTTCTTCTGCCGCCGGACGACGATCATGAATCCGTGTGCGTAAGAGGAGAAAGACATGTCGCGAATCAGTGAAGCAATGCGGGGCGAGATCATCCATATGGGCAAGCGTCTGACGGATGCGCCGTACGGCTACTGGGATTGCTTCGAGCTTGGCGGGAAGTTCTACGTCGTGGACATCGACGACGAGCAGCCCGTCGTTGAAGTCGCCAGCTTGGCAGACTTCTTCAAGCGGTTCGCCGGGGACCCCGCAGGTCATTAGCTATGGAAGACACAACGATACGCGGATACGCGAGGAAGGGGCAGGCGCCTCCTTGCGTGTCCATCGACTTCTGCATCAACAACACCGGCTATCAGATGGACGTGTACCTTGACGGCAAGATCGTGCAGATCGCGTGCCGCGACTTTGGCGGTGCACCGAAGCATCGCAAGGCCGTCGAGAAGTTGCTCCACAGGATCGAGAATGCCGTCGATGAGTGGCGGCAGTCGCTTTAGATCGGAAAGGAAGGACGCAGATGAACATGAACATTATCCTTCATCAGCCGGGCGGAATGAGCGCGGGCCGTTTCAAGTCGTACATCCCCGCGCGCTACACGGCTCGCACCCCCGTCGGCTATTTGACCTGTCAGCGCCTTGAGGGCAAGGTCTGGACAGTCGGCACGCGCGAGAACCAGACTGTCTGTACTGGGACGCTCGCAGAGTGTAAGCGGTTCATGAAGAACTTCGGGTGGCGTCGATAGATCGGAATCATGACCGGACTCGGGCGCCCCTTCGACGAAGGGGGCGCCCCTGCCCGCTCATGTGGCGGGACGAGGAGGTTAGGTATGGCAGACACAACGAAGTTGAAGAGGCGGGTTGGAACCATCGACATGACGCCGACGTGGGTCTCGTTGCTCCCTGCGATGCTGGAGGTCTTGGCCGGTACCGGTCCGGCCGACGGGTTCGTCAGGGGCGATGCGAAGGTCACCGTTCGCGAGGAACTCGCGCGGATGGCGCAGGCGGCCGACCAGTACATCGCCGCGCAAAAGGCGATGCGGACCGAGGAGCCGGACGCCCACTACACGAGCTCGACGCTCGTCGCGGAGATCGTGGCGCTGCGCAGGGAGAAATCGGACTTGGTGGGGGCGCTCATCGAGGCGCGGGATCACTACTGCGGGAACAACGTCGGGGGCTGTGATACGCCGGAAAACGTCCACGACGCGCGGTGCGGGGCCATGAGCGCCGTCATCGCCAAGGCGGAGGGGCGGGCATGAAGATCGTCAACAAGACGTCGTACCGGACGGAGGACATCCGCCGGTTCATCGAGGCCGCGCACGAGGCGACGGGGACCCCGCTTCCCGATCACAAGACCGTCCGCGTGACGTGGTCGCGTCACAACCGTCACTGGGGCTCGGCGTACTACAACAACTCCGAGATGCTCTTGACGATCCCGAAAGGCAACCTCGACATGACGCGGCTCTGCCGCGTGACCGAGCACGAGCTGGCGCACAACAGGGGGATCATGCACGGTGAGATGGAAGCCTCGATCCACTGGGGAACGGGGTACGCCTTTCCCGGGTGGGCCAAGGGGATCGAGCTGCGGCTCGTCGAAGCGAAGGCCGCGCCCACCATGACCGAGCGCGTCGCGGCCCGGGCGGCGCACGCAGGGAGGATGCTTCTCCTCTGGGAAAAGAAGCTCTGCACCGCCAAGCGGCAGGCGACGAAGTGGGGCAAGAAAGTCCGCTACTATGACACCCGTCCGCCGGTCATGGAACGCAAGGCGTCTGAACGTCCACCCAAAGTCGTCGACCCTCTGGAGGTGAGCATCGTCCTTCGAGGTCAACCGTCAAGCGAGTTCGGTTGCCTCATCACGGACATGGCATCGGAGACTGACGACGTCGACCGTCGCGCGATGGGGGAGTGGCTGGAGAAGGCCGGAACGAGAAGCGGCTACCGTTTTCGCGTGATGGCCGAGACCCTGCCGCACGTTCTCACGCTCGAAAGCGAGCTCAACTACTGGCAACACCACAATGAAGTGACCGGCCGGAGCTTCCCGCGCATCCTCGCGAAGGTGGTCGCGGCGCGGAAGGCGTTTCAGACCACGGAGGCGAAAAGCCTCCCCACGCAGGGGTGAGTTTTCATCGTTTACCCCTGATTGCCGGAGCAAAGCAGACACCCGAAAAGGAGGTTGTTGTGGTGAGGAAGCCAAGGTTCACAATCCCGCGCCGGAAGCGCGCGCCGGAAGGGTTCTGGTTGTCGCCGGACAGGACGTCCTCGGGCGGCGGCTGGTTCATCCCGGTCAAGATCCACGCCGAGGCGCTCATGACCGCGCCGGAGTGGTTCGGGCTTCTCAAGGCTCCGAAGGGCAAGGCCCAGATCGAGGCGGCGATGGCGGACGTGGTCGAGCGCGGATGGATCAGGGGACGAAGGCGCGTGTACGGAGACATCGTCTTTCAGATCCACGAGCCGACCGTCCACGCGATCTCCGCGATCAGGGATTTCCTAATCGAGCTGCCCGAGGGGGTGGAGACGGTGACGCTTATGATCGAAAGCCCCGCCCGCAAGGAGCTGGACCCCGTCGACTTCACCGATTTCATTGAAGGCCGGACGCCCGCGTGGTGGGATCGCAATCCGAAACGGCGCCGGTGAGTCCGGCGGAAATCAGGAATCGGAAATCATGAAAAGGAGGTTAGGCATGGCAATCGAAGCGAAGCGCGGATGCGGCTACCGGCAGGCCGGTGGGCTCTACCTCGTGTCGGGAGGTTTAGGCGAGCCGTGTGAGCGGCTGCCGGTCGAGATCGTTCCGTGCGCGCATTGCGGCGCGACGATCCGGCAGACACGGAGCTTCCAGTGGGAGAAGCCCGAGGCGCTCCTCGTCGGGACCAAGCCCTGCAAGAACGTGGACGCCGTCCACTCGAACGCGCCCGGCAACGACCACTGTGAGCGCTGTCCGGTCTGCTCGCCAAGCAGGGTTCTCGCGACGGGACCCACACCGGAGCATGGCTTCGGTCCCGATCTGGATCCGGTCGGTCTCCTCTGGGTCGGCGAGAAATTCTATCCGACGGCCGAGGCATGGGCGGAGGAAGCCTCCAAGCTCGGCGTTTCGAAGCGCATCGCGGCGATCCCGAAGGGGCTCGTCGTCGGCAAGACGTGGATCTTCGTCGCGCACCCGAAAAGGATCGCGACGCGCTGCACGGACAGGGTGTGCATAGAGGCGCGCGCCAAGGAGATCAAGAAGCCGTTCGACAAGCAGGAGATCGTGGACTGCGAATTCTGCTGCGGCTCGGGGACCGTCAGCAAGCCCGGCATCTTCCACGCCTTCGTCCCGACGCGGATCGAGCTCCTCGTTACGCCGTCGATGGAGAAGCAGAAGTGGGTCGCCGCGCTCGTCAAGCAGGGCGTGACCTTGGTGCGCGTTCCCGAAGACGATCCCGATCACGCGCCGACGGTCACGAAAAAGAGCGCCCGCAAGAAGGCGATGGACAAGCACGGGAGAAAGCACACGAAGGCTGAACAGCCTGCGAAAGAAACGGCCAAAGGCCGCCTCGGGGAGGAGGCGGCGGTCGACGAAGAATCCTAACCCCCTCTTTGGCCCGGCAGGGACCCCATGCCCTGCCGGGCCTCCTTAATGAAGCGCTGCATCACGGCGAGATGACGCGAGGCAATGCCCCGATGAGGCACCAAAAGCCGGACCGTATACGTGAGGCATCGCGCTATAAAGGTCCACAGCCGGGGCGGGACCGGCCAGCGCTTCATTGAGGAGGATCGTATGGGCAAGAAAAAAGAAAAGCTCCCGAAGGGATTCGAGTTCCCCCCGGAAATATTCTGGATCACGCCGGACGGCGGCGTACTCTCAATCATCGGGCATCTCTCGGCGATGCAGGGGCGGCCGTCGACGTTCGGCCTGCCGAGGTCCCCCGAGACGCACGACGAGATCGAGGAGGCGTTCGGAAGACTCTTCTCCGAGGGCTGGGTGCGCGGCCGGTGGAGCCTCGGCGACAGCGTGGCGAGCTTTCACATGGAGCGCCCGCGCGGCGGGCCGATGGGAAACGCCTACGACTTCGTCGTGAAGTACGCGGCCTACATCGACAAGGTCGAGATCGACTTCGCCGATCCCTCGTGGTTCAAGGGCGCGCGCGACTTCTCGAAGGAGGAGTTCCTCGCGCAGGCGTTCCCCGTGTCGTGGCAGCTCAATCCGAAAAGGAAAGGACGGTAGCCGTGGGCGTCGACTGCAAAACCTACATCCCGCAGGACGTGGGTGTTCACAACACCCAAAAGATCGTCGGTATTCTCGCCGGACTCGTGCCGGAGATGAGAAATTACGAAAGAGGGGGTCCCGACTCCGCCTTCACCGCCGCCTGCGTCGAGGGTGCGTGGTTCAATGGGTGGAAACATTGTCCGGCCGGAGACATCGTAATCGAGGCCCCGCTTCACGGAACCCTCGTCGATGGGGCCAAGGGGCACCAAGTCTCTTTCCACCCGGGCACCGAGTTCGAAGGGAAGTTCTGGAGCTTGCTCATGGCGCCGTCGACCCCGTTCTGGTGCGCGCTCGGAAAGAGGCTCATCTCATTCGTCGGAGGTCTCGTCGTCTTTCGGGACAATGACGACGATCCGCCGCTGCGCCGGAAGCGGACCTGCCCGGTCGAGAAGCGCGGACACTTCCCCGCGAGCTGGAAACCCTACGCGAAGCTCCAGCGCGCGCTCTTCGATCTCCAGCCGGTCTCGGCGGCGGAGCTGAACGAGGCCGAGAAGGTTGCGGCGCGGTGATGGCGTTCCTGATTCAAGCCAAGGTGGGGACGCACTCGTCGGACGTCCTCTGGGTCGTTCGTGCGCGTCTGAAACGTCTGTTCAAGGTGGGGGAGCGCATTCTCGTGCGCGAGCGTGCGGCGGGATCCGCCCCGTTCGGATGCATCGTGGATCATATCGACATGGGGGTCAATCCCCCGGAGCCGTTTTATTTTCTGACGAGGTGGTAGATGAGTGATCGCGGCAAAAAGGTTCTCGACATCAAGTGGGAGCACGAGGGGGTCGAGATCGTGATCCCTGTGAAGGCGTTCACGAAGTACGACGACAAGACCGGCAGGGACGGGATGATCTTCCGCGCATCCTTCAAGGATGCGGGGATCGAAGAATCGTCGAGCGACATCAACGTCATCAAGCAGGCCATCGAAAAGAAGCTCAGGGAGTGGTACAGCGTCGACTGGACGCTTCACCTCCTCGTGACGATTGACGGCGAAGGCAGAGGTCACAAGGGGGCGAGCTTCAACGTCAAATTCGAAACGGAATTCTATGCTTGTGGCAAGGACGTGCGGGGTGAGATGCGTTGCATGAGGGTCCCGCGTCCCGACAAAATCGGAAATCCAGAGCACGTCAACGTCGGTCGCTGGGCTGGAGAAAGCCCCCGAAGCGGCCTGCCCGAGACCGGAAAGAAGATCAGGGGTCGCTATGGCTACGACGGAGCGGGCGGAGTCACCCGCGCCCTCGTCAAGGCGACCCCGGAAAACGTGAAGGCCGCCGACGACTTCGTCAAAGCGATGGAGCGGCTTCTCGAAAATATGCACGACTACTTCGCTCCCGACAAGATCGAGCTGACGCTTGCCAATGCGGGCCAGCTTCTCCTGCCTGCGCCGAAGGCGGCCAAGTGAACAAGTACCTCACCCCCGCGATGGATCGCGTGCTCCGGCAGCTTGTCGAAGACGGTCATGACGGAGACATCGTCGGCGAGCGCGGCCAGTGGTGGTGCGGCTACATTCGCACGAGCTGGCGCACCGTCCTGAAACTTCTCAGACTCTGCCTCATCAAGACAGGCGGAGAAAACCACTCCGAAGGATTCGAGCGGTACGTCATCAACGAGGAAGGCAAAGCCATTCTCAAGGACGACCGCTACATCCCGAGAATAGTCGCCGCCCTGAAGAAGACCTAATCCCTCACTCCTTGGGGCGTCCCCTTCCCGGGACGCCCCATCCACCCGGCCTCGGGCGTCGAGGGCGGATGAATTTTGAAAGGAGAGCCGATGGAAACCTACAGGTGCCCCATCCCCGAAGGTGAAGCGGGGGCGTGGAAGGTGGAGAAGTTCAAGCTGACCAAAGAGGACCTCCGATTCGATTTCGGGAACATGAAGGCAGGGCGTCAGGCGGTGCCGGGCACTTACACCAAGCTGACCCGCAACGGCGAGTGCATCATGTCGGACACGCCCGCCGAGTTGTGCGATCTTTCCCAGCTTGACCGCACGGCAAAGGGGAACGTCCTCATTCATGGACTGGGTCTCGGAATCGCCGCTGAACTATGCCTTCGGAATCCAGAGGTTCTGGCGGTCACGGTTCTCGAAAAAGATACGGATGTCATGCGCCTCGTCTGGCCGACCCTGCGTACCCGCTGGGGCGCCCGGTTGACCGTTATCCCCGGGGACGCTTTCGAGTTCAAGCCCACGTCGAGGTTCGACGTGGTGTGGAGCGACATCTGGGACGGTATTTGCGCGGACAACCTGAAGGAGATACGGAAGCTCAAGCGGATGTGGGCGCGGTACTGCGAATGGCACGGATTCTGGTGCGAACGCGAGTGCCTTTTCGCGGCGCGGCGGGAACGCGGATACGGACACCCATGACCGACGCCCCGGAAGTCCGCCGCACCGCGAAGCTCGGGTGCCAGCATTGCGGCAGGGAGATCCTCGATCTCGAAGCCCTCACGATCAGGGCCGACGCCGTCATCGTCGTCAAGAACTGCCGCGAAACGGGCAAGGTCGAGCACCTCCGGCGGTGGCTGGGATCCCACGGCCTCTGGGGCGTCCTCGTCATCGACATGGCTGGGGATCAAGACCTCGCACAACTGCCCGCAGACGCGATGGAGCGGGCCGGGTGGGTCCGGAAGATGGCGAAGGCGCGCACGGGGTCAGGGCGGGCAACCAATCAAGCCTAACCTCCGGATGCGGCGGAGCGGAGACTCTTGACAAAGGGCTCCCTCCGCCGTATCCTTCTCGTGGCCGACGAACCACAGGACGAGCCCGAGAGAAACTGGAGATGGGACGCAGAGTGAAAGCGGATTTGAGGCAAGTGCCTTGCCCGGCCTCATAAGCCGGGAGTGGCGGTGCGATTCCGCAGTCCGCTTCCATTCTGTTTCCCCCTCTCTCCGGGGCCGGGTCGACTATGACAGGGATTCCCCTCGATGCGTCGATCCGGCTCTTTTATTTTACAGCCGTGTGAGGTAGGATTTCCCCGTGATCCCGATCCACTACGTCGACGCGAACCAAGACCAGAAGACGAAGGTTCTCGTCGAGACGAAGAAGCCCTCGGGGTACGAGCCGGGCCCGGAATATCACCCGACGATGAAGCCGGTGAAGTGCTCGGGGTGTGGCGGGGTCGGGATCGTCGAGTTCGTGAACGGCTTCGACCTCAAGAAGGGCGACGCCCTCATGGACGGGAAGAACATCGGCGGCATCTGTCACGGAAAATGCGGGGGACGCGCGGTCGAGTTCATCCCGATCTCCCGCTTCCTCTCGCCCCACGAGGAGAAGGAAATCCAGCACCTCTACAAGATCGCCGCCGCCCTTGACTACGCCTCCAAGCAGAACTATCGTGTCGGGGACAATTCGCTCATTCTTCCGGTGGGGAAACTGAAAGAATATGAAAAGCGCATCAACGCCGCCAAGGCTGATCTTGCCCGGACAGCCGGATAACGGCACGACCGCCCCGGCGGCGGACGAGCCTCACGGCGTCCTCTGGGACAAGTCCGCCCCCGACGGGCCGCCGCAGCCCGTCGTCCGTCAGTACCCGGACTGGTTCCAGTCGATCCACGCATTCATCTCTGCCGCCGTCGCCGACGAGGGGGTTGTGATGGATCTCGCCATCGAGAAGGCGGTCGAGGTCGTCAAGTTCAACCACGACAGGGGAGCCTGCGGGATCGACCTCTTCCCGAAGGCGGAGGGCGGCTCGGCGCTCGGCCGGAGCGAGCTCGTCATGCTGTCGCTCCCCGTCGCCATCGAGCTCTACAAGGAGACGGTGAAGTCGCTCGCGGGAGACCGGAAGGATGAGTTCAAGGCCGTCGTCGAAAAGGCGCTCGCAGGGCGCGACACCCCGGCGGGAACTTAGGTTCGTCGTCGTCTTCGCGAACGTCCGCGCCTTCGTCGCGCGGAAAGTTCCGGCGCTCGCGGGCGTGACGTGGCGGGGCTGCCCGGGCGTGCGGGCAGGGATGCGCGGCACCGGGCGCGCGCGCAGCTTCGCCCATGTCGGCCATGTCCGGAAAACCATCTGCGTCGCCGACGCGATTGCGTCCCTGCCCCTGCCCTTCCTCGTCGGGATTCTGCTTCACGAGTTCGGGCACGCGGCGGGGAACCGGAGCGATCTCGCCGCCGACCGCTGGGTCTTCGAGAAGCTCGGGATTTTGATCGAATACAGGAGCTCTCTCCGGCTGGAGTGGGTGAGCCCCAAAACGATCCGCGCGATGAGGGCCGTCTAGCCCCTCAGGTGAAGGAGGATCGCCTTCACGCCGAGCGCCGCCGCCAGCGAGTACCCCGCCTCCTTGAGGCCGGTCATTTTGTCCGGCACGACGAGGAAGGTCATGCCCGCCACGACGACGGCGGCGGTGGCGTACCGGGGAGCTGGATTGTTTTCGCCTGTCACGTTCCCGAGGAGCGCGGCCTTGGCTGCCTCCACCGCCCCCTTGATCGCCGCCGCAGCGCCCGCTTTCGCCATCTCGACGATCCGCGCTTCGAGCTCCTGCACGCGCCGGGTGAGTGCTTCGATTTCGAGCGCGTAGAAACGCGCGAGCTCACCGGTCTTGGCGAGCGCGGCGAGCCGCCGCTTCGCCTCCGCCACCTGACCGAGAAGCGCCTCCTCGTTGTAGGCGGAGACGGCGGCGGACACGTTCGGCGGGGAAGCCGACGTCTCGGGAAGAACCGCAACGCGGACGAACTCGTTGATGAAATCGACTCCACCGTCGTACCGGCGCGAGCCTCCGCCTCCGCTGCCGGAGGCGCCCCGGGACGGCGGCGCCGGAACGGGGACGCCGTAACAGATGTGGGACTCGTCGGTGCAGAGGTTGGGCTCGGCCTGATCGTAGGTCAGGTTCCCGTTGCACAGGAGAAAGGCGGGGTTCGTCATGAGCAGGGCGCCAAGGCCATTGTAGCATCTCCGAAGCGTCGCGTGATGCCCCCGAACGTGACGTCGGCCGTGACGAGATATTTTTCCGGCGCCCCTGCGGCGGCGATGACGTCCGGCGTGAAGCTCCCGTCGTAGAGCCCCGAGACGCCTACGCGCTTCACGAGGACCGGCGTGGCGTGGACCGTCAGGAGGCCCGCCGCCGTGTACTTGTAGACCGTGCAGGCGGGCACGCCGTCGGCATCGAGGAACGCGCTGGCAACGAAGGTCGCCACCACGAAAGCCTCCACCTGACCGCCCTTGAGGACCGGATCGTGAAGGACGAGGGCGGTAAACTGGCTGACGTCGACGAGATAGCTGTCGGTCGAATGCGTCTTGTCGAGCGTTCGAATCAGGTAGGAGTCGGTCGAGTGGGTCTTCTCGACCGTGCCGTAGAGCATCGAGTCGGTCGTGTGAACGGGCGACGCCGTCGCCTTGAGGAGACTGTCCGTCGAGTGCGTCTTGTCGAGAGTCGACTGGAGAAGGCTGTCGGCGGAGTGGGTTTTGTTCTGCTCTGCTTCAAGAAGCGAGTCCGTCGAGTGAGTGCGGCCCTGCTCGGCCTTGAGGAGCGAGTCCGTGGAGTGGGTCCGGCCCTGTTCCGCCTCAAGAAGCGAATCCGTCGAGTGGGTCCGATCCTGCTCGGCCTCGATCAGGCTGTCGGTGGAGTGGGTCTTGCTTTGATCGGCCTTGAGGAGCGAATCCGTCAAGTGGGTCGCAGACTGTTCGGCTTCGAGAAGGCTGTCGGTCGAATGGGCGACATCCACGCCCCCCGCCGCGAGGAAGCTGTCGGTCGAATGCGTAAGGGTGGATTCCGCCTTGAGCAGGCTGTCGGTCGAGTGGATTCCGTCGAGCGCCGCCTTGAGCAGGCTGTCGGTCGAGTGTGTCTTGTCGGCGGTCGCCTTCAGGAGCGAATCGGTGGAGTGGGTCTTGTCGGTGGTCGCCTTCAGGAGCGAATCGGTCGTATGCGTTTTGTCGAGCGTCGCCTTGAGCAGGCTGTCGGTGGTGTGGGTTTGCTGGGTGATCGGCTTGATGGCGATGGTCTGGGCAACCCATTCCTCGACGGCGGCCATCGCCATGACCCCGGGGTTTTCGGAGGAGGCGTTGAGCTGGCGCGAGGCGACGGCGACCAGACAGGACGATGTGCTGGAGGCGCTCTGCTGCTGGAGGACGGCGGTGTAGTTGGCGCTTTCGAAGGGCACCGTGTCGTCATCGTCGTCGGCGGCGAAACACTCCAGCCACAGGAAGTCCTGCACGGTGCCGGGGTTGCAGTTCGGCGGATCGGGGGCCGCATCGGCGCCGGTCGCAGCCGTCCCCTTCGTGATGTCGGTCGTGACGTCGGTGACGCCGTGGTTCTGGACGCGGATCGCGACGCAGGCGACGTCCTGACTGTTCGTATTGGAGAAGACGGGGCTCGACTCTCCGCCCGTGGCGAGCCGGACCCAGATTTCCTCCTGACAGGCCGTGCCGTTTACGGCGGTGTCGATCCGCGTGAAGGTCGAGCCGCTCGACTGCGTGACCGTCCCGACGCCGTCGAACGCCATGAAGATGACAAGGAGCTCCCCCGCCACGATCCCCGCAGGGAGCGCGACCGTGTAGCTCGTGCTCGATGTGTCCGCCGTTCCGGCTGGAGTTCCGACGACGGAGGGGAAGGCCACGCGCTACTCCTCGAACAGCCGGAGCTTGGGCGAGTCGAAGATCGGATGGTCCTCCCTGAACCGACCGGCGAGCTCCACGTGCCCCGTCTCCTCGAACACGTAGGCGATGGACTGGATGCACTCGCCCGCGACCGTGCGGCGCCACCCGACGAGATAAACGACTAGGTGCGGCTTCTCCTCGCCCACACGCTGCCAGCACCGCCGCCGGTAGATGAGCTTCTGGCCGGGGTCGAGATGGAGCGTCAAAATCGGCTTGCGCGTTTCGAAGTCCCAGAGCCCGAAGGCTTCGATCTCCGCGCGGTTGATGAGATTGTCGGTCGAGACCTCTTTCCCATCGGGGCCGAACTGGTTGACGACGGACCCGTCGCGGTACTGCGCGGCCCAGCGGATTTTCATTGTATTGATTCCCCGAAGCTCGATTGTATTCGAGCGAAAACGGACGCGAACTATGTCGCTTCCCTCAGCTCGTTGTCGAGGCACCACCAGCCGCGCTTCGACTTGGCCTTTCCGTCGCAGGAGTGGCCGTGCGCGATGTCGGCGTCGAACTCGACGCCCACGATCTTCCCCGGCGCGACGTCGAGGGCCACGACGGCCCCCTTGACGAGCGAGGGACCGTTCTTCCCGACGAACTCCACGCGCTGTTTCAGCTTGAACTTGCTGGGCATGATAAGCCTCTACGTTTCGTCATACCGCCATGTGAAGGTTTCCTGAGCCGTCGCGCCGGGCCCGGCCGTCGTCCCAACCTCGATCTGGTAGACCCAGTTGTCACCGAACAGGCCGGTGCTCGGGTTCGAGATCGTGCCGGTCAGCGCCTTCGGGCTCGCCGACGTGAACGTGAAAAGGTCGACGGGGGCCTCGTCGAGCCCGCTGTGGTTGGCCTGCAAAAGCTGCGTGCCGGTTGTACCGGGGGTTCCCGTGGCCTGCCGGTACCCCGCGTCCGCGCCGGTCGACGCCTTCGCCCCTTTTGCCGTCACGCCGGTCCCGAAGTTGTTCGAACCGTCGGTGAACCACCGGAGATTATCGATGGTCCCTGCGGGAGTCACGGTGACGTTGAGGCGGGTCGTGACCCAGTACGAGTAGTTCGTCCCGGCGGCGGGGATGCGGATGGGGTTCGACGTGCCCGCGACCGTGTGCGTGTCCTCGGCGTTCGCCCGCGTGTTGATCGACGTGATGTCGGTCGAAACGATGGGACCTGTCGAGGTTCTCCGGACGATCTGTACGGTGGCGGCCATTTATCCCCCGTTTCTCCTTATCGGCGGCAGGACGATCTGCGGCACGACGATGCCCGACTTCCCGCCCATGAACTGTTCCTGAATCGCATCCTTCGCGGCTTCGAGGACGCCGTACATGACGACCTTGTTCTCCGCCGTCGAGTTGATCTTGATGTCCCCGTTCATGGGATTGTAGGTGATCTCGATCTTGATTTCTTCGGGCATCGCATTAACCCCCGGCTTCAACCTCTTCCATGAACTTATCGTAAGCCTTCTCGATCTTCGCCCACTTTTCGCGGGCCTCGTCTTCCGAGGAGAAGAGGTCGACCTTGACGATCCCGTCCGTGCGTTCGTGGAGGATCGCGGAGGCACCGTCCACCTTCGACAGTTCGTCTTCAGACAGTTCAAGCTCTTCATCCTCGGAAAGTTTTTCAATCTCGTCTCGCGTCAGGTTCAGGAGAAGCGAGTACGCCCCGAAGCCCTCTTCGGAAAGATCCTCGTCCGGCCCGTCCAGTGCGAGCGTGTAAAGAACCTCGTCGAGGTCCCTGTCGAACTTCCCGGGGCCGCGCGACGGGTTGTTGTCCACGCACAGCTCGGGGAACGCCTCTTGAGCCTGCTCGATGGCGTCGACCCCGTCCTTGCGAAGTTCCGAGTCGAGATCGACCTCGGGCTCCTCCACGATGTTCGAGAGGGCATCCCAGAGAGCCTTGACCGCTTCTGTTTTCTTGTCGCCCATGTCTCTCTACCTCCGTCCGTTTCTCCGCCGCCTGCCGCCTCTTCCACCCCCTCCGCCTCCGCCCTTCGCCATCGACAGGACGAGCACCGCTCCGACGGCGAGGACCGGCAGCATCATCCCTGAATCCATGCCCGCCCGGACTTCTCCCGCAATCGGCGCGGCGCCCTTCTCCCCCTCGATCTGCTGGATCGCCTGATCGGCAAGCCTCTCCGCTTCCTGCCGCGAGACGTTCGTCGTCGTCATGATCTCCCTGACAAGCGTCTCGCGCTGGGCTTCGTAATTCTGGACGTCGCCGGGGGCTTTCGAGGCGGACGCCATCCGCTTGATCGCGTACACCGAAAGCGCCGCGTTGGCAATCGTGTCGAGAATCGACGGCGCGGGAACGGCCGCAGGACGCGGAGCGGCCGTCATCGGGACCGTCATCGGATAGCCGTACTGATCGTAGGTCTGCGCGGTGACGGGGGCGGGGGCCGTCTGCGTCCCCTCGGGGTGCGCGGAGGCGTACCGCAGGGCCTCGGCCTGCGCCCTGAGCTGCTGGGCGGCGGCCGTCTGGCCGGAGGCTTCGAGCGCCGCCGCTTGCTCTTCGAGGGTGCCCGCCTGTTCCTCGTAGATGACCTGCTGCTGGGTCTGCCCCTTCCCGAAGATCGCCGACACGCCGGAGGCGATGCCGCCGCCGACCCAGCTCGCCGCGCTTCCGATGGCGCTTCCGACCGCCCCTGCCGCCGCCCCGAGGGCCGGGAGAACGCCCGGGATCATCGCTGCGCCGACGACCGCACCCGCGATAAGAAGCGGCTTGCCGTACTTCTTCACGACCGTCTTGACCTTGGCGCCGACTTTCTTTACGACCTTCTTGAGCTTCTTGAAGAAGGACTTGCCGAGATCCCCGAGACCTTCGTCACCGAACATCTCCTCCGGCAGACCCTCGTGCTCGATGATGAACTGGGTCGAAATCCCCGTCACGGCGCTCGTGGCGACGATCTCGTAGAGCTCGTTGAGCGCCTCCTTGGCCTCGCCGGACGAGACGACCCCGTCGTGCGCCGCCATGATGATCTGGGCCGCCACCGCACCCTCGTAGGTGGCTGTACCCGGGGCGGCGCGGACGAGCGCGTCTTCGACGGTGCGCGCCTGCTTGGCCGCCTCGAACGCAAGATTCTTGAAGACGACCGGCTTCCCCGTCGGCTTGAGGATCTCGGCCACGTCCGACTGGGCGATGTCCGCAAGCGTGTCTTCGGGGCTCGACGAAAGAAGCGCCTTCGTCACCCTGTCCCTGACGCGGATGTCGCGGTCGTTGAGCGCGGCGAGGACATGCTCCCTGCCGGTGCGCGGGATCCTTCCGAGGTTCCTCATGCCGGTCCGGCCAAGGCCGCCGAGCCCCATGACGCCGGTCGACGGCGCGGACGCTTCGCGTTCCCAGAGGCCGTTGCGCGTCCAGCCGGTGCGAAGGTCGTCCCGGGTGTCGCGCATCGCGGTGGGAAAGATGTTGTTCGACACGGCCTACCTCCCGATCAGGGTGACGAAGAAATCCTCGATTATCTTCCGGTTCGATTCGAGATTGGAGTCGAACCGGTCGGCAATCCATCCCGTCCGTGATTCGACGACCGAGCGGAACTCCGGATTGAGGTGGATGGCCTCGACAGCCTGCACCCAGTCGTCCGTCGAGACGCAAAGCGGAATGGTGTCCTCGCCGACCTCCGCATACGTCCCGACTTTCGACGCAACGACGGCGTATCCTGAAGCTCCCGCCTCCATGAGCCGGATCGGGCTCTTGGCCCTGTTGAACGGAATGTCCGCGAGCGGCGCAATGACGACGTCGGCGCCGATCTGGGCATACCGGACAGGGTACTCCTCGAACGGAACGAAGTCGATGAAATCAGCTTGTCCGGAAAGCTGTGCCGCCCACTCCGGCATGTGCCCGAAGAACGTGAACCGGAAGCTCGGATATTGTTTCCCGAGCGCGAGAAGCGCGTCCTTGGCAACCGCGAGGTCGCCTTCGTGACTCGGCGATCCGGCCCAGAGGATCCGGAAAGGGCCGGGACGTACAACCTTGACCGGCCATCCCGCGACGTCGATCATGTTCGGAATCACGACGACCCTTCTCGTGCGCCCCGCGTAGCGGTCGGCGAGATACCGCGTCGGTACCACGACCGCGTCGGCCAGCTCCATCATCCGGAAGACCGAATCCCTGACCTCCGGGCGACGATAGAGCTTCCAGCGCGGGTGCCATTCCTCCATCTGGTCAAAGGCGTCGTCGATCTCGTAGACGACCTTCTTGCCGAGACTCTTGAGCGCGGAGGCGAACTGGAACGAGGCGGCGGAGTGGTCGATCTGGATCACGACTACGTCGTAATCGACCGCCTCACGCGCGACGAGCGCTTTCGAGACGAAGGCGCGCGCCTTGTCCCCCCTGTTCAGGGTAAGCGACGGAAGAAGGCAGCGGTAGAAGGCCGAGGCTCTCGTGATGGACGGGTAGTAGAGGACGCGGACGGTCCCGGGAGCGAACACCTCCGCCACGATCATCTTGCGCGCCATTCCGCACGCCTCGATGATCCCCGACGGATCGACGGGGGAGAGCCCTGACGCCACGATCCGTTCGGCCACCTTCCGGCAGAGATCGAAGTCCGCCTCGTTCATGACGACGGCGTCGTCCCGCGTCCGCATGACGGACACGCCTTCCGGAACGCGGACCGCCTTCCAGCCGAGGGCGAGCTTGGCCGCGATGTCCGGAAGAAGAAGCATCCGCATCGACCCATCCAAGGGCTGAACGGACACGGCGGCGGCGGCGGTCTCGGCCATCTATGCTCCGACGACGTGGGGGAGAACCTTGATCGCGGTGTCGAAGACGGCGCCGACGACCGCAAGGAAAGTCGCCCGCGCTTCCGCGCTGGCTCGAAGCGCGATCCGGCTGAATTCATTCTCGACCGTCTGCTTCACCTTGGCCGCATCGTCGAGGAGCTCCGCGCGCACGTCCGCGCTCCCTGCCGTGGCGTAGAGCGCGAGGATCTGTCCCAGTCGCTCCGCGCGATCCGAGAGAAGCGCGCGAACTTCCGGCTCTTCGTCAAGAAGGGACTTGCTCGACGCGCGCACGATCTCGATGATCGAGTCCTTCAGTTCCGTCCATTCTTTCGGCATCAATCCTCCAGATTCTTCCGGAGTTGCGCGGTGAGCCGCTTGAGACTTTCGACCAGCTTCTTCCGGTCATCACGTTGGGCCGCCGAAAGCGCTGCGTCGCTCTCGACGTACTTGACGTACTCCGGCAAAATCATCTCCTGAGTGTCCGAGACGTTCTTGGCGGCGCCGCGCTCGACCGTGCAGACGCAGCCGGTCAGGACCGCGAGGGCAAGGGCGATGCAGACCATGAACACGAACCGGGAAGACAGGTTCTTCACGTTCAACTCCTTTTTTCTTTCCACGAACGGTACATCTTCGCGATCCTCTGCGTGTTGAGAACCGCCATCCCGAATCCTATCACGGAGAGCGCCCAAAGCCACGGACTTACGGTCTCCCGAACCGCCTTCACCGGCTCCGATTCGGCCGCCTGTTTCAGGATCTCGATCTGGCCGAATCCGGAAACTTCCGGAGCGACGTAGACGGTCCCGCACCATCCGCCCTGCTGGGCGTGCGCCCAGCGGACGGCCTGCTCGACCGCGCGGTCCGGAGAAACCCCCTCGTCGACGAGCAGGCAGGCTCGTCGCTTCGCGGCCTCAATGAGGGGACGGGAGTGGCTCATTTATTTCGGAGGATCCTGACGAACCAGCGGGGCTTGACGGACAAAGGGAGGCAGGGGATCAACGTCCGTGAGATCGCGGCCGTGCAGCGCGAACATCTCAATACCGTCATCGCCCGGCTGCCTCTTTCTCGCCATGAGCGGGTTGACAACCTTGTCGTGCAGGATTCCCGCTCCCAACGCGCCGCCGAGGATGAGAATAACGACGGTCGCCCACGTCGCGTCGATAACGTGCGCTGTTTTCAGGACCGGAAAGATGATGATCGGGAATACCAGCGACAGGAGCTCCTCCTTCCCATTCATCCACCCGGGAAACGCCTTCTTGATCGCCCCGACGGCGCCCGTCACGAATACGGCGACCAGCGCTAGGGCATGTACGATGTCCATTACGTTTCTCCTAAAGGTCGATGGGATGTTCGCGTTCCGGCGCGCTCCGGCGGCCGGGGATAAGGAGCGCGACGCAGGCCGCAAGGCCGAATCCGAACATCGTTCCCATGAAAAACGCGATCACTGGGTTTTCTTTTCCTCCTCGTGGCCGCAGGCGACTCCCGCGTTTTTCTTCGCGGCTTCGCACGCAGCGAGGACTTCGTCCCTGCGCTTGTCCGCGAGCGCGTGCGCGGCGGCGACGGCCTCCTTCGTGCGCGTACAGGCGACCGTTCCGTCGTCCCTGATTTCCGCCTGCGCGCCGCACTTCGCGCACGCCGTGTATCCAAGCACTCTTGCCATTTCGGGATCCCTCCGTTATCCGGCTGCCTTCTTTTCCTCCGCCACAAGCACGGCGGTATCGGACTTTGCGACCTCGCCCTTGATCTTAGCAAGAATCCCCTCAAGTTTCTCGGCCAAGGCTCTCCGTCCGTCCGTCGTCATACCGTGCGCGATTCCGAGGATCTCGCTGACCTTCGACTTGATCTCCTGTTCGGCCTTGTCCATGACGGCCGCGAACTTACGGCTTTCCATCATGACGATCTCCCTTTCTTCTTCAACTCCTCGATCATGGCCTCAAGCATCTTCCCGTGATCCTTCACGGTGTTCGTGTAGCTGACCTGTCAGGAACGGTTGTCCTTGTAGAGCTTCGCGATGAAAAGAGCAAGCGAGACGATGGCTGTCGCCTCCGCCCCGACGATGAGCCATGGATCCATCAAATCCCCCTACCACCACAAGCCTTGCCGGTACAGCGTGATGGCGGGTCCGATCCCGTCACTCCCCGCCGAGATATTGTGAGCAAGGCACACCTGCCAGCTATTCAAATCCGTCGAGTCCGGCGGCAGGTTCGTGGCCTTCACGATGGTCGCTCCGCCGTCCGCCCTGTACCATACGTTCCCGTTCGGAAGGAAGCCGAACTCGAAGAAGTGGAGAACGTCGTCGGCTGAGAACGTGACGCCCGTGCTCACGATGGAATACGTCGCTCCATCGTGCGTTCCGAACTGCCACGTCGTATCCCTCGATGCGTCCGCGACGAACTCAATGCAGGGTCCACCCGGATCCTGATTGAGCACGTTCGCCCCCGCCCCGTAAAGCCCGAACCTCCACCGGCGATGGCCGATTGTCCCATACGCGGAGGGCAGCTTGAATTTGCAATGGAAGTACAGGTTTCGGTATTGCCGCCGGATGCAGCGGCTCCACCCGTTGAACTCGCGCGTAGCTCTAGCCCCGCTCGTGAGGTCCGCTATAAAGTTCACGCAGTTCTGGCCGTCGTCGTCGTCGCCACCCGCGAGCGACCTGCTGACGCTGCCCCCGGGCGAAAACCCCTGCTCAAGCAGAAATTCGGTCCCGTCGTCGAACCACTGAACCCTGTGGTATCCGTTCCACTGGGCCATATCCTGCGCGACGACGGGAATGACCGACTGCCTCGGGGTGCTCGCGATCAGGAGCGTACCCTTCTCCTGCACGGTGGCCTCGGCAGGCGGCGGATCGCTGGACAGAATTTCCATGCTACCACCAGATCCCTGAACGATAGATGTTCACGGCTGGCCCCGACCCGACCGTGCTTCCCGTCGTGTTCATCACGTGGTAGTAATAAAAAGTCTCCAGCACCGTCGAGTCCGGCGGAAGGTTCGTGGCCTTCGAAACGGCGGGCCCGTTATTCACCCTGTACCATGCATTGCCGTCCGAGAGGATCCCGAACTGGAAAAACCTGAACAGGTCATCCGCAGCGAACGCGATCCCCGTGTCCACGATGGAGTACGTCGTCCCGTCATGCGTCGCGAACTGCCACGTCGTGTCGCGCGTCGCGTCCGCGACGAATTCGATGCACGCGGCACCGGGATTCTGGGCCGTGATGGAGAACCCTGCGGCGTAGATGCCGAAGCGCCACCGCCGGTCCGTGACGGCACCGTTCGCGGACGGGATCTTGAACTTGAAATCCGCGTAGAGGTTACGGAAGCGCCGCTGCGCGCTCAACTCCGATACGGTGGAGAACCGGTTCGCCGTCGACCCGTTGGCAAGGCTGTCCTGCCGCTTCTTTTGCGCGGGCCCGTCATCGTCCGTCGCGTCCGACTCCAGCCCTGTGTCCGTCGAGCCGATCCCCGCACCCTCCGACAGGATGACGTTCGTGTTGTTTGCGAAACACTGGTGCCTCATATACCCGTTCCACTGCGTGAGGCTGTGAACGAGGAGCGGCACCGTGGACTGCCGGGGGGCGCGCGCAAGCAGGAGCGTCCCCGGCGTCGAGAGATTCGCCACGGACGGCGGTGGCGCTCCACTGGGAATCTTCATGCTACCACCAGATGCCCGCTCGATACATCGTCACCGCAGGCCCCGTGCCGACGGTGCTCCCCGTGGTGTTCTTGACCCACTGTACGACGACTATATCCAGCTTCGTGGAGTCGGGCGGCAGGTTCGTGGCCTTCTCGACAAGTGCGCCCCCCTGCACCCTGTACCATGCGTTCCCGTTGGAGGCGATCCCGAACTCGATGAACTGGAGGACGTCGTTGGCCGCGAACGCAAGCCCAGTGTCCACGATGGAGTACGTCGTCCCGTCGTGGGTCGCAAACTGCCATGTCGTGTCGCGCGTCGCATCCGCGACGAACTCGATGCACGCAACGCCGGGGTTCTGGGAGGCCGGGTCCGCTGCGGTCGCGTACAGGCCGAACCTCCACCGGCGGTCCGTGACGGCACCATACGCGGAAGGCACCTTGAACTTCCAGTGGCAGTACAGGTTGCGATACCGGCGCTGGAATGCCCTGCTGAAGCCCGAATACCAGCGACGAATCTGCGCGCCGTTCGCAAGGGACGCATTGAAAACGACATGGGCTGCCCCGTCGTCACCGTTCGCGGCGGCCCTGTCGCCGTCAGCGTTTGTGAGGGTGCCCCCGATGGCTTCGCTGATCTGGCGGGTGGATGTCCCGCCGTCCCCGTAAAACTGCCACCGGCTGAATCCGTTCCACTGGGTGACGGGGAACACGACAGGCCGGATGACCGACTGCCTCGGAACGCCCGTGACCTTGGTCGTCCCTGTGGCTTCCGAGGTTGCCTCCGGAGTCGCCGTACCCGTGGAGAAAATCTCCATTACGCGACCACTTCCTCCCACTCGAAGACGAACCGGAGCGTCGGGGCCACAACGGCGGCGAAGGCGTAGAAAAGGATCGAGCCGGTCGTCCCGACGAAGAGGCCGTCGGCGAAGAGGAAAGACGTGAGGGTTCCGAGGGATGCCGGAACGACGGCCTCGGCCACGTACCGCGTGCCCGCTCCGGCGGCGGTGGCCGTCGGGTTGAACCTGAAAGCCGTCACCGCGCTCGCGACCGCGCTGTCCGCATTTCCATTCTGGGGCACGACAGCCGTTCCGCCCGAACTGTACCGGTTCGCGCTATCAATCGCGACGGAGTAATTGACATTTCCACCCGCCACGATGCCGCTTTGCGAGATGATGATCGCGCGCAGAATGGCCGCCCGGGTCGCGGCGGCGTTGTTGAGAAGGAAGGTCGGGGTCGTCGCGACGAAGGACGTCTGGGCCGTGACCCCCGTGCCCGGCGTCTGGTGCGTCGTGAAGAACCGGCGCCCGCGCGAAACGGCGGCATATCCGTCGGCGCGCGGTGCCAAGGCGTAGGCCGCCTGAATTCCGTTCGCCTTCAACCCCTGAAGGCGCGTGTACTCGTCTCCCGCCTCGTCCAGCACGCCGAGGCGGGCATTGGCTTCGAGCCCGAGGAGCGCCTTCGCGAAATCTGCGTCAGCGTCGGCGTTACGCACGTCTGGAGTGCCGCCTCCGCCCGACAGGAGCGCGTCAACGAAAAGGCGGTACACGCCGCCGGACAAGGCGACGACGGCCGGATTCCCCAGCGCATCGACGAGGAACGAGGGCTGAACGTTTCCTTTTACCTCAAGAACCATCCGAGAGCTCCTTTAGGCCGTGTGATAGTGCGCGAAGTCCCCGGTCTGGTCGGTCTTCGGGGCCGGGAACATGAACCCCTGAAGCCGCGTGAAGGCGGTGACGTCCACTCCGGCAGCGATCTTCGTGGCAGTGACCTCGATGAGGTCTCCCCACTTGAGGGGGATGTGGCTTGCCATCGGACGGGGGTCCGCGACGGCGCCGAGAGATCCGAAGAATCCGTTGTACCCGGAAACGGGGGCGTTGTTCTTCTGGATGTTCCACTGGATGTTCCCAACCTGTGTCAGGTTGTCGATGTTGTTTCCGAACCGCAGGAGCGTCCCCGCGAATCGGTCGGGGACCGTGAAGCTCGCGACAATCTCGGGCGTACCGGCCGCCGCGTCGACCAGAGTGCCGAGGCCGTTGTTCGGAAGGATTTCGATGGGGGTGGCGATGACGGGAGGCTCGATCCAGTTCGGCCCCTTGGTGATGTACGTCCCGCACTGGAGCTTGACCCAGAAGTCCATGAGCATCTCCCACGTCCGGGGGATCTCGTGGCACTCCAACATGAGCTGCATCGCGCGGGAGATGAACTTGGCGGCTTCGGGGGCGCCCTGCATCTCGGACAGCTTGGTGACGTCGCAAGGTTCCCACCCGGGGGCGACGATCCAGCGCTTTCTCGGAAGCGCCACGCCCTGCTGGATCGTGTCGAAATAGGTCTCCAGCGGATCCGTGTACTTCGGATGGACGTCGCCGATGTTTCCGAGTTTTCCGTTTTCGCTCACCGAGCCACTCCTGCCGCATGAGACGGACGAAGAAGGGTTGAATCCTTGGGGTCGAACATGATTTTGCGACACCCGAGCGTGATCCAGACGGTGTTGGCGCTCGCGCTCTGGTTGAGCATCTGGAAGTCGAGCTTGAAATTCGGCTCGAAGAGATTCGACTCCCAGAGGAGGAACGGGAATTCGCCGTCGCCGAAAACGAGATCGTCGCGGATCCGCAGGCCCAGCTCGGTCGCGCTCCGGCCACCCATGAGTCGTTTCTGCGTGGCGGTCTCGACGATCCGGACGAGGAAGCGCGCCGTGGAGACGCGGGTCATCTTGAAGACTTCGGTCCACGAAACGTCGTCGAACCGGACCGTCCGGTTGAGCGTCCCCGTCCCGATGCCGCCCGGGATCTGCGCGAAGGCATCGGTCGTGTAGAAGAAGGGCATGACCCGCGAGCGCGAGCGGTAAATGCCCTGAATCCTGTCGGCGATCCGCGATCCGGCCTGCGTGTGATACCAGCGGCGGCCGTGAAGCGCGAAACGGACCGTGTTCGAGGCGGCGGCGAGGTTCCGGAAGCGGACGAAAAGCCCCTTGGCTCCGTCGGTGTCCGCGCTGATCCAGTAGGTGCAGGGCCAGCGATAGGGGCGTCCCGCGTCGCCGCCGACCAGCGTTTCGTAATTGAGCGTCGGGATGAATCCGGCCGCCATCGTCGCGACATGAATCTCGCGATTCATGAGGACGGGACGCGGGACGATTCCGCTCGCCGGTCCCTGAATGTCGGACGCCGAGACGATATCGACCGTGAAACCCTCCGAGCGGCTCGACTGGAAGAAGGCGTCGATGATTTCGAGGTGCCCCTTGCCGTCAATGAGCATCGGGAACCAGTTCGTGACCTCGTTCGCGAACATCGTGTAGACGACCGGGTCCGGAACGAGCCAGAACGGGCGGACATAGCTCTTGAGCGGATTGATGATGATCTTCCCCGTCGCAGGGTCCTTGATGAGCGTGGGGATCGGCTGGCCGGGGATGTAATCCTTGGCGGTGAAATCCTCGTCTGCGCGGGGAATGTCCCCGATGGCCCCGAGGCCGGACCCTTCAAATCCTTCCATCATCGTCCACCTACTTGAGATCGAGCCTGCGACCGGCCGCCGTGATGAAGATCGTGTTCTCGGCCCCCGAGATGTCGGTGATCTCCACGAGAAGCTGCTTGTTGGCTTCGAGGAGGTAGCCGTCGGCGAAGTTGAACGGGAACTCGGCGTTGCCCATGCCGGAGAGGACGTGGATGAAATCGGTCATGAGCGCCCTGTTCGTGTCGCGCTCGCGGAGACGGAAGATGAAGTTGCCCGTCGAGCTGAACATGAGCTTCGTCAGTTCCGTGTGCGCGTCGTTGTCCATGTCGAGTGTGAAGGTGTCGGAAAGACCGGCGCCGACCACGATGCCCTGCCCGTCGACCGACTCCTTCGGGACGAGGAAGTAGCTGTAGGTCCGCCATCCCCCTCCGAACTTCTTCTCGATCTCGGCCGCGACGGCGGGAGGCGCCTCGTGATGATAGAAGCGGCGGCCGTAGACCGCGAGGCGCACCGTGTTCTCGGCGCCCGAAAGATCGGTGAGCGTGCATTGGAGCGACCGCTGGGCGTTGCCGACGTTGAAGAAGTACGGCTGCGGAAGCCGGAAGGGCCTGCGTCCGCTGCCGACGACGGTCGTCGAGTGGACGGGGCGGTTCTGGAGAAGTCGCTGGCTGCCCGGGTCGAAGAATTCAAGAAGAAACGCGCCGGTCGAGATCCCGACGATGTAGCACCAGTCGAAGTGTCCTTGGGAGTCGATCTCGAAGTTGAGCTCGGTCGTTCCGAGGGCGCCGACCACGACCGACTCGCCTTCCGAGGGCGGAATCCAGAAGCTTCGGACGTGCTGCTTCGGAGGGTTCGGCATGATGCCTGTGATGGGTCTTCCATCCGGGCCGAGAACGACGGATCCGTCGGGGTTCCTCTTGGGAACCTCGATGAATGGAGCGAGCGGCATACGGTCTCCTTTTCCCCCTTCGCTGGCTGAAGGGGAAAATTCAGAAAATGTCGGACAACCCTAGAGGGCGGAGCGACCACCGCTCCGCCCGTGTAGGACTGTCTTGCGACAGCAACATTTTTAGATGTTGCTGTAAAGGATCCCGAGCATGTACGTCGTCCAGTTCCGGCCAGCGGCCGTGATGGACAGCGGAGCGCACGGGCACATCTCGTTGCGGAACTGCTCGACGGAGTCGATCCGGCGGGCCTTCCTGTCCGGCGTCGTGAAGTTGAAGAAGTTCCCGAGCACCGGCAGGCCGTTCGTGATGATGTTGCCCGCGAAGTTGAACCCGTTCGGGCCGATGCCCTGAGGGATCTTCTTCAGCGTGATGCGGGTGAAGATGGTGTTCTGGCCGAAGAGCCAGCGGAACACGATCTTCGTGTAGAAATCGTTGAAGTCGGCCTGCGACACGCCCCACTCCAGCTCACCGACGAACCCGACCAGATCATACAGGTTCGGGTGGCCGATGGTGTTATCGAGGGTCATGTTCGTGTCGCACTCGGTCTTCGCCGTGCCGTCGTTGAACTGACGGTGGTTCGAGAAGAGCTGGAGGCACGCCGTGTCGCCGTTGTCGAACTCTTCCGTGTCGTAGAACGGATAGCGCAACGGGCGCAGGACGGCCTGCCCTTGGGGAGTGGCGAGGACGTACTCGACGCCCACCGCCGGAATGCCCCGTCCCTGACTTTGGACAAGGCCCAATCCGCCCATCATCTTTCCTCCTTTGCCCTTGGGTGGTCCTTCGGACATGGGGACGCAAGCCGGAAAGTAAAGCCTGACGAGACGAGGCTTGCGCGCCTCGTCAGGCTGACGATTCGATTGGATTCCGCCCGATTTTCAAACTGCGCGCCCCAAGCGGTCCCCCGCAAGAGGCGTTTACTGCCCGTGGCGCCCTAGAGCGCCGTCTCCGTCCGTGCGACGTCGTAGTCGCGGAGGTCGCCGTTGGGGCCCGGGGCGTAGCTCGACTGGAGCCGCATCCGGTCCTCCGTGACGAACTCGTTGAGCTGCGGCTGGGTGTCTTCCTGCGTCAGGTACGTCCCGTAATTCGAGAGGGAGCGTTCGACGCGCTGCTTCACCCTGTCGCGGAGCGCCGACGAAACATCGTCGCCGAGGCCCGAGAGGCCGATGGACCGGCCGAAGTCCGTGTCCCCGATCAGCGCCTTGAGGATCGTGTGGCCCACGGAGATGACGGTGCCGAGCCAGATGGCGTCGGCCATCTTCTTGTTCTTCATGAACGACTCGGCAGCCCACGAGAGGATGCCCCCGGCGATGGCGTCGGCTCCGGCGCGAACGTAGGGCGCCGACTTGTCCGTCGCGGAAACCCCGAGGAGCTTCTCGCCAACGAGGCCGAAGACCATCCCGCCGACGACCTTCGAGCAGAGGAAGCCGCCGACTGCGGGCAGGCCCGTCTCGGTCCAGAACTTGATGTCGACGAGCCCCTGCACGCGCGAGAGGGGGCCGCTGCGGCCGAGCACGCCCGCGAGCGCACCGGCCGGGTTCCAGCTCGTCGGGACGACAGCGTTCCGGCGGTAGCTGCGGCGACGGTGCCGACGGCCGTTCCAACTGATCGGCATGACAGCGTTCCGGCGGTAGGAACGGCGACGGCCGCTCTTCCTGCGGCGCGGGTTGTGCCACCCGATGCCGCCCGGGCGGTACTGGTGAAGACGACGACTCCCGCGACGGGAGTATTTCCCTGTCCTCCGCGCGCGGAAGAGCGGGTTGCGACGCACCCGACGGCGACCCTTGCTGCGGCGACTCTTGAATCGACCATGAGCGCCGCGAGGAGGGAGCCGCCGCGAGCGGCGACGACGAGTCCGTGCCATGTCAGACCTCCTTGCGATACTTCCGTTGCGACGGCGCGAGCGACGCCCGCGCTTCTTCGTCGAAACGGCGTTGGCTGCAAATCTTCTCCCCCGCCTCTTCAGCTTCCGGCGGGCCTTGACCGCCTGCCGGACGCCTCCGTACTTCTTCACCATCCGCTGCCAGTCGGTGAGGCGGCGGCGCTTCCCCGAACGGCGGCGGCCGTGCTTCCTGCTCTTGTGCGCGCAGATGACACACGCGCAGCCGCGCTTGTGACGGCGCTTGCGGTGCGACTTCCTTCCCGGGTTGAGCGTTGCGAGCCAGAACATGAAGCCTCCGTTACTTGTGGTAGAAATCCGAAACCTGCCCACGACCGACCTTGTGAATCACAAGCCCCGCCTCGGGGTCGTGCTTGATCGAGGGCATTTTCGACCACGGGTGTTTCCACGCGCCCTTGCGCTTGGTCCCGCCCGGCATGATGTAGGTCGACTCGGGCGCCTTCCCCGCGTCGTAGGTGAGCATGATCCCCTTCATGCCCGGCGCGCCGTCGACCGTCTCGACCGTGACTTTTTTCGGGAGTGTCCCGTGACTCCACTTCTTGTAGCCCCTGATTTTTGCGAGGAAATCGCTCCAGAGTTTCGGGTTTTTCGTCGCTTTCACCTTGCGGGCAAATTCTTCGAGCGTCATCGTGGTTTTGTGCCCGCGACGGTGGCCGGGGTTCGTGGTGATCCGAGTTTTTTTTAGACGGCGCGCGGCTTCGAGTGAGCCTTCGGGCTTTTTGCGGAACGGCCCATCAACGGCGCCGTAGCGGTGGCCATGACTTGCCAATGTCGGTTTGCGGCGAGACCAGAAAATCTCGGCGCCGCGTCCTCCGCGCTTATGGCCGCGATACCACGGGTTTTTATTACTCCCCTTGTGCTCGTGCATCGGGTTCATGCAGAGCGACGGGCAGATGCCGGGGTTGGCCGCAGGGACCATGACCGGCGCGACCGACGACGTCCCAACCACCATGCCGCCGGTCCACGGGATCGGCTTGAGACGCCGCCCTTCCGGATGCGTGATCGGCTCGAAGTACCAGCCGAACTTCTTCTGGTAAATCTGTCCGCTCGGTCGTCCGCGCCGGAACGCCTCGACGAGGATCTGGTTGAGGACGTTGCGCGTGAGCATCGTCCGCCATCCGGCGTCCGTGATGTAGAGCCCCTCCGGCCGCCACTCCGCGACGAGGTTGCCCCAGACGCGGAGCGCCTGTCCGTCCGTCGAATACCGCTCGCCGATTCTCCGCGCCTGCCGGTCGAAGAACGCGGAGACGATGGACTCGTGGACCGCGCGGGGATTTTCGCCCGGGTTCAGCCCGTAGACATCTCGCGCGATTGCGCTCGATCCGTAGTGGTGGCCCCACTTTCCCGTGCGCTCGTCATACACGCCCACTTCGAGGCCCTTGGCTGGATGAACAGGCCACATCTGCATCGACGGAGTCGGCGTCACCATCGAAAGCCGCCGCGCCCCGCCCGTGACCGAGGAATGAAACTCCGGCTTCGACACGCCTTCGGGATGCTCGAATGAGAGCGACGGATTCGCGCTCCGCCGCTTCGTCATCGCCTGCATGGCGATGTTCCCCATGCGCGGGAGCGGCAGGCGTGCGAAGCGGGCGCGGCTCGCTACCGGCAGCGCGTCGTGAACCTGCACGAGGACCGAGGCCGACTCCGGGTCGAGGGACACTCCCTCGAACTCCGTGTCGACCCCAGAGGCCGCGATGTCGCGGAGGCGAGCGATCCTCGGCGACTCGTCGACCGTCGGACCTCCGGCGTAGGGATTTTTCTCCCAATCGCGAAGCACCACGAGCTTGTATTGGTGACGATCCGCGTATGCCCGGCAGTCGCCGAGCGAAGCGCACTTCGTCACATAAACCCGCTGACCGTCGCTGTACGCCCAGCATTCCCAGCGACCGCCTGAGCGTTCACAGTAAAGCGTGTCTTCTGAATTGTGCCCGGGGTTCAGGTCGTACCGGCTCGCGGCGTCGGACGCCATCGCCGTCCCCGTCGCAACCGCGTCGGCGAGATCGTTCGTGTAGTAGGCGGTGGATTCTTTCCCGCCCCGATAGTTGACGCGGTACTCGCCGGTCTCGGCGCTATGCGTCAGAGACATCCCGAGCGCGGCGAGCGTTGCCCGCGCTTCGGACAGCGGCCCCGGGTTCGCCCCGTATCTATCGACGGTCCGCCTAAGTCCAGAGGCAACCCCGTTGTACCACGAGGCCATTGAGTAGTTCGGGTGCGGCCCCTGCGAAGCCCGCCTTCCATCCGCGAGGGAAGCCTGCATTTCTTGACGGATGGCGCCCGACTCCGAGCGCGTCAACGGATTCGCCCCGAGCACCGTCATGAGGAGCGGATTCGACTGGGGGTTGAGCTGAGTCTTGTGTCCGGCCGGGCACTCCCACCAGAAGCGCGTCTTGTCGAGCGTCGCCATGAGCGAGAGCGCCGACCCGCAGGTGGGACACGCCTTGCGCGACTTGTGAAGGTCGACCGATTCTTCGCCCGGGATCTCCAGTTTCGCGGCTTTCGCTTCGCGGAGCGTGACGATACTGAGGCGCGGGAACGCGCCGCCACCGACCCGGGCGCGTTCGAGCGCGCTTTCGATCCGGTCCTGCGCGGCCGGGCGCGACGCGATGAGTTCGGAGACGACCCTCTGCTCGTCCAAGTTCACGATCACCCACGGCCCGCGTCCGTTTTCGTTGAGCGGCAGCGCCGCCGCAGGGCCGATCTCCATGAACGGCGCAGCGGGCATCGTGACGAGGGGGTTTGCGTTCGGTCTCGTGCTGCGCAGGCGAGCAAGGGCGGTGTGGTGGCGCAGTCCGGCGGCAGCGTAGTGGGCCATCGCCGCCGACTTTCTTTCGGATGACTCGTGCGCGAGCGTGCGAAGCCTGAACTTGATGTCTTCGGGGAAATGCCCGGAAACGATTCCGGAGATGAGCGGGCCGGGGTCGATCCTGCGAGCCTGAAGCGTGGCAAGCTCAAGGTCTACCATTTCGCGATGGGCGACGTCGGCGGCGAGCCCCGCCCGGGCATGGGCATCCCCGATGGCGATGTGCTCCTGCTTGGTCTTGTGCGGCAGGCGTCGACGAACCAGCCTCCCGCCCGTGAGGTAGTCGGCCGAAGTCGGCGACACCGGAACCGTCCAGCCGCGCACCCGCTCGCGCCCGCGATAAATCTCCGACGGCCACTCGGGCGGCTCCACCGGATTCCCCAGCGCGTTCGCGACCAGCGCGCCGGTCACGCCGCCGATGGCGGAGGCGACGAGCGACGGATTCGCCGCCGTCGGGATCGAGCGCATCGACTTGCGCGCCTCCTTGAAGCCGATGGCGACGATGGCCTCGCGCTCCTTGGGCGTGGGCTCGCCGTAGCGCTTCCGCCACGCGCGGTAGGCCCGTGCGATCTGGCGCTGCACTTCGGCGCGCTGTTTCGGACTCAGATTTTTCGGATTCGCGGACACGGCTCTACTTGATCCTCCCGCTTTCGATGCCGACGGCCTGCGCGACGAGCGCGTCCGCCTGAGAGCGGAGCGACTGCGCGGAACTGAACTGCATCGCCGTTTCGAGCTGCTGCGCCTGCGCGAACATCGCGGAGGCGGCTTCGCGCATCTTGGCTGGGCGGTCGTCTTTCGACAGGAGCGTGTAGGCCACGTAGCCGAGCGCGGCCAGAATCAAGATGTTCATCTACCGTCTCCCTAAAATGCTGGCCCCGACGAGCGCAACGGCGGCGACGGCCGCAATCGTCGCGAGGTTGCCGACTCCTCCCCTGAGTTCGTCCCCGAGCGTCTTCCACGCGACGGCGTTCGGATCCTGAAGCGAACCGATCTGGGCGAGCTTCTGGTTGACCTCGGCCTTCGCCGACTCGACGGCGCCCGAACTCTCGGGGGAAATCTTTTTGTAGTAGGCGATCATCGCATCGACATCGGCCGCGAACGCGAGAGCCGCCGCGATGAGGTCGTCCGGAGGCGTGTAGGACGGCGTGACAAGGAGCTTCGACCCGCGCCGGACGATCTCGTCCCGCGTCCAGCCCCAGCCCGTGAACGGCGCGGCCGACCCGGGGATGACCTTTCCCTGAAGGGTGGCCCAGATCGCGTCCCACGTCTTTGCGTCGGCTGCCGAGACCTGCCAACTGAGCGAGACGAGCTTCTTCTGGATGTCGCCGATCTGCTGGATCGAGTAGGCGCCGATGAATCCGAAGCCGTGGCCATTGAGGCCCGCCAGCGTCCCGTCTTCGCGCGTGAAGCCGGGTCGATACCACCCCTTGTCGAGAATGATGTACCGGCTCATGACGCCCTCCTCCGGCCCCGTGCCTTCCTGAATTCGCGCTTGGCGATATAGGTCCCGAGAAGGACGGACAGCGCCAGCATCCCGCCAGAGATCGCGGCGAAGGTCGGCGTGTACTCCTTGAGCGCCTGCTCGACGGACGGACGGATGACCTCGACCGCCTTTTTCGTCATCGCCTCGATGTGAGGCGCCATCGTGGAGGCGATCTGCGGACCCTGACTCTCGAAGAACTTGGAGACGGCCGCCGAAATCAGGCTGTCGGCCTCCGCGAGGCTCGACAACTCCCCGAGAGAGGCGCGCTTCACCGCTTCGCACGCGGCGCACGCGACCGCCTCACCGGCCAGTCCCGCGAGATTCATCGCGTCATCACCTTCCCCGCGACGAGAAGGGCGCCGACGACGAGCGCAGGGACGACCCACGGCCCCATCCCTGCGGAGATCACGCCGCCCCCTCCATACGAGACGGCGCGCGCCCGCGCTTCGGCTTCCGCCTTGGCGGCGGCGAGCTTCGCGGCCTCGCGTTCCTTGTAGATCGAGGTCGCGAGATTGACCGCCTGATCGAGCGTGGACGCCTGACCGATGCCGAGGATGTTCTTCGCCATCGCGGCGATCTCGTCGATCACCGTCGTCGCGCCGAGGCCGACGAGATTGTAGTCGTCACCGTGACCGGACAGGGCGACGCGGGAGGCGGCCGTCGGAAGCCGTGACACCTTCATCTCCGCGTGCTTTTTCCTGAGGCATTCGTGGTGACACTTCTTGTACTCGTCGCGGATCTTGTGAAGCGCCTCGGGCCGGAGCTTCCGGACGTCGATTCCGAGACCGGCGAGGTCGGAGACCATGTGCTCCTCGGTCACGGTCGGCTGCGGATTGATGTACGAGGGGTCGTTTTCCATCGTGGGGATTTCTCCGGTCCAAGCGTTGGGGTCGAGGAACTGCGGCACCGGCCCCGGCGTGGAAGTGCGCCGCTGGGCGGGGGTAAACCACGACGAGATGGGGAGTTCTTCCGGATACGGAAGGCTGGGATCGTCCGGTTGCGTCATCCGTTTCTGGTCCGAGAAGGGCGCGATGTCGGACGATGGGATAAGCCGGTGGGAAAGGACTTGATGCCCCGGCATATGCTGGGCGTAGGTGTAGACGTTCGGGTCGACGCTGCCGTCGGCGAGGATCGTCTGGTACATCCGGTCCGCGAAACCGCCTTCCCATCTGGTCATGCCGAGGCCCTCAAGAGGGAGGTCGTCCGACGTTCCGAGGCCGACCGACTTCCGGTCCCAGACTTTCCGGTGCGTGACGCCGTCCTGCGGTTCCCACCCGGCGTTCGACCACTGGACCGAAGCGTCGAGCGGCATCCACTGTCCGCCGACGAAGCACTCGACGTAGACATGCTCGGGCTCGCGATCCGGCTTCGTGGAGACGACGACGAACCGCGACGGGGCCCCGAGGATTTCGCAGGCGGTTCCGAGGAAGATGCTCGCGTCGTCGCAGTCGAACCGCTTGCGGTCCATCGTGGCCCAGACGTCCTGAACCAGTTCGACGTCGAACGGATCGCGCCGGTAGTCGTGGTTCGCCTTGAACCAGTGGAAAACCGCCTCGACCTCTCCGCGATAGTTCTTCCACTCGCCCGGCATCTTCTTTCCGACAATGCCATAGACGAGCTTCTGGAACGCCGCGTCGGTCTTCCCACGGTTGACGAGCTCGTACATCCGCTTGAGCGTCGCCTCGGTGAAGCGCGCCTTCGGGATGTTTTCGAGATACGAGCGGGCCACATGGCGCTCCTAAGCGCTGGATGTTCTGGCCCCGGCTCTAAACTGCTTGAGCCCTACGCCCGTCTCGAAGAACGAAGGATCTCCGTGGTCACTCTGCCCGCGTCATCGACCGCCACCGTGAAATTCTCGCGGCACTGAGGGTCGTTGCACAGCGTCTCGATCATCTCAAACTTCCCGCGAAGCACGAAGCGCCCGCACGTTGGACACCGAACCACCGTTTCCTTCATCCTTGCATCCGGCATTAAAAAAAGCCGCGCTTTTGGCGCGGCCTTCATCGCTCCTCCGAGCATCTCTGCCGATCTATGAGAGAGATTGTGCGATGCGACCGGCGCGCTGTCAAGAGGCCACGCCGATTTATTTACACCCTTCTCGACCTCGGACCTCCGACGACCGGATCCTTGTCGTCGGGATCATCGTCCGGGTCGCCGTCCTCGTCATCCTCGTCCGGGAAAATCTCCTCTTCGGCCTGCACGATGGCGTGACAGAAGTCCGCGAGCGAGACGGACTTCTTTCCGTTGGCGATGTCGACGCAGATCCCCGAGGCGACCGACAGGACTTCAAGACGGCCGGAGAGCTCGTCGAGGGTCACGGACAGCCGCCGCTTCGCCTCGATGTCGTCGGCGAGAAGGTCCCGCATCTCGATGAAGAGGTCGCGGTTCGTCTCGGACTGCTGGATGATCGCGCCGAGCTTCGTGAGAAGCTCGGCCATCATCGCCACTCCGACATCCGACGGGGGCGCTCCTTCAGGCGGCATCTTCATCTCCCGTTATTTTCCAAATGTGACAAGCGCTTTCGAAATCGCACTGTGGACCGGCGACGCCCCGACGTCAAGCGTGAGCGCCGGGTGCGGAACGAGCGTCTCCTTTTTCGTCGCGACGTGCTGCCGCACCTCGGCGTGATGTCCGCACGCGCACACGTACCCGCTCACCGCGTATCCTGTCCGGGGCGGCATCCAGACCACGACGAGATTCATTTTTCCGCCACACGGCTTGCACTTCACCGCTCACCGAATCCCTTGCGGCGGCGGAGCGCCTCGCCCGACTCGAAGATGGACCACGAATCGCATCCGACGCAGATCGCCATGAACTCGTCCTTCGAGAGGTAAAAGCGGATACCCTCCGACGCGGTCTTCTTGCAGGTGCATTCGCCGACCCCCTCGGACGGATCGCAGGTCGGAAGCGGCGGGTCGAGAAGAAGCTCCTGCACCTTGACCGATTCGCGGGGATGCCCCTTCGCGAACTCCGTTCCTATCCGGCGCTTGAGCCAGCCCTTGAGAAATTCTTCGTCGGTCATATCTCTAAAAGGTCGCTGCCCTTTCCGAACTTCTCAAGATCCAGTGCCGCCTTCGACACAAACGACCCGATCTCCTCCGTCTTGCAGAACGTCTCGACGCCCCGGCCGATCCAGTAGCCAACGACCCAGCCGTTGTCGATTTTTCGAATCTGGATGGATGGGCTGATTTCGGACGTCGCGTAACCGACCGGCATCGGATGTGTCATTGCTTGCCCCCTGTTTCTGTCGCGACCCCTCTTGAGGTCGAGCATCTGTTCCCGAGCAAATTCGAGATACTCCCGCTGAAGTTTCTCCATCGACTCAGACGAGTCCTCGTACCCCGGGCTTTCGTCTCCGGCGTCATTAGGCGGCATCGCTGGGCTCCTCCTCGCTGTCGTCCGTCGGATCGAACTCCGGATTCTCAAGAGACTTCGCGTGCCACCCTCGGAGCTCCTTGAGCCCGCGCTCCGCCCACGCACGCGCCTTGGGCTCTTCGAGGCGCTTCTTCAGCTCGGCGACCACTTCGGGCGGGAAGACGCCGACGAAGGCGTCCGCCATCGCGGCGGGATCCGGTGCGGCAAAAACTTTTTCGAGGACCGCCTCCGGAAGCTGGCCCCAGCATTCGTAGGTCCACTCCCACTCCCGGGCCCGGACCGCCAACTCGCGACTGAAGAGCGACATGACGTGGCCGCATCGCTGGGCGATCTCCTCCTCGACCGTGGGCGGCTTCGGCGGTTCTGCCGGTGGAGGGACAGGGGAGGCGGGGACCGCTGCCGATGGAACCTCCGCCGGAGGCTGGGCCGCCGGGCCGGGGAGGCGCGCGGGAAGCGCCGCCATAACGATCCGCTTCTGGGCGGCGGCGACCGCTTCGTCCTCGGCCTTCTTCGCCGCCTCGTTGATCTGCTGGGTGATCTCCTCCTTGGTCATCGGCTTGCCCTTCTCGCCGCGCTCCTTGATGAGGTCGAGGACGTCGGGGAGGAACTTGTCCGCCAGCCGCTCGTACCACGGCTTGTCGGGATCGTCGGCCTCGTCGTCGTCCTCGTCTTCGTCGTTGAGAAACTTGTCGAGCGACTTCTCGACGATCTTGGCGACGACGTCGTTCCCCTGCTGCGCCGGTGCGGCCTTGAGGGCGCGCACTTCCGCGATGAGCTGGTCCGTCTTGCTGTTCTGCATCTGCTGGATGAGCTGATTGAATTTCTCATCAGACTTCTGCTGCATCTCCATGAACATCTTCATGATGTCCTTGGACTCTCCGTCGCGTTTCGGCTCGGAAAGTTTCCGGTTCAACTCGTCGAGCTGGCGCTGCGTGCCTTGGAGTTGGGTCTCGTACTTCGCCTCGATGGCCTTCTTCTCGGCGTCGAACGCCTGTTTTTCGAGACGCGCGATCTTCTCGTCGAGCGCGGCGTTCTGGGGGCCGTTTCCCGCTCTCGACTTCCGGCGGTCGCGAAGCTCTTCGAGCGCGGCGAGCGCGTTCTCGTGGTCGAGCTGTTTACGCATGAGCTGGGTCTGCTCTTCGATGCTCTTGGCTGTCTGCTCGGTGGCGGTCTCCGGCGACCCCCCTGCCGCCTTCTCGATCTCCCTGAGAAGATCACTGTCGTTCTCGCTGCCCGGGAAAACGGGGTCCCTGTCCAGCGTGAAGTTGTCGGCCACCGTCGTCTCGCCTGATTCGTCTACGACGGCAACCCTGTACGTCCCGCCTCCGTAGGTGCCCTGAACCTCGTCGACGATCTCGTGCAGCTTGATCGGAAGGTCGAAGCGGGCGACTTCAACATTGCACCGGATGTTGTTGAAGACGCGCGGACGAACCCGCTTCACGACGGCGGTATGCGTGGAAACTTTGAGCGCCTCGGCAAGCTTTCCGTTCTGACTTACCTCCTTGGTGTCACCGTTGGTCGCGGGCGTTTCCCCCGCGATCACCCTCGCCTGCTCGCGGACTTTTTCCGGAGGTCCCTTGAGCGTCAGCTCCATCGAGTCCTGCTTGTCGGTGGCCTTCAGCTTCGTGCCGTCGTCCTTACCCATTCGGTTCTCCGTTTTTCGGTGGTGTCCGCTTCCCAAGAATTCCGATGGAGTGCGAATTCTTGATGACCATGTCGACCGTTTCAGGCTTGCCGATGAGGATGCGTGCGCCGCAGGGGCGGCATTGGGCGAAGATCGAGTAGTTGCGCGCCGTCGTCACCTGCATCTTGTGGACGGGGATCTTGGTGGCCCCCCAAGTAGTGCCGCTGAAGGGACAAAGCAATTCGCAGTTGAGGATGTCCCTCTGCACCCATTCCCTCTGCTTGTCCAATTGGCCCATCTTGGTAGCTGATCCGACGCCTCATATTAGGTATCGACCTGATTTTATTGTCAAGCAAAATCACTCTTGACAACGAAACCGGCACCGATATACTTCCCTGCGCGTAGGGTCCGAGACGAAAGAACAGAGTGGGCGCCCCTTCACGGGCGCGGTGGCGACTTCGGTTAGTCTCTTTCGTCGGAGACGACCCTAACGCCACCGAGCGCCGCCGCGACCGTGAGGGGGTTTTTAATTCCGGAGAGAGTTTGATGGGCCCCTCTGTCGGCGAGTTCCTCCGGCTTCTCTGGGGCGAGCAGGAGGGAGTCGCCGAGCTTTACACGATCCCCCCGGAAGGGCCGCACATTGCCCACGCCTTCACCTACCCCGTGTCGCTCAACTCGTTCGTCGACGCCTGCACGCGGCACAGCGGAAGGGCGAACGTCCACATGGGCGTCTGTCTTCGAAAGCCCGGAACGAAAATCGGCTGGGACGCGGAGAAAAAAGAATCGCGCAGGGGCGCCGTCAGGGACGTCCTGTCCGCGTGTGCCGTCTGGGTCGACATCGACTTCAAGAAGACGCCGCGCGAAAACGCACTTCCGCTCGTGAAGAATTTTCCGATCCAACCCTCAATGGCCGTTCTCTCGGGCGGCGGCGTCCACCTCTACTGGCTCCTCAAGGAGCCCGCCACCGGCGGCGAACTGGCCCGGATCAAGCCGATCAACAAGGCGCTCGTCGCCGCGCTCTCGGCCGATCCCGAGTGCGTCGACTTACCGCGCGTCTTCCGCGTCCCCGGGACGCTCAACATGAAGTACGCCCCTCCCGCGATGTGCCGGATCTCTGAGCCGGGGTGGCACCCTGAGCGACGATACACCTTGTCCGACTTCGACTTCCTGTCACCGGGGGAACCAGAGAAACCTCCTCCACCCAGTCAGGAGTTCGACCCGCCAGAGGCGAAGGCGCCAGTCTTCGCCGACTTGCCGCCCCAACGGATCGAGCGGGTCGTCAAGCTCCTCAAGACCCTCTGGACGAACGGCTGGCGGCACGAGATGGCGCTCGACGTGGCTGGAGCAATGGCACACGCAGGGGTGGCGCAGGGGGCGACCGAGCGGATCGTGAAGGCGGTCTCGGACGCGATGAATGGCGACACGGACGCGCGCCTGCGCGATGTAGCCGACACCTATTCCCGCTTCGCGGAGGGGAAGGAAGTCAAGGGGTTCGTCAAGCTGGAAGAGCGGATCATCGGAGAGTTCGACGGGGAGAAGCTGGTTGAGGCCAAGAGCGCACTCGACTCGATCCGGAAACTCCTCCCCAAGCGTAAGAAGGAGACGGCCGCCAACTTCGAGATCGTCAAGCACGTCCGGTACAAGTCGATCCCCGCGCGCGACACGTTCACCCTGCGGCGGGTGGATGGCCACGAGTTCACCGTCTCGACCGACAGCGAGAATGTGCTCAAGTACGTCCGGTTCAGGGACATCGTCTGGGGGCAGGCGAAGGTGGTCCTCTACGCCATCGGGCAGGACCAGTGGGACCGGATGCTGGAGAAGGCCCCCGCCGAGGAGCGCGAAGCCCCGCGCGAGGCCACCCCGTTCGGAGCGTTCGAGATCGCCCTCGAAGAGTTCATGAAAGACAAGAAGCAGAACCCAGACACCGGCGATCTCAAGAGCTTTCCGGGATACGACGAGGAGAAGGTCTTCCTCCGGCGCGACACCCTGTCGTCGGTCATCAAGGATCACGGACTCAATCTGGGAAGCCACGTCGTCGCCCAGTACCTCGGCGATCTGGGCTGGAAGACCGACGTCCGCAGGTTCGGGAAGGACACCGTTCGAGTCTGGACGAAGCCAATCCAGAACGGCCACCAGCCGTCACTTTTCAAGGATGTAGAAAATCCCCCTACTACGCGCGCGCGCGAGGGTAAACCTGTTTGATCACGCAGGTTTGGAGTAAAAAGGTGTAACTCGCGTAACAAGTGTTACATAGATAACCATCAACTACTTACAGACGACTCAAGGTGTAACACAGGTGTAACAAGGTGTAACATGAGAGTAGATCGCGCTAGGTATTTGACTCTGCTGGACCAAACAGGTTTACCCTCGCGCGCGCGCGTATAAGGAGAATTTCTTTGACGATGACCGGCGTCCTTCTTGGGCCCCCGGGTACAGGGAAGACGGAAGCCTCCACAACGCTGGCTGAGCGCTGGCTACGAAAGGGCCACGGTCCCGCGTCAGTCGCCTACCTCTCGTACACGCGGGCGGCGGCACAGGCGGCGGCGGAGCGCATCGCGAGGGGTGAGATGGACGAGCGTCGGTTCAAAGAGGAGTTCCCCCTCTTCCGGACGATTCACAGCCTTGCCTACAAGGCACTCCTTGAGGCCAAGCCGGATCTGCGTGTTTTGACGCGCGTCGATATGCGGGCGTTCGCCAAGGAGACCGGCTACGGGGGGAAATTCGTCGTTCCCGACTGGGAGGATCTTGTCGAACATGGACGCGAGGCCGAGGTTGCCCCTGAGACGCACTGGGACATGGCGCACCTTGCCTACAGTGTCGGACGCCTCCGCGCGCGCTCAGGCGACGAAATGGCGGCCTCCCGGAACGCATTACCGCGCTCTGCCATCAAGTACATCGGTTTTTTGGAAGAAAACGTCTATCTCGCGTTCGTCACGAAGTACGAGGCGTGGAAGGCGCGCGAGGGGGTGGTCGACTTTACCGACATGCTGGAGTTCGCCCTGACCGAGGCACCGCCTGTAAGCGCCTGCCGGTACGTCGTCATCGACGAGGCGCAGGATCTCGGCCCGGCCATGCACGGGATCGTCGACCGGCTTTTCCCGATGGCCGACGAGATCGTCTGGGTGGGCGACGAGGATCAGGCGATCTACTCGTTCAGCGGCGCGTCCTCCTCGCTCTTCCTTGAGCGGGCGCGCACGGCGAGCTGGGTGATGAAGCTCACCCAGACCCACCGCTTCGGGCAGGGGATCGCCGACTTCTCGGCGCGGATCATCCGGCGGGTCAAGGAACGGATCGAGAAGAATGTCGTCGGGCGCCCGGACAGGGGCGGTCGGGCCTCCCTTTCCGGGGGGTTCAAGCCGGTCGCCGGGCCGCACCTCATCCTCCACCGGCATGTCGCGGGGTGCAGGGAGGTCGCCCGCGCCTACGTCGAGGCGGGGCTTCCCTTCCGGAACGAGCGAGGGAGGGATCCGTTGTCGCTCGGGTCCCGGGTCAAGGCGTGGCGGGCGCTCGACCTCCTCGCCTCGGGGGCCAAGGCGGCCTTGGTCTCCGCGCGCCTCATCGTCGAGGACCTCCTTCCGAGCATGGCGGTCGACGAGAGCGACGTCAAGATCCGGCTGGTCGTCCACGGGGCGAAGAAGGGCCTCGACGAGAAGCACGGAAACGACCTCGTCTCGCTGGCCGACATGGTGGCGATGAAGATCCTCACCCCCGACGGCGCCGAAGCCGTCAAGACGAAGCGCTACAGCCTCATGAAGCACAGGGACGACCTCGAATACTACGACCGCGTCACGAGGAACGGCTACCCTCTGGAGGCGCGCTGGCCGGTCATCACGACGATCCACGGCTCGAAGGGGAGGCAGGCGCCCAACGTCATCCTCTTCGCGGAGGCGAGCCGCCGCTGCCGGAGCGACCCCGACGGCGAGCACCGGCTGGCCTACGTCGGGGCCACCCGAACCGAGGGGGACGTCGACATCTGCGTCGAGCGCAAGGTGGACTGGGCCGATTCGCCGTACACGTATCCTGTGGAGGCGGATTAATGCCCTACGTCTGCAACAAAAAGACCGTCCCCGGCGACCCGCGCCACGGCTCGCGCTGGGCGACGGAGGGGGAGAAAGCTCTTGCGGCTCGCGCGCTCGCCGAACTGGAGGTCGAGCGTCTGCGGATCGCGCTCGTCCCGGCCCCGTCTCCGTCCTTCGCGAAGCACAAGATCCGCGTCGTCGAGTGCCGGAATCCGGAATGGTACCGGCGGTTCGTCGACGGCCGGTGGAACAGGGACGGCTGTCAGGTGAAGCGCGCGCGGGTCGAGCGGGCGCTCGGGCGGGTCGCCGTGACGGGAATCGTCCGGAGAAACGGGTACGAGGCGAGCCTGTTAAAATTTTTACTTGACTACGAGCCGGAACGTGTATACTGTCATGCCTCGAATCAGGAGAAGGGATCATGCCGAACGTCAACATCGTAGTCCTCGCCGGACATCTCACGCGCGACCCGGAGCTGCGCTACACCCCGAACGGCGCGGCCGTCTGCGATTTCTCGCTGGCCGTCAACCGCCGCTGGACGGACAACGCAGGGCAGAAAAAAGAGGACGTCAGCTTCATCGACTGCGTCGCGTGGGCAAAGACGGCGGAGCTCGTGTCGACGCATCTTAAAAAAGGTTCGGCCGCGCTCGTCGAGGGGGAGATCCGGCAGGAGCGATGGGAGGATAGCGCCACCGGTGGCCAGCGGAGCAGGGTCAAGGTCAACGTCGCGCGCGTCACGTTCCTCGGGCGCAAGGTGGACGACGCCTCGCCCGGCCGTCCAGCGGACGAGCCCGCCGTCGACGAGAACATCCCGTTTTAGTCGTCGAACTGAGGAACTATGAGCCATAAATCAGTGTTCACGAGCCTCTTGCGGATTTCAGCCGCGCTGTTGGTTGTCTATCTCGGGGTCGCCTACCAGATGTCGCTATGGGGCGGCGCTTGGCAGGACGCCGCCCGCGTCATGGTCGCGATACTCGGCGGTGTTGCCGGGTTCGGGGCTTGCTTATCTGCGGCGCTCGCACTCATCGAGCACGGCCCTGAGCATTTCGATAAAGACGAAGACGCAGATCGGTAGAACGATGAAATGCGATCAATGTCGGCTGACGGACGAGCTGCTTGCTCTCAAGGGGAGGGGCTTGCACGCGATTATGGATATGGAGCATGGTGCGCCGGTGCTCTATTCGACACCGCAAGCGCCGTCATCTGATCTCGAAGCGACGCTACAAAGGCGCGGGATTGCCACGCGCGTTGCGGCGTTCCCAGACCTCGGAAGGTGTGCGGGGGCTTGTCTTTGCACCAAGGACTAGGTCGAACATGGACCATTGCAAACACTGCGGGCGACGCAAAGACCTCCAATGGTACGAGGGTCCAACGACTCCGCGTTTCCTGCTATGCGAGAACTGTGGGTTCGGAATGAATCCGATTCCATGGGTCGAACTGACGGGACGTGAGAAGGTGGCGGTCACGGCGTCGGTGGTGGTTCACGAATCGCAAGACGAAAAACAGAGATACACGAACGAGTAGTTTCCTGTGCGGATCGGGTGTTGTGCAGTTCCAGTATCAGGTAGAGGACCGAATGTTCGAACGAAATGACCCGTGGGCGAATGAACCGCTCAAGGCAACGATGCGCGGAATTGACCGCAGGCTGCATGAGTCGTGGTGCCCCATAAACTTTGACACATACGGTGGCGCGGACTCGGATTGCATCTGCGGTCGCACGGAAGATGTCGCCGAGCACCGCGCATTCCAGATCCAGAGGCGGTTCGGATTCGAATAGCGACAGACAGAGGACTAGTTATGACCAAGCAGAAACTCATCGCCAACATCAAGCGTAAGGCGCGTCTGTACCGCGACGACCTTGAGTTCTGTCGTCGGACCAACAGTTCGCTATACGACGGCGGGAAGGCCGAACACGCAATGCTGTGGGTGGTTGTGGTGTTGGAGAAGCTGCTTGAAGAGGCGACACGAACGAAGGGGAGCAGAGGTATCAAATGAAACTCGGTCGACGCTGGAAACACGACCACTGGTGCCCCGATTGCGATACAGCGCACGGTCCATGCCAGTACGGCGAGGAGTGCAGGGCGGAAGGCGAGTACGTGCTTTGTCCGATGTGCCGCGAGATGCACAAGGCGGAGTGTCGTATGACGAAAGGAAACGTGAAGCGATGACGCCGGAAGAACGCGCAGAGTTAATCTTTCCAAAACTGCACAGCATCGACATCTGTGAAGGGGGTAACGGCTGGGAAGTCCCGATAAAGCTCATCGCCGACCATATCAGGGAGGCCATCTCCGCCGAGCGCGCGGCGTGGAAGACTGAAAAGGCGCGGCTCCTGAAGGCCCTCGGAATGTGCGGTTGCGACTGGTGCGCGGCGCATCCAGATCCCACCGAGAACGATGAGCTTATGGACAAGTTCTTCGCGGCTCATCCTGAAACCCCCGAAGGAAAGGCGCTGGTCGAGAAGATGATGCAGCGCATGCATGAACGGTTTACAAGACTCGGGGATGCAGCGAAGGCGCGCGAAGAGGAACGCGAGAAGTGTGCGAAGACTGTCGAGCCCTACCTCAAATGGTTGGCTGCGAAGATTCGGGAGGGTGCTTAGTTGACAAAGGCGACCAAGGAGCAGGTGTACGACGCGGAGATATCCCCGCTCATGGCGAAGGTCATCGAGATTTGCAAGCGGGAGAAGATCGCCGTCCTCGCCAACTTCCAGTTGTCCGTCGAGGGCGAAGAGGATCTGCGCTGCACGACAGCCCTGCTGGACAGAGAGTCCAAGCCGAGCCAAGAGCAGCTCTCGGCGCTGTCACTACTTCGTGACGGCTACGCCGCGTTCGTAATTACGACCCGCCAATCCAGCGATTCGAAGGGGTCCAAGGCGTGAGCGACTGCATCGAGCACGGGAAGGATTGTCCCTACGGCGGGATGCCGCTCTGCGGCGAAATGGTCGCGGAGATCACAGCGGCGATGCGGCAGGCTGACGAGTGGTTTGAGAAGAGCGGCGGCAGCACGCGCCATCACGTCCGCGAGTGTCTAATTCCGGCACTGCAAGACCACGGCCTGAAGGTGATTCGCGTTACCGACGAAGGACGAAAGGGGTAGCGATGTACGACAAGGCGACAGATGACGGAGTGTGGGAGTGCGTGATCCGCGCACTCGTCGGCTCCTGTTGTGTGCGATGCTCCAAGGACGACTGCAAGAAACACCGCGAGATGACAGCTAATCGAGCCGTGGAGTATGTGCGGCAGATCGTCGCGGCGCGCGTGGCAGAGCACATGATCGGCGCGCTCCGAGAGAAGGCATCAACGTAACCCAAATCGACAGTCTATTCCAGCGGGTCCGAAGGGGACGAAATGACCACGGAAGAGAAAAGCCGACCCTCCCGTGCCGGAAGTGCGGACAGGATCTTTCGACCACGGCCGTCTGCAACGGCGGGACGATGGGCGCAACCCCGCACCGGCACTGTCAGAACCCGAAGTGTCTCACGATGAATCCGGAGAAGAAATGAACGCGCCCCGCAAGCCGAGGGATATGCAGAACTGGCGAGTCGTATCGACTTTCGTTTGTGTTTTGTGTCCGCCGAAGAAAAGACGGACGACGGTTTTTATCAGGGTCGGAAGGTCCGGATTTTTTTCGGACCCCCATGCTCGCGTGGAGGCGGCGGTGTGCGCGTGCGGAGCGACGGTGCAGATATTCGAGAATGGGCTGCTTTCTCCCGAGATCCGTGTTGTTCCGGGGAGGGTCTCCAAATGAAAACCCTCTGGGATGCCCTCCAGCTCCACTTCAAGGAGCGGAATTTCGATCTTGTTCAAGTCGCGCGTGCCAAGAAGAATGTGATCTCGATCCGCTTCCGCTCGGGGCCGACGTCGTTCTGGACGCTCGAAGTGGACGAAGTCGAACTCGCGTCGGACAATATTCTGCCGCCCGGCATGGCGGCGGATCTTCTGGATGCCGCGCTCCTCGCCAACTCAAAAGTCGCTCTCGAAAAGTGGGAGATCGGACGGGGGAAGGCAATCTCGTAGGCCCTGCGGGGCCTCTGCCCTGCGGTGGTACGCCGCAGGGGCCGTTCTTTGGAAGTTCGAAGGAAACGATGGGGTTCCCCGCTCAGGCGGAACCTCGCGTCCCCTTTCCGAATTTCCTCTCACGACTCCGGGGGACGGGGGTCTCAGAACCTCCTCCGTCCCCCAAATTTCAACGAAGGGAAACCGATGCAAAGTGCCACCACGATCACGACGATCACCTGCGATGCGTGTGGCGAAAAGTCCATCAAGCGCGCCAATGGGTATCGGTTTTCTCGTCGTCGCCGCCGTCGTAACTCTTGGCGGATAGAGAGTATGTTTATGGTCGACCTGTGCGCCCCGTGCAAGCTGTCGATTTCCAAGATGCTCGCCGCATGGCGGAGGTCGCGGAAGTACAAGGCACGGAAGTCGGATTGAGCGCCAAGGAGGAAAAGGTGCAGAGCGCAATGATCTGGCACGTCGCCGCATATGTGACTGGGTTCTGTGGCTTCGCGTGCCTCGTGCTTGCACTTGTCTTCAACCCGACGCCCGTTCCGATGGAACGCGATGTGCCGTGGCTGATCGCCTTCGTGGTCTTGATGACTCTCTCGCCGTTTCTGTTTGCGCGTGGAGACCGTTCTGATTTTCCGAGAAGAAGATAAGTGGCACAGAAGAGGTAGAGATGGACGACTACAGGGGACGCCAAGGAAAGCCATACGTTGCGCCACAGCGGACGGGTTTCTGCTCGATCCGCGTGCTCGACTTCCTCGTGGGGCGGAAGTGGGACCAGCTCGCCCTGAACTTCGTCCACGCTCTCAGGCCGTCGTATATCCGCGTCGTCTGCGGCGAGGAGACCTCGGACGCGATCTGTTGGCGCGTGACCGTGGCCGTGGACGACAAGAACATCATCGAGAGCATCGAGCAGGAGGTTCAAGTCGGCTGCGTCGACGCGAACCACGGCGCGGACCTCCGGGCGCAACTCCGTGGTGATCGGGTTCAGGGCGGGTCGATGTTCGGAATCCTATACAGGCCGTTGTGAGGTAACGCATGGCTATCACGGACATCCGGCTGATCGACCACCCCACGGGGCGCAGGGCGATGTATGGATGGGTTGTTTCGACAAAAGACGGTGACGGGATTATCGTCGATGTTCGTCACGCGGTCGACAGCTCCAGCGGCAAAGCGTTCTGGAGGGTCCGAGTTGACATCAAGGGTAAAGTCAAGGCATATGCTGCCGACACCGTGATGACGAGGTAGGGTTCAATGCCGACCTGCTTCCTATGCCGCCTGATCGCCGAGGATCTCGCGCTCCACGGCCGCCTGACGGAGGGCTATCCGCCGCAGGGGCCGATCATGATGGATATGCTCTTCCCGGTCCACGCGAAGATCAGCCACCTCATTCTCGAACGATTTGCAAATATTTCACTTGACGGCACAGGCGTAGCCCGTATACTCAGCGTGGACTAGGGGACTCAGAATCATGAACAAGTGGGAGTGTTCCGCGCTGGGATGCGACAGCTTCGCCGTCGGCTTCGGGGGAGCCCTCGGCCTGCGGGCGGTCGGCTGGTTCTTCGAGGTTGGCAAGCCCCTCCTCTGCCCCCTGCATCGCCCCGATCCAACCATGGAACGCGCCTCTGACGGAGTGTCGTCTCTTTGTCCGGCGGCAGGCCCCTGTACGCTGTGCGCGGCGGATCGCGAGGCGGCGCGCTTGCAGTACGCCATCGCCGAGAAGCTCGGCTTGGTAGATGATTATTTCAGGCAGCAGATGGAATATTGGAGCAAAAAAGAGGTCAAGGAGAGCTAAATGGAAGAACAGAAGCCCGCCGCCGACATCGTTTCGATCTACCGCCGTGCGGCGGAGATTGCGGACGACGTCAGTAAGGCTGCCGAGAAATATAAGCTCTTTATCACCATTGATGGGGTGAAGTATCTCCGGGCCGAAAGTCTACAGGCCAGCATGGTCCTCGCGTGGACCACGAAGGAGCTCATTCCTCAAGCTCCGAAGAAAGCCGACCCAAAAAAGGGCGATACGACGCCCACGATCCGTAACCGGCTCTTCGCGATCCTTAAATTCGTCGAGAAGGATTCCAAGAAGGCGCGCGCCCTCTTCACCGCGCTCACCGGCAAGGAGAAAAGCCACGAGGTTGCCGACGGCGTGATCGAGTCGCTCGTGTCGGCGCTCCACAGGGTCAAGGAGGGATCGGCGGAGATCAGAACGGCAGGGACCTACGTCTGGATTCACGACAAGCCGACCGACTCCTCGCTCTTCGGGAATCGCCCGCCGCCTCCGGCGCCGACCTCTGCCGCTCCCGCGCCTCCGGTCGCTCCTCCGGCGTCCGCGCCTCCAGTGTCCGAACCTCCGGCCGAGATGGACCCGTTCTAATGTCTCTTTACGCCCAGAATACGGCCGTTCCCGTCGAGCGTTCGAAGGGAGAGATCGAGCGGACGCTCCGCCGGTACGGGGCGAGCGAATTCATCTTCGGATCGAAGGACGTGATGGCGGTCCTCGGATTCAAGATGCGGGACCGCTTCGTGCGTTTCGACATCCCGCTGCCGCTCTTTGTGGACTTCCTCAAGTCGCCCCACGGACGCAGGCGCTCCAATGGAGCGGCGGTCCCCGTATACGAAAGGGCGGTGCGTCAGAAGTGGCGGGCGCTCGCGCTTGTCATCAAGGCGAAGCTGGAGGCGGTGGAATCCGGCGTCACGATCTTCGAGAAGGAGTTCCTCGCCCACTTCGTCCTTCCGGACGGCCGGACGGTCGGCGACCATGTCCTGCCTCACGTCGCCGATGCGTACAAGACCGGAAAAGTCCCGCCGCTTTTGCCGGGCCCCGGTGCGAAGTGAAACTCTCCCCCTCCAAGATCGGCACCGCGATGAAATGCCCGGAGCAGTTCAGGCTGCGCTACGTCGAGCACGTCCCGGAGCTGTCGAGCTGGACGCTCCTCGCGGGGCGCGTGTTCCACGCGGTCGTCGAGACGGCGCTCAAGCACGTCATGGCGGGGGATGGGCTGTTGTCGGCCATGGCCCTCGACGATCTTTTCTCCGTGGAGTGGAACGCGGAGATCCGCGAGGAGGAGGCGAAGGACTGGTTCTTCGGATGGGAGATACCGTTCGAGGCGAAGAACCAGCCCGAGCGTCTCATGGTCGGCTACCGGAAGCTGGTCAAGCTCGCGCGCGAGGGCGTGCTGCCGAAACTGAAACCGAAGCTCGTCGAGCACATGTTCGAAGTCGAATTCGACGGCCTCCACGGGTCGCCGGATTTCGTCGTGAAGGGGGTCATCGACCTCGTGGAGGAGGACGGCACGCTCTCGGATTGGAAGACGACGGGGCGGGTCAAGGAGGAGAAGCTGGACCCGCAGTTCCCGTTCTACTCGTTTCACGTTTCGAAGCTGACGGGCAAGTCCGACGTGCGCGTCCAGAAAATCTACATGGTCTTGGACGCCGAGGGCGTCCGGATTCAGCGCCGCTGTTACGTCGTCGGCGAAGCTCATCGGCGCTGGTTTCACCGGGTCGCCGCCGATGTCGCCAAGATGGTCGCCACCGGCGTCTACGTGATGAACCCGAACGGGTGGTGGTGCTCGGAGGCGTTCTGTCCCCACTGGCGCGGATGCGTCGGGGAGCTTCAGCCATGACGGAGATCACCATTTCGTTCGTTCACACGGAAGGCCCGGGCGAAGGGTTGAAAGCGATTCGAGCGGTAGAAAAAGTGCTGGCAAGGTTCGGATTCCAGCCTCTCGATCACGGCACGAACTTTAAGAACAAAGGGGATGCGACCGTTTATGCGGGATCGGATACGACGGTCGAGCGCAACGCTCGTGTCGGAAAGACCGAATTGAGCCAGATGAAGGTGGCCGTTCGGGGTGCTCTCAAAAAGAGTGGCGTTTTCTTGTTCAAGATGGGGCAGGACGAATGACGGAAGTCGCTGAAAAGCCGGTCGTGGAGCGGCTCCTTCGCGGGGCGGCCCATATGGGCAAGCTCTGGCTGGCGAAGGCCGTCAAGGCGGAGTGCGGATGGGCGCTCGACTGTCGGTGCCCGGAGCCCTCATCGTGGTGCAAGGCGAAGGCACTCTGGCTCCGGCTCGCCGTCGAGGACGAGCGTGTGACGAGTGAGACCATCGACGGCCCGTTCGCACTCGTCGCGCTCATGTCGGCGGAGGAGATCGTCGCCACCAAGCTCACGGTCACGTTCGATCTTCCGGATCTTGGGAAGATCATGCTCGGCCCGAAGGGGCAGATGACGTGGGAGACGTTCTTCGGTCTTGCCAGAGATGGGAAGAGCTTCGAGACGGTTCTCGCTGTCCTCAAGGGCTTCCCGGGCGCCAAGGTCGTCAAGTAGGAGGGTTCATGCCAGCGGTCGCCAACAAAAAGAAACTCAGTCGTCAGGGGTTGTGGTTCAAGGAGCACGGTATGAGGTCCATCGGCCTGCACGGAACGACCTACCGGAGGTTCGACAAGCTCCGCCGGTCGGCGTCTCGCGCTTCGGGGGTGAAGCTCCTGTCGTGGAACGAGTTTGTCCTTATCCTGATCGGTCGGAGGGTTCGCTCATGAAGCCCTGCCCGCGCTGCGAAAAGGGCCAGCTCCGGCCGCTCTCCAAGGGGACGTGCTGGTACTGCTCGAACTACGCCTCGCCGGTCTCGACCTGCCAAGACTGCGGTCTCATCATCGACGCGACCTGTCTCGCCCGGGCGGAGGCCCAGCGGAAGGCGCAGACCAGTCGCGACCTCGGTAAGGAGTTCCGGCCGGGGGATGAGGAGGGCTCGTCGCTATGATGGGGGAAACCATCGAAAAGAACGTCCGCGCCGTCCTTTCCAAGGGAGATGAGGAGTGCTTCGTGTGCGAACGGCCCACCGAGACGGCCGATCCGGCGGTCGAGATTGCCTTCAAGATCGACCTCCTCTTCACGTCCAAGGAGGTGAAAAAGCAGGCGCACGCTCTTTGTGCCGACCAGCTTTCGGAACTCATCCGCCACCGGTCGGCTCAGGCGAGGGCGCTCGCCCGGTTCGAGGCGCGCGAGGGGGAAGGCCAACGATGACGCCGGTCTTGACATGCGTGCGCGGAGACAACAGCGATCTCATCGCCGAAGTGGCGAAGCTCCACCTTAGGAAGGGGGCGGAAGTCGCCGACGTCACGTTCGGGCGCGGCGTCTTCTGGAAAAAGGTGGATCTCAAGAAAGCCGGTGTTGCAAGGTTTTGGATGTCCGACATCAACCCGAAGTACGGCGCGACAGTGACGTTTAATGGAAAAAAAGAAATCGCGCTCATCAACAAGGCCGACTTTCGCGATTTTGGCGGGATCCTGAGCCGGTATGACGTCGTCGTCCTCGATCCTCCGTACATGCACGGCGGCGCCACCGTGAAGAAGTCGATCAAGAAGTGCTATGGCAACGGCGGCAAGTCCACGAAGTACGCCTCGCACGAGGCAATCCTTGGGCTCTACCAAGACGGGATCGTGGCGGCGTGGCACGCTTTGAAGCCGGGCGGCACCCTCTGGGTGAAGTGTCAGGACGAGATCGAGAGCGGCAAGCAGAAGTGGAGCCATATCGAGATTCTTGACATTGCGACCTCCCGATACCCCCAGACGGGAGGAAAGCCCCTCTTCAAGGCCGTCGACCTCTTCGTCCTTATGCAGGCGACGACGCCCGCGCGACGGCTGCCCTACCAGCTTCATGCGCGGAAAAACCATTCGTACCTCTGGATTTTCAAGAAGCTATGAGATACCGCGTAATCCGCTCCACGCTGATCGTGACGAAACCGACAGGGGGATCCTCCCCTCAAGCGGTCATCCTGTCGTTCGACACGAAGCTGGATCTTTTCGAGGTGCAGCCGCTCGACGGCGCGCTCGCGGGGTACCAGATCGGCCTCGTCCAGCGCGAACTCAAGCGCGTGCGCGACGAGGGCGTACCGTCGGAGGCGGTTCCGAAGGCATGACGCAGACGTTCCAGATTCCGAGTCGCGAAGATCACGACCGGCTCATCCGGAAGCTCTGGATGGGCTGTATCGTCGGGGCGCTTCTCATCTTCGTCTCCTCGGGGACGACCGCCTTGACGATGTGGCGGCTCGGGTACGACTCGGGGTCGATCCAGCACGTCTCGACGGTTGTCTTTCAGGTGATCCTCCTCCCCTACGGTCTCGGCTTCGTGGCGCCCATGCTGGCGACGAGCCTCATCAAGATGTCCCTCGGCGTCGAGATGTCCCGGCGCGGACTCGAAGTCGCGGAGGCGACGGCCGCCACGCTGGAGACGATAAGGGCGGAGGTCATGCCCGCCGTGCGCGACGCGAAGGCGGTCCTCGGCGACCTCAAGGCGCTCGTCGATCAGGTGAAGAACAAGGACTTCAGCAAGGTGATCGAATTCGCCGACTCGCTCGCCAAGAACGGCTCTCTCGAATCCCTCGCCACCAACATCAAGAAGATCGCCGAGCGCGTCACGGTGGCGGTCGAGGCTCCGCACGGGCCACCCAAGTCCAAGGAGGACATTGTCGGCGAGATCAGCGGTCTCGAAGCGGACGTGCGCGGAATGGAGGACCTGTGAACGAAGCGTCGAAGATCCGCGACACCATCCTTCCCTACCTGAAGGACAAGACCGTCCTCGACCTCGGGTGCGGCGACGAGAAGATCGTCCCGTGGGCCGTCGGGGTCGATAGCGGCGAGGAGTGGGGGCCGGGGACGGTCAAGCCGGACATCGTCGCCCAGATCGACCCCGCCTCGTGCGGAGGGATGATCCACGAGATTCTCAAGGGGAAGACGTTCGACGTCGTCTTCAGTTCGCACGCGCTGGAGCACATGACCTCGCCGGTGCAGGACACTGTCGCCTGCTGGCTGGGCCTTGTTTCGTCCGGCGGACGCCTGATTCTTTATGTCCCAGACGAACGGTACTACGTTTATGATCCGCATACGCCGAACTGGCGGAATCCGAGCCACAGGCACCTCCTGACGGCCGAGGTGACGTACTGGCACGTTCTCCATCTCGCTCACGCGGGGGTCCTCGTGGTCGAGAAGATGCAGGAGCGCAACAGGGACACGGGTTTTCCTGACGAATACTCGACGCTCGTCGTCGCGCGGAGGACAAGGTGAGCGCAGCCTATTCGATCAGCATCGTGGCCTACAACAACCTTGAGCTGACCAAGAAGTGCATCGACTCCGTCGTTCAGCACAGCCTCCCCGGTTCCTACGAATTGATCTTGGCGGACAACGCCTCGACGGATGGGACGCTCGAATATTTCCGGTCGCTCCACGCCCAGCTCCTCCCGACGAACCTCGTCTTCATCCCCAACAAGCGGAACCTTGGATTTGTTGAGCCCCACAATGTCGCGCTCCGATGGGCCACGGGGGAATTCTTCGTCGTCCTCAACAACGACGCCGAGGTCTGCCCCGGATGGCTGGAGGCGATGCGCGCCAAGTTCGAGAAGAACCCGAATCTCGCGCTTTGCGGGATCAAGGGGGCGTGCGGCGATCTCGGCCCCGACGGGGTCGGCCGTCCCGGTCCCTCGCTCGACTACATCGAGGCGAGCTGCCTCATGGCGCGGACCGCCATCGTCACGGAGCACGGCCTCTTTTCCCCCGAGTTCCGGTTCGCCTACTCCGAGGACGCGGACCTCTCGCTCCGGATGCGGAAGCTCGGATTCGACATCGCCGTCGCCGATATTCCAGTGAAGCATCTTGGCGCGGCGACCGCGCGGATCGTGAAGGACGTGGATCTTGAGGGGTACGGGATCAGGAACCGACATCTTCTCTTGGCGAAGTGGGCGCCGTTCTTCGAGAAGAAGAAGCGCGGCGACATCCGCTCGAAGGTCATGATCCGCCGGACGGGCGCGCAGGGCGACGTGCTTCTTCTCACGCCCGCGCTGGCGGCCTTTCGCAAGGCATACCCACGCATCCACGTCACCGTCTCGACGGCCTGCCCTGCGGTCTTGGCGCGCAATCCCGACGTGGACGAGGTCGTGAACCGTTCTCCCGACCCAAAGGGATACGACCGCTTCTTCGACCTCGACATGGCCTACGAGAAAGACCCGCTCACGCATCCGGTTGTGGCCTACGCCCGGGCGTTGGAGCTCCCGCCGGGCGAACCGATGGGCGGGCTCAAAGCTTTCCCCGACGCCTCCGCCTTGGCGATTGCGGCGGAGATTCTTCCGAGGGGCGGGGCGAAGTACGCCGTGGTTCATCCCGGGTCCGTCCCGGGCTGGGTGGGGCGCGAGTGGAAGGGGTCGTGGCTGGACGTGATCGCGGAGATCGTGGCGGCGGGGTTCAAGGTGATCCGCGTGGGGAACGATCAGACGCCTCCCATCCCGTGCGACTTCGATTTCGTCAACTGGCCCTTCGCGCGGCTCGTCGCGACCATGGAGCGGTCGGACCTTTTCGTCGGCGTCGACTCGATGCCGTTCCACGTCGCGCAGGCGGCGGGGATCCCCGCCGTCGGGATCTTCGGATGCGTGGAGCCGTCGCTTCGGATCGTGTCGAAGCGCGCCGTCGGGGTGACGGCGGAAAACGTGGGGTGCATCGGGTGTCACAACTGGCTTCCCGCGCCGCGCACCGCGACGGCCGACTGCCTGCGCGGACGCGAACTCTGCATGGAACGCCTGACGCCCGCACGCATCATGGAAGGCGTCAAGGCGGCCTTGGAGACGACGCCGTGAAGAATCCGCCGGAGTTCTACAGCGAAGCCTACCTGAAAAGTCCGCTGTCGGCGGCCGACCTCTCGGTGACGCGGTGGGAGGACAATGGGATCTTCCATTCGTCCGCGATGGCGGCCAGCCGGATCGCCACCGCCGTCGAGACGAGATTCATCCTCGATGTAGGATGCGGGCGGGGGTTCGTCGTGAACCACCTGCGAGCCATGGGGTACAGCGCCGTCGGGCTTGAATACGGCGAGGCGGCCCTCAAGCATTCCGTCTGCGGTGCCTCCTTCTGCGATCTCACGGAGGGCCTGCCGTACACTGGCTCCCCCTTCGGGCTCGTCTTTTGCCATGGAGTGCTGTCCCATCTTCCGGAAGAAAGCGTCCCCTTCGCCCTGTCGGAGCTTTTCAGGGTGACGAACAATGCCTTCTGGATGAACGTGTTGACGAAGAAGACGCCGACGCAGGAACATCACAAGACGTTCCGCCCGGAGGAGTGGTGGGCGTCGCGCCTGCGCGAGGCGGGGTTCGTCCCCCTCGAAAGCGGGATCGCGATCCCCGTGGAATGGTTCGCGCCGAGTCCCGAGCAGGCCATGTTTCTCGTGAGGAAGCCATGATCCCGACGACGTTCACGATCTTCGCCCAGTGCGGACAGAACTTCTTCAAGGTCGACCTTGAGGGGAGGGAGGCGTTCGGTCCGAACGAGCAGGTTCAGGCGGAGGCGTTCGCCCGCCAACTCCTGAAGGTGAGTCAGGGTGACGAGGCGAAACGGATCGACAGGGTCTTCGTCATGAAACACCTTGTCGCGCGCGTCTACGGGGCCGAGCCCGTCCACCCCGAGAACCGGAAGGAGAACTAATGGATCATCACCCGGAGAACCGCCCTATCGAGGAGCGGTTCATCGCTCAGGCGCTCTCATTTACGAGCAAATGCTTCGTCTTGGCGAAACAGATCCTTGAGGAAAACTCGATCACTGGCGAAGCGCTGCACGGTGCGCTCCCGCTGCTGGCGTTAGACATCCAGAACCGGATGTCTTATCTTGCCAACGTGCTGAACGGGGCGAACCAGAAGAATCTGGACGAAATCTACGACGGTCTCGATTCCATTCTAAAGGCCATCGACAGGAAGATCGCGCGGGAGAAGGCGTAGATGACCGACGACCTGTCGGACCTCTTCGAGGAAGACGAGCCCGCGCGGGATGCGTTCCCCGTGCCGTCGGCCCCGGCCACGATCCCTTTTGCCGACGTCGCGCGCGCCATCGACCTCTCGCAAGCCGCCTTCCAGCCGGTCGTGGACGAGCTGGTCGAGCTCTACCGGACGCTCGACAAGACCTACCGGAAGGACATCAAGGCGAAACTCAAAGCAGTCTACGAAAAACTCGCCGCCCTCGGCGTGACGTTCGGAGTATCGAGGCTCTCGATGGCGAATCTCTGGAAGGCTTGATGCGATCCCGACATGAAGGGGCCGTAGGCCCCGCTGTGAGCAGGAGGAAACAATAGGAATGAACAGAGTCGACAGGACCGACGTGTCGTGCGACACACCTGAATGCAAGGCCATATCCTCATACCCTTCCGGCGACAAGTCCAATGTGGTTGGGTGGGGAGTACTTTCGGTAAGAATCAGCGGGACCCCGGGAGTCGAGAGCGAAAAGAGGTTTGTGCTTTGCCCTGTTCATGTGCGGGCTATATTAGGAATGGCACTGGAAGGGCTTGAGCCGACGGCGAATCAGGGGTCGACGCCCGAGTAAATCATGATCGAAGTGCGCTACAACTTTCCGGACATCGTCGCGGCGTTCACCCTCGACGAGGAGGACGCCAAGGTCCAGTGTCGCGAGAGCGTGGCGCGCCTCGCCATCGAGCACGTCGAGTACGGGGTGAAGGCTGGAGGGGACGGAAGCGACTCCGTCATCGTCGAGATCGTCCCCGCGACGCATAAAATCGTGGGGGTCGAGCACCGGCCGCAGGTTAGGATCCTGTGATGCTGCTTCTCACCTTGATCTTCTTCGGCACGCTCCTCTGGGGGAGCTTCGGCGAGTGGATGATCCACCGTTTCCTCATGCACCGGCGCTTCGTGCTCCTGCCCTATCCCTACGATTCCCACGCGCTCGGCCACCACCGGATCTTCCGGGCGGATGCGACGTATCACGCGCTCGACGCCGACATGCTGACGCACATCACGTTCGATCCGAGGGACTACCTCCTCATCCTCGTGACGCACGTTCCGGTCATCGTTTCGCTGGAGTGGCTGACGGGGGTTGCGTTTTTGGCGCCGGTTGTGGCGCTGGCGGTTGTGTCCTACACGGGCGCCTTCGACATCCTCCACTGGGCGTACCACGTCCCGCGCGGCCGGTGGATGGAACGCTGGCGTTGGTTTAAGTGGCTGAAGGAGAATCACCGGCTGCACCACGAGATGCAGGACCGGCGGTTCAACGTCGTCATTCCGCTCGCGGATTTCGTGTTAAGGACAGGCCGATGAGTAAGCCAAAGTACGTTAGCGTGTGGGAGACCAGCGTTCTCGCGAATTTTCCGTGCGAGGAATCGGGATGCAGGATGATGGCGGTCGCGGGGAAGTTTAAGAACGAGGGCTGGGACACGGCGTCGCATTGGTGCGAATATCACAAGCTGGTCAACCTGTTTCAGGGGCTTTACGAAGTGGGGCGGAAAGAGGCGGCCAAGCTTGTAGACGACTACCTTCGAGCGAAGAAATGACGATCCAAGCGGCGCCGTTCAAGTCAAAGCTCGACAGCTCGCCCCGCTGGGCGTTCATGAAGCGGCGTCTCATCGGGTCCGGCGGCGACGTCTATCTGGACCGGATTTATCTCATCCAGACCCCGTGGTTCGGGATCATGTTCCACCGGATCTTCCGGCCGGACAACCAGCGCGACCTCCACGACCATCCGTGGAACTTCCTCTCGCTCATCCTCCTCGGGAGCTACGTCGAGGACACCGTCGACGGCCCGCGCGAGCGCCGGTGGTGGAACCGGAAGCGCGCGGAAGATCGACACAGCATCCGGGAGGTCGGCCGCTCGCCGGTGTGGACGCTCGTCTTCACCGGCCGCAAGCGCCGGACATGGGGCTTCTGGGTGGACGGCGGCACGCGCTTCGTCAAGTGGACCGAGTACGACAAGGTGGATGAGCCGTAAAGGAGAGAGCCCATGACCGACGAACCCAAGAAGCCGGAGCCGAAACCCAGTCTCGGGGCGATGCAGCTCCTCGGGTTGGCGGCGGCGCTCGCTCCTTCCGTGGAAAAGAAGGACAAAATCCCGGACGGCTTCGAATGCACGACCTGTCGCGGGCGCGCGGCCCATACGGCAAGCTGCACGCATCCGAGGGGATTCAGGAAGATCGCATGACCAACCAAGCGAGCTGCGTCATCGGGGAGGCGTCGTGCACCGCGCACACCGCGCCGCACAAGCTCTGCGTCACGCATACCCGCTGCGTGTCGGAGTGCTGGGCGTCATGGACGGCTCCCGGCGGCTACGGAAGCCTAGAACACGCCGCCGAGCTGTCGCGCAGGCTAGCGGACGAACGGGTGAAGGTTGACGCCCGCGACAAGCGGATCGCCTCGCTTGAGGGCGAGATTGAGAAGTGGAAGCGTCGCGCGGAGGAATCGGAGAGAGTCGAGGACGGCCTGCTCGCGGAGGCGAATCAAACAATCTCCGAGGCGCGCGAGAAACTGGCGGAGCAGATCGTAATCAAGATGATGATGGGCGACGACCGCGAGCGGTTCCTGCGCGCCCTTCAGGGGATCGCAAGCGAGCCGTGCGCGTCGAGGCTCGTGTCGGGACGTGTGTGCGATCAGGTGGATTTTCTCTGCGCGTCGTGCAAAGCGAAGCAGGCGATTTTAGAATCCGAAAGGAGGGGGTCATGATCCCAACCGTCGGACGGATCGTCCACTATCACCCGTGGGTCCATCAAGCCCCTCCCGTGCAACCTCTGGCGGCGCTCATCACGCACGTCGAGGCGCTCGCCGAGCATCCGACCGCCGACGAGGAGGGGTGGAAGGTGTCGCTTCGCATCTTCTACGGCCGTCTCGATCAGTGGATGGAGGACGTTCCGTTCTCGCGCGAGCCGAATGCCGGTCACTGGGCTTGGCCGCCGAAGGCGTGATGATGGCAGCGCATCTTTGTCCTGAAGACTTTAGGGCGACCAAGTCCCGCGTTTCGTGGGGATGCTACGAAGCGACAGGGCGGCGGGGAGTTCATTACGTCGAGGTTTGGGCGTGCCGGATTGGCGGAAAGCCGCACGCCTATTTCATTCGATTTGCGAGCAAGAGGATCGAAATCGTCGCGTTCGGAGGAAAAGCCGTCAGCGCGTCTTTTGCGCGCGAACTGACCGATAAGATCATGGGCATGATGGGGTGGAGGCGGTCCGGGGAGTGGTACAAGTGAAGCGTCTGCGCTGCGGCGGGAAGCGGAAGGACTACCCTGCGAACTGGGAGGCAGTCAGCCATCATGTCCGCTTCGAGCGGGCGCGCGGCCGGTGCGAATGCGCGGGCGAATGCGGCGTCGCGCACGGCGGCCGGTGCGGTCTCTGCCACGGAGACCGCGCGCCCCGGGGCGACCGCGCCAACCGGCGGATTGGCCGGGCGAAGGTCGTTCTTGCGACCGCGCACGCCTGCCTGTGCGTTCCGCTCTGCGCCGATCCGACGCATCTGAAGGCGATGTGCTGCGGGTGCCATCTTCGCTACGACAGCCGCAAGCACCAGAAGAACGCGGCCGAGACACGGATGAGGAAGCGCGGCCAGCTCGCGCTCCCTGTGCTGGGGGAGGTTTTCAGATGAAGGTCGTCAAGGTCAAGGCCCCGGTCACGCGCATCGTGTGGAGCTTGGAAAAGGATCCCGTAACCGAGTGCGCCGTCGAGTTCGACTGGCGCGACGGCCGTGCGCGGGTCGGGATCGGAATCAAGAATGGCATGTTGACGCTCATCTCCATGCATGGATGGACGATCAAGAAATCAGGAAAGGGCGCATGATCGTCCACAAATGCCACTGGCCGACCTGTACGCGCCGCGTGGCCCCGAAGCTCTGGGGCTGTCGCGGCCACTGGTTCCTCCTGCCAAAACGGATCCGCGAGGCGATCTGGATCGCTTACGTCCCGGGGCAGGAGGTTTTGAAGAATCCGACGACGGCCTACCTCGACGCGGCGAAGGCCGCGCGCGAGTGGGCGCTCGCCTACGAGAGAGTGAAGGCGGAAAAAGAGAAGGGCAGGCTGGTGCAGCTCGACATGTTCGGAGGGAAGAAATGAGCCACACCCTCGGCGAGGTCGGCAATCTCGGGGTCAGTTCGTTCTGCGGCCCGGCCGGTCGGCGCGAGTGCTACCAGCTCACCGGCCCGGACGACAGGAACGCATTCGTCGTATTCACATGGGACGAGTTCTGCACGATCTCGGACCTGATCTTCGACGCGCACGGCGACAGGGGCGGGCGCGAGCTGGGGAAGCCGGGCCCCGTCTGGAATGGAATGACCGATAAGGAGCGCGCGTGCTTCGCGCGCGGGCTTCTGTCGGGTCTCCACACGGCCGCGAACGCATTCCTCGGATCGGTGTCCGAGGTCGAGGCGTTCATGGAGGAGCTGAAGGGGAAGATCATGAAGGAGAAGCCGGATGCCTGATATAGTCTGGAAGGACGTTTTGATCTGGGCGGCCGGTGAGCGCGAGGCGTTCACGGCCGGGGACGTGGCGACCGAGTTCGACATGAAGTACAGGGACGCCGCCGCGCTCCTTGAGCGCCTCCGGTCGCGGAAGTACCTCGCCATCGACTCCTTCGTCCCGAGCGAGCGGCCGAACCCCGGCAACAACGGCGGCAACGGCCGCCGCCGGAAGGCGTACACCATGACCGCCGCAGGACAGGGCAGGGCCGCATGGATCAAGGAGAAGGGGGAGCAGTAGTCACCCTGCCGCGCCGCGTGCGTCCTGCGGCATCCTAGGGCGTCCCGCGCGGCACGCCCCGTACCCGGGGGAGGACACGAAAGGAGAGAATCACGACACGCCGCCAAGGCGCTACGGTCCAAGGTGTTACGGTAATTCGTATGTATGTGCGAATTACCATTGACAATAGCAAATAACCCGTATACTCATGGCGGATACGGTTGATCTTTCACATGGGGGCCGCGCGAAGGGTTCACGGAACCCGAGCGCGGGGTGCAGGCCAAAGCGGGGGCGTGA
>Ga0214473_10000417_pt1 | contig 60138 bp, 56 predicted proteins | sample RVTome_7_FD_203509 | JGI IMG/M metagenome (GOLD analysis project Ga0214473, IMG submission 203509) | Soil microbial communities from uranium-contaminated site in the Upper Colorado River Basin, Wyoming, United States - RVT98D197 | ecosystem: Environmental > Terrestrial > Soil > Contaminated >... | reverse complement strand
GGCTTCCCGTCGATGTGCGGATATTGAACGGGGCTCCCCTTTCATTCAGGTATCACGTGATAAAGGAAGGCATACCCCTTGCCGTTAGGGACAATGCAGCAAGGACGGATTTCGTTGAGGCCACGCTCATGCAGTATCTCGACTTTGCCCACCATCGGGAAACCTACCTGAAGGAAACGATCGGGCTTGGAATAGGGTTATTTTAAAGGGTCAATCTTCTCGGGTCTTTGATGGGTGCGGACTTTCTGCCAATTTTCTTTAAGCTTGTCTTTATGCAGAGATGCCCATTCTATGACAAGCCCCATTGCTCTCGGCGGAAGCCATCCCGATACAAGGGCCATGGTTTCGATGGAAATCAGGGCCTCATCGCCGCCATATACAGCGTGGAAATGGGGAGGCTCATGTTCCCTGAAATACATATAGATTACAATCCCGTAAAATCGGCTTATTTCAGGCACTTGCGGTTTTTGAGAGGACGCCTTTTCCGGTAATTTCCTCGTAAAGGGAATCGGGACAAAGGTCGATGCCTCCCGGCCAGGCGATGGTCCGGCTTTCGGGATCAATGAAAAGGGATTCGAAAAATTCAGGGTCCTTCCATGCCTCGAACACCCCTTTGCCCGCCAGGTCGGAAAGGTCCACCGTTCCTTCAGCCCCGTCCGAAAATTTAAGCCAGACCTTAAACCCGGATAAGGGCTTTGCGTCTACTATTCTATGCATGACCAATTTTAGCATATCTGTCCCCCGAATTTATGCAGACCGCCTATGACCTGTGGCTCCTGTCCTCCATGCGAAAAAAGATTGACACTACCAAAAACCCTCCGCGAGCGGCTCCGCCGCAGTGCATAAAGAGAAATGGGCTATTTTGGCTGAATTTGTCATTCCGGCTTGTCCGGTCTACGACTCGTAGAGAATCGTTCTTAAGAGATAAATTTAAATTTTATTTTTGCGGTAGGGGCGGGGCTTGCTCCGCCCTGTGTTTTTAAAATTCCCCCTAATCAGAATTAAGTATTGTGTCCCCGGAATTAGTCCTTCCCTGGCAAGCTTTTAAATAAGGGTGCTAACCAAGGAACGAGAGATATAATAAATAAGGCGATTGTAATACTGTCGATCTTCACATCAGGTAAAAATAAATGAATTAAAATTCCTGCAATTGCCCCGCCAGAAATTAGCCATCTTAATTGTTTCATTTTAATTGTAAATTTTTTTTGATCCCTAAAATAATATTTGTGAACATTTCAGCAATACCCAAGCGAGTATCAAATTCCTTTTTATAAAATTTAATTTTACCCTCATCAAACGATGCTCCCAAATATGTATGGCCTGCTTTAAAATTATGAAATGAAACAAAAGTGCCTATCGTAAGTAGCGTGGGATGGCTATAATTATGATAAAAAGCATGAAGCCTCTCTAATTTTTGAAGTGCTTTTTTATTTATACCCAATTTCGAATAATTTCTTAATACATCCCTAATTGCAAGGCTAGTTGAGTATTTCTGCTCCTTATAGCGCGCAAGGAATCCTAAACTGATTTTTGATGATAGAAGCGCCATTGCTATTGTTTCAATAATTTGTCTTTGAATGTTTCCCGAAGGAACTAAATACCCTAAAACTAATAGTTTCATGGATACTATTTGATTGCTAATTGCACTATATAGTAAAGATGAGATATGGGCTTTATCCTCATTGTTCCCAATTTCTGAATCAAATTTTTTCCATGCAATATATCCCATAGAAATATTTTTTATAAAATTTTCTATTTCTTTTTCGAAGGAATTTTTAAACTGAGATTTAATTTCTTTGCTGTCAGTATAAATCTCATTTCTAATTAATTCTAAAATCGTTTTTTCTTCCATTTAGAGAAGCTATCTTTAATTAAGAATGATATCCAGAGATTCTTTATTTAGAAATCATTTTACGCTTTGAGATAATTTAAAATAAAAGTGGTTAGACCTTGCAACATTAATCGAACTTCCTCAATACTATATTCAGTAAATTTGGCATGTGCTGCTTTATTTCGAATTGCAGCCCACGCAGTTATCTGTTGTTGTTGTGGCAAACTATATACACCTGCATTTCTGAGAGGTGCATTCATTTTTTCTATGCTGTCTCCCTCTGGAATATTCTTTTTCCGACAAAGTTGTCGGAGTGCATCTTCGAGTACTGCTCCAATCAACATAGCGGCTGAATCCTTATGTCCAGCTTCAAGTAGCTTTTGAGCTTGCCCAAGAAGATCAGATTCGACTTCAGCCCTTATTTCAGATCTGAGGTCAGCTAAATGACCACCCTCGAAATCTGATTTTATACCCATTAAAATACCTATTGTTTTATCAATAAAAATTCCTATATTGCCCTGATGCTTAGCGTAAGCGGAGAGCATCCCATCTAAATCAGCCACAAGAGGATGAGAATTGCCCAATATGGACCGAGCAAAACTGGCTACATTAATTACAAAGGCATGCTGGTCTCTACCTGTTTGCCAAGGTCCTTTGCTTCTGTCTACTAATTCTTCTAATCTCTTATTTAATCTCTCTTCAGCTAACATATGACGCTTTACATTAATTCCGGGGGACACAATACTTAATTCGCTTTTGCTTCTGTTTTTATTAGAAATAGAAACAGCCCCATTGGCACCCTCCTCTTGCTGTGTCCGCCAAAAAATTTCAGAATCCTTCCCTCCGCAACTCCGGGGAGATTTTAACAAAAGGTGCTCCAAAGGGACAACAAGAAAAGGTGGACATAAAAAAAGTGTCATCTGTCATCTGGACAAGTACACCCCTTACAGGTTTATGCTTAGGTGGGATGGCCGGATGTCCAGCCTGTTCTTTGATATTCAGGAAAAGAGACCTCCCCCGGCCCCCTCCTTGGTAAGGAGGGGAATTAAAGCGAGACTCAAGGGGCAGGACTTGATCTCCGTTCGTGTTTTTGAGTCCTCCCCTTAACAAGGGGAGGTAAGGAGGGGTTCTCCCCTTACCAAGGGGAGATTAAGAGGGGTTATTCCTCGCTCGACTACGGAGCGGGGGAGGGCGAATTGAAATAAAATTTCAAATGCCGGGTTGCAAGTGCCTGAAAGAAGGAAATTTTTTAAGGGGGAATTGAACATTCAGAAAAAAGGGGAAGGATTCCGGGCAAGCCGGATAGAGCAACGAAAGAATACTGGATTCCCGCCTGCGCGGGAATGACGAAAAAAGCCAATATGGCCGGGTTCCTTTTTATTCCCCCTTAACGGGTTCTTTCGTCTCCGGAGCGGGCTCCGGCTTGCAGACGGGACAATATGGCTCCCCCAAATCCAGGAGGCAGACATGCCCTCATTCGGGGCAGCAGACGCACTCTTTTATCGGATAGCCGCAAACTGGGCATTTTTCAAGCCTTTCCATATATTAAATATACCGGATACGGTGTTGGGTTTCAAATTTTTCCATAATTGGCCTCTCGTCGTCATTCCCGCGCAGGCGGGAATCCAATTTTTTTGGGTCTTTCTGGATGCACGGTTTCAGGGATTTCATTTGTTTCAACAAGGAAAGTAAAATAGAATTTACTTATGAAAGAGGGGATGCTGTATAAGAAAATAAAAGACAATGTGGTGAACTGTTTTCTGTGCGCCCACAGGTGCGTGATCGAGCCGGGAAAGAGGGGGATCTGCGCGGTGAGGGAGAATATCGACGGCACGCTCTATTCCCTCGTTTACGGCAAGGTGGTCGCGATGAATATCGACCCGATAGAGAAAAAGCCTCTGTTTCACTTCCTCCCCGGCTCTGAAAGCCTCTCCATTGCTACTGTGGGTTGCAATTTGAAATGCCAGCACTGCCAGAATTACGAGATCTCCCAATCCCCGGTCGAGAGGCCCGATGTGGCAATCCCCGGCCAGGACACGAGGCCCGAAGAGGTGGCGAGGAGGGCGAAAGAGGAGGGCTGCGAGAGCATATCCTATACCTACACCGAGCCCACGATATTCCTCGAATACGCCCATGATTGCATCAAGGAGGCAAAAAAGCTCGGGATTAAAAATGTTTTTGTAAGCAACGGGTTCATGAGCAAAGAGAGCGCAAGCCTTATCGCCCCGATGCTCGACGCGAACAACATAGACCTCAAGGGGGGCGCGGAGTTCTATAAAAAACTCTGCATGGGCAGGGTGGAACCGGTGAGAAACACTATCCGGACCATGAAGGAGCACGGGGTCTGGGTTGAGGTTACAACGCTTGTCATTCCCGGCCACAACGACTCTGACGAGAGTTTGAAGGAGATAGCAGGTTTCATACATTCCGTCTCCCCGGATATCCCATGGCATGTCTCCGCTTTTTATCCCACTTATAAGCTTCTGGACAGGCCCCGCACCCCCGTTGCCACATTGAAACGGGCGCGGGAGATAGGGCTTGGAGCGGGCCTTAAGTTCGTTTATACGGGCAATGTGCCGGGTGACGAAGGCGAGACCACATCCTGCCCCGCCTGCGGGGAAGCCCTTATCAGGAGGGCGGGCTATATGATAGCGGCCAACCTCCTCCGGGAGGGCAAGTGCCCCCGCTGTTCATCCCGGATACCCGGCCTGTGGCATAATTAAAGAGAGACCTAATTTTCAATCATAAGAGGCACAACCCCTGGTTTGTAGACATGCAACCGCTCAGATAGGCGATAATTTAAGCGAGATTTTTCCGATTTCACCTATAGATAGAACCTAAAGAAGGGGAGAGAGAGAGGATGTTCAAGAGCGAAAAGTCCATAGGCGGTCTGATCAGGCAGCTCAGAAAATCGTCCGGGATGAGCCAGATGCAGCTTGCGGAAAAAATCGGCGTTTCCTATCAGCAGGTGCAGAAATACGAAAAAGGGATAAACAGGCTGAGCCTCTCCCGGCTCAGGCAGATATCGGGCGCCCTCGGCGTGAATATAAGCATATTCCTTGAAGAGGGCGAGGCCCTCGGCGTGGGCGAGCCCAAGGCCTCCTACACGGGGCTTTCAAACGACGAGGCCAAGCTCCTGATGCTTTACAGAAGGCTCCAGGGGAAGAAACTGAGGACCGGCTTTCTCGATATGCTCGAGGACGTCGTAAAGCTCTCGGACAGGAAGAGATAGCTCGCAGTCAGAGTTTCAGCATCATTATCACCGCGTCTTCCACGGGATAGTAATAATACAGCTTTCTGCGCCCGACCTCATCAAAACCGAGGCCCCGGTACAGTTTCTGCGCCGGGATGTTCGACACCCTCACTTCGAGGTAAACGAAAAGGCAGTTATTGGCCTTCATGTGATCCAGGGCGGCGTTTATTAAATATTTCGCTATGCCCATCCTCCTTCCCGAAGGGTGCACGGCAAGGTTCAGGATGTGGCCCTCGCCGAACCGGCAGTTTGCGCATATATAGCCGATGAGCCGGCCCTCCCTCATGGCCACAAGCGTGATGCTGTAAGGGTTTTCGATCTCGCTCCTGAACGAGCTTTCGGACCAGGGGGTCGTAAACGATTCCCTCTCCAGGCCGATGATCTCCGGGATATCGGAATGCCTCATGGGTTGAACTGTTATGACCGAGGGCGTGCTCATTTCCCTTTTTAGATTTTAGAGGATTTCGCTCTTTAATTCCGCTTCGGATTTCCGGATGTAAAAAGGTTTTACCCTGGACGCATCCCGCTCGAAAGGAATGGCTTCTTTCAGCCATTTTTCCCCCAGAAAGGCGACATTGGCCGGGGAGGGCGAGAGCAATCCCCCTTCGGCAAACATAACGTTGTCTCCGAGGGCCGTTTCGAATTCGTCCCTGTAGAGGAGGGCCCCTTCCCCCGTAAGGACCACTTTCCGGCCTTTCTTGAGTATTGTTTCCGCCCAGGAGCGGGCAGGCATGACGGATTCCGGGACAAGCCTTTCAAAGCCCTTTTTATTTTCGTCCCAAAGGAACATTCCCCCGTACAGCTCTTTTTTTCGCGCGTCCAAAAGAGGGACAACCGGGTGGGGGGAAAACGGCAGGTTCCAGGCGAAGGCCTCAAGCGTGGGCACGGGCACTAACGGTTTGCCTATAGCGAAAGAGATGCCCTTGGCCATGCTCAAGCCCACCCTGAGCCCCGTAAAAGAGCCCGGCCCGATCGAGACCGCAAGGAGGTCCATATCGGCGAGTTTGAGCCCTGACTGCCTCAGGACGTAATCAAGCCCCGGGAGGAGCCTTTCCGAGTGAGTTGTCCTGATATTAAGCCTCAGTTCGGCGATAAGGAGCCCGTCCCGGATTATCCCGATGCCTCCGGTCATGGTGGCCGTCTCGATCCCCAGCGTTATCATGCCTCGGCCCCTTTTATCCCTTTTCCGAGGAGGATGGAGAGCACGAGGCAAAAAATCGAGGCCGACGTGAGCGCCACCGGCGTGCCCAGCATGTCCGCCAGGGCCCCCAGAAGAAGGTTCCCGAGCGGGGCAAGCCCCAGAAAGACCAGCGTGTAAGTACTCATAACGCGCCCCCGCAGGTTATCGCTCGTCCGGAGTTGAATGGTGCTGTTCGTTATCGCTATAAAGCTCACAAGGGACCATCCGGCCACGGCAAGCGAAACAAGGGACAGGCCGAAATTCGCGGACAGGGCAAATACTATCAGAGAGGCCGGGAAGAGCACCGCCGTCCCCCGCAGAAAAAGCGTTTCCCTCTTGAACTTGCCCTTGTATCCGAGCGCAATGGCGGCTGTAAATGCTCCTATTCCTGTGGAGCCCGCCAAAAGTCCCAATCCTTTCGCGCCTACCTTCAGGATATCGTCGGCAAAGACCGGCAGCAAATTTATAAAAGGTATGGCAAAGAGGCTGAAAGTGCCTATCAGCGTAAGGAGAGTGCGTATACGGGGCTCCCCTTTTATGAACCTCATGCCCTCGAAGAGGTCTTTTTTAAGGCTGTTTGTCTTTCCCATGGGGGCCACCCCCGGCGATTCGATCCTTAAAAGGGCGATTATGACCGCAAAAAAGCTCAAGGCGTTCAAGTAGAAACAGGCCGGAAGCCCCATCATGGCGATTGTGAACCCCGCTATTACCGGCCCTATTATCCGGGCGCCGTTAAAGGCGGCGGAGTTAAGGGCTATGGCGCTCATAAGATAACCTTTTTCCACGATCTCGGCAAAAAAGGACTGCCTTGCGGGCACGTCGAAGGCGTTCACGGTCCCCAGAAAGAAGACAAAAATCATCACCTGCCATACTTTTATCAACTCCATTTGAGTCAATATGCCTACGCCAACGGCCGGTATTATCGAGAGGGCCTGGGTCACGAGGAGGACGTTCCTCTTCTTGAACCTGTCGGCCGCGACCCCCCCTAAAAGGGTGAAAAGCATGACCGGGAGCGAGGAGCAGGCGGCCACTATCCCCAGGTAAAGGGGCGACTTCGTGAGGGAATACACGAGCCAGCCCTGTGCCGTCGAGTGCATCCAGGTGCCGGAAAAAGATATTATCTGCCCTATCCACAGGAGCCTGAAGTCCTTGCGGTAAAGGGCGGGGAAAGATTTTTCGCCTGAGCCCATAAGCTTTTTATTTTACTTTAAATGGATAGCGAGCGCTTTATTGATGGGGTTATTTATAGACACTCCCTCTGTGTCCCACTTTAACCACTAAAACGGTCAATTCCTTATCGGAAACGGAATAGACTATTCGATAGGCCCCCTGACGGATTCTGTATTTATCTTCTCCGGTGAGCTTTTCACATCCTTGGGGGCGGGGGTTGTCTGCCAAACCCTGGATTTTCCGGACTATGCGCAGGCGGTCTTTTTTGGGAACGCTTTCAATCTCTTTAACAGCCGAAGGCTTGATAAAGAGATTATATTTTGCCACGCCTCTTCAGGTCTTTGAGGACCGCTTCAAATGACAGGGCCGGTTCGTGGGCCCTTTCTTTAAAAGCGGCAATATCCTCCGCGTCTTCCGCGAGAATGAGCCGGACTGCGTCGTTGACGATATCGGATACGGACCTGTCTGTTTCGGCGGCTTTTAAACGGAGGGCCTTGTGGAGCTGAGTGTCAAAGTAAATTGTGGATTTCTTTGCTGTTTCCATGCTTTTATTATGCCATTATGATGGCAAAACGTCAAGATGCAAAGTGGATTTTCCCTTTTGACTTCTCCCCTTTACAAGGGGAGATAGAGAGGGGTGGTTTAAAAATCCATCTCCAGATTCCTCTCCACAATGGCCCGTTGCGCGCGTTTGAAGGCGGAGATGGTAGGCGGGGTGTCGGGCTTTTTGCCGGAGAGGAGTTCTTCTATGGTGCGGTTAGAAAAAATTAGTCTTTTATCTCTTCAACCGCGTTAGCTCTAATCTTCTTTTCCTTTTTAAATGTTTTGGGAGCTTTGGGCTTAACACTTGCAGAATTTAATCTTACAATCTTTTCCCAATCAATCCGTTTTTCTTCAATGCAATATTCCCTGATGAATTCGGCTGTAAAAGATGTGATTATTTCAGCGTAAGCTCTTTCAAATTCCTCAGTCTTCTCTTTTGCTTTGTAACCAAGCGGTTCGATAATCTCAGTATATAAGCTTTCGCCTCCTGAAATGAACGTCCAAAATCTCTGACCGCAAAGTTTCTGATACCCTTTTTTGTGTGGCTTTTTATCCCGCCCGTAACAGCAACCATTAATTGCCATAACAGGTATTTTTGACCCGCTCGTATGGATAGCCTGAATAGCACTTTCAAAATCATTTTTCATTTTAGAAATCTGACGGCTGTTACCCCAACTCGGACCGGACTTGATAGCGACAATATATCGCACGCCATCTGAATCGAATTCTAAATCGATTCCCTTTATGCCCGATTTCCAACCGCCGTAAATTCGCCCATTAATGAAGATTGCCAATTTTTCTAAGAATTCGCCAAACATTGTTTCTTCCTGAGAGGATAAATAAGCGTCTAAAAGAGTTCTGACCAGAAGTTCAGGAGTAAGGATATTCTTGGCTTTAAAGAGGTAGGGATTCTTCCTTTCCAGTATTTTAGTCAGCTTTAGCTTGGCCAGACTGTCCAGCCTTGCCTTATGAAAAGAGCCGATATTATCCGCAACATATTGCCTAATTTCGTCAAGGTCTATGTGGGGCATAAATCCTTTATAGCTTGCTCATAATATTCCTTTTGGAGTTCAATCCCAATCGAATTCCTGCCAAGACTCTGGGCCACTCTCAAAGTGGTTCCCGAACCCATAAATGGGTCCAACACCCAATCATACTCTTCTGTAAAAAGCTGAATAAACCATTCCGGCAAAGCTTCCGGAAAGACCGCACTATGATTTCTATTCGAGCACTCGGTCGCAATATGGAGAACATTTGTTGGATAAACTTTATCTCTATTTAACCAGTTAGAGACGTTTTTACCGAAACCACTCTCAACCCTAGAATTATCCCTTCTTCTGTCCGTTTCGCTTAGATTTTTAAGCCGAGTTTTAGCCCATTCTCCCATAGGTACCATAACGGCATCTTGAAACATCTTAAAATGCTTGCTCTTATTAAATTGCAGAAGTCTTTCCCAGGAGTCTCTAAATCTATTTGGCCATTTGCCAGGATAACAATTCTTTTTATGCCAGATAAATTCTTCGGTCCAGAGCCAACCTTGCTTTCTCATCTCCACTATCAATTCAATTACGTAAATGTGTCGTTCACTATTAAAAACTTTCTCTTTGATATTTAAGATGAAAGTACCTGAGGGTTTCAAGACTCTAAGCAATTCTTTTGTTATAGGCAAAAACCAGTTTACATATTTATCGGGATGAATTCCGCCATAGGTATTTTTTCGAGCATCCGCATAAGGCGGTGACGTTACAATCAGATCAATTGAATTTTCGTTAATTTTTTTTAATTCTTCCGCACAATTTCCTAAAAATAATTCAGTATTAATTAAAGTGCCTTTCAGAAGCTCACTTTTAAATGGCAGGTTTATTTGATCTCTTTTCCCTTTTATGGAATTGCTTTTCATAACAAAATTTTTTTTGCAAAATAAGTTTTCATCTAATAATAAATCGTTCTGCAATATTCCTCAATCCTAAAAGTATTTTTAGGCAAAATTATCACTCCTTTCAACGGATCTGTCCGGTATGTATTTCCGGAGGACTTCTAAATTATCCCCGTAGTATAGGGTGTTGTGATGCAATTAAACCCCCCTTAAAAAAGTTTTAATAGTATAGCACTAAGAATGTTCCCGGAATCAATCTCCAATCCCGCCGGCGTAGGGGCGGGGCTTGCTCCGCCCGGCTTTTAATTTCTGTGCACGGAGTCTATGCGCCACTCGACAAGGTTGGGCACATGCTCGTTCGATAACAAGAACCGGTCGGTAAGGCTTTTTAGCTGGCCTGAGTTTATGAAACCCGAGAACGTCGTTGAATCCAGTTCAAAGCCGTCCTTATCGTATGCTTTAACGGTTACAAAAAATTCGCCGGAGGGCCCGCTATTTTCGATATCAACCTTCATGCTGTAGCGCGTATAAAGGCCGCCGGACTCTATTTGCTTCACATTAAAAGAGCGCACCTCGAAATCAGGATAGGAATCGCCGGGAGGAACGACATCGAAGCTTTCCGAAACGCCTGCCAAAAAAAGAAATGCGATTAAGAATAAAACCGGTCTCCTCATCCATTCCCTCCTAAATTCTAATTCCGGGGGACACCGCCCAACCCCCGGCAGTATGGGGGATTGTAGCAGAAGGGCTTAGCCGTGTTCAAGAGGGGTATCCCGCTCCGTTAAGTTGCAGTATCCCGGCCCCCTGTGGCAGAATAGTCAATTAGATTCCGGGTAATAAAAAATAATCTTAAATGAGCGGAGGAGCTTTAAATTGAAAAGGTTTGTTCTTATTTTATCCGTTTTCGCCCTCCTCGGTTTCCTTGCGGGGTGCGAAAAGCCCGCGGCGGTCGTAAACGGGAAAAAGATCACGAAGAAGGAATTACAGAAGGTCCTCGAACAGAAGACACACGGCTTCACGTTAAGAGGGCAGACCTTCGATAAGAAGGTCCTTGAGAAGGAGGCTATCGATTACCTGATCGTTGAAAGGCTTATCCTCGAAGAGGCGGGGAAAAGAAATATCGTTGTCGCCCCCGAAGAGATAGAAAACGAATACGCCCGGATAGTGTCCCTGACCGGCAAGGCCGCCCTTGAAAAGGAGCTTGCGGCGACAAAGACCAGCCAGGAGGAGTTGAGAGATGATATTAAAGTGGCGCTCCTCCTTCAGAAGCTCGTGGCCGCCTCCACGCCGCCTGTCACGGATGAGGAAGTCCAGGCTGTTTACAACTCCTCCAGGGGGAAACACATAAAACCCGAGTCCGTGAACGTGAGGTTCATCCAGACGCCCTCAAAAGAGGAGGGTGAGCGCATCATGGAAGAGATAAAGGAGTCGAAGCTCGATTTTGACCAGGCGGCCGACAAGATAGAAATGGAAAAAAAGGCGATAGTGAGCCGCTATAACTCGGTATCCACGAACTTCTTTCCCCCCGAGATGAAGCTTGCCGTCAGTCGCCTCAAAATGGGCGCTTACGGGGGCCCGTACAAGGGCACGGGGGGGTATTACATAATCCGCATAAAGGAAAAGACCCCCGAGAGGGTGATGAGCCCGGAAGAGGCGATGAAAGACATAAGGGGACAGATTGAGGCGAGGAGGAAGCAGGAGGCCCTGCCGGCGCTCATCAGCGAGCTCAAGCAGAAGGCAAAGATCAAGGTGAACCTGTAGCAGAGGGCATTCCACTATGAGAAAAAAGTCATTTTTTCTTGCAATTGTTTTCTTTTTGGCCGCCATCGGGACCGCATATGCCTCGGTGGTTGAGCTCGACAGGGTTATAGCGGTCGTCAACAAAAAGGTCATAACCTGGGCCGAGCTCTACCGCGCCATGGAATTCGAATACGGCCAGAAAATGGATTTTCTGGGGGAGGAAGAGAAGAGGAAGTTCCTGCGGCAGAACGAGAAAGCGTATTTAACGAGGATGATCGATGTAACCCTTCAGCTCGAAGAGGCCGAAAAACTCGGGCTTTCCGTCGAGGAGGCCGAGATAAAGGAGGCCATAGAGTCCATCCGGAAGAAATACTCGATGGACGAGGGCGCCTTCAGGGATGCCCTCCGCCAGGAAGGCTTCAGCATGGAAGAGTACGGGAAGAGGCTCGGGGAGCAGATACTCATCAGCAAGCTCGTCTCGAAGGAAGTCAGGGAAAAAATAGTCGTGGACGAGAGCGACGCCGAGAAATACCTGAATGAAAAAGGGACCGTAAAAGAGGAGGGGGAGAGCTATCATATCTGGCAGGTCTTCTTCCCGGCTCCCGCCCGTCCCGATGAAAAACCGGCGATTGAGAAAAAGGCCGGGGAGCTTGCCGCAAAGCTCAGGGCCGGTGCGGACTTGGGCGCCTCGGCCCGCGAATACGGGGCGCGTTCTGCCGACCTTGGCCTGATAAAAGCCGATGTGCTTGCCCGTGAGTTCCGGGACGTCCTCGATAAGATGAAGCCCGGGGAAGTGAGCGAGCCCTTCTGGGCCGGGGACGGGCTTAATATATTGAGGCTCGAAGAGAAGATCATGCCCGACGCGAAAGGCGCCCTCCAGAGGACAAGGAGAGAGCTTATGGAGAAGCGCTTCGAGACGGAATACGAGGGCTGGCTCCGGCAGCTCAGGGAAAAATCCTTTATCGAAATAAGGCTCTAAGAGCCTGCCCGACTGAACGCAGGCTAAAGCCTGCGGGCTACATTACTCGGACAGGCTCCTAAGAGCGCCTGACAAAAAAAGAGGGTGCCGTAACGGCACCCTCTCTTTTTTAAGCCAAAAAACTTCTTATTTCACGTGGCACTTGGCGCAGTTGCCCTTTGTGTCGAAGGCCTTCTGCCCGTTGTGGCAGGTATTGCAGAACTTGCCGGAAGAATGCTCGGCCATCGTCATTTTGGCCTCCCCTTTCTTCATCGCGAAGACACCGGGATGGCAGTCCGGGCACTTTAGTCCGGCATCGGCGTGGGTCTGCCCCTTGAAGGTAATCTTGCCCATCGCTCCGTCATCGTAGACGAGCTCCTTGTCGGGACCGACCGCTATGGCCGCAGCGATAAAAGACATCATGAAGACAATTGCCAGAAGGAAAATCGCGCTTTTTTTCATGTGTTCACCTCCTTAGTGCATGTGATTGTAAAACGGTTACCTAATATTTAATCAAAAGAACAAATTCCAGTCAAGACGGAAACTTGCATTTTTTCAAGTAGGAATTTTCGATTTCCTTCAATTTTTCAAGCCTTTTTTTGTATTTGGGCTTCCCGGAAAACCGGGCAAGGACGAAATTCCTCACCACTTCCCTGGCGATCTCGCGCCCTATGACGCGCTCCCCGAGGCACAGGAGGTTCATATCGTCGTGCTCCACCCCCTGCCGGGCGGAGTAGGCGTCGTGGCAAATGGCGGCCCGTATGCCGGGTATCTTGTTGGCCGTGATGCAGGCCCCCACACCGCTGCCGCAAACGATTATCCCTTTTTGCGCCTTTCTGGCGACAAGGGCAAGGGCCACGGCTTTCGCGTAATCGGGATAATCGGAGGGCTCATCCGTGTAAGCCCCCAAATCAATAACAGTATGGCCCTCTTCTTTAAGAAAGCTGATGATTGTCCCTTTCAAGGCGAACCCCCCGTGGTCGCTCCCTATCGCTATTTTCATTTGCCCTTCTTCTCCCCGGCGTTCCCCCCCGCAAGCCCGAGTAATATTTCCTTGTCCTCCATGTCCACGCGGTCTATTCTAACCTCGACCGGGTCCCCGATGCGGAATTTTCTTCCCGTATGCCTGCCGCGAAGCATGAAATTGTCCTCGTCAAAGGCATAGAAATCGTCCGTCATGGCCGACACATGGAGAAAGCCCTCGACATAGAAGTCGTCAAAACGGACACGGAGGCCGTAAGAGGTGGCGCCGATTATCTTTCCGCGGAATTCTTCGCCCACCTTGTCCTTCATGAACCATACTTTCATTGCCCTCAGAACGGCCCTTTCGGACTCGTCCGACGCCCGCTCCATGCGGGAAGAGTGGAAGGCTATCTCCGGCAGGAGCGTTTGAAGCTCTTCGGTCCTTTTTTCTGCGAAAAATGGGGCTTTTCTTCTTTTCAGGGCCTCTTTCATTATCCTGTGGACCACGAGGTCCGGGTATCTCCTTATGGGAGAGGTGAAATGGGTGTAGCTTTCCGAGGCGAGCCCGAAGTGGCCCACGTTCTCCGTGCTGTAGCGGGCCTGCTTCAGGCTCCTCAGGATTATCTGGGTTATGAGTTCCTCCTTAGGCCCCTTCTTGGCGCTTTCAAGGATTTCATAGATTACTTTAGCATTTTTAGCTGAATACCTGGATTTTAAAAGGGATTTTGCTATCCTCCCTACTTCCTGAATCTTCTCGGGCTGGGGTTCCTCGTGTATCCGGTAGATGGCGGGCAGGGCGTTATTCTCCATAAATTCCGCCACAGCCTCGTTTGCGGCTATCATGAACTCCTCGATAACCATGTGGGCGAGGTTTCGTTCCGAACGGATGATATTTTCCGGCCTTCCCTGAAGGTCCAAGAGCACTTCGGGCTCAGGGAGGTCGAAATCGAGGCTCCCGCGCGTCATCCGCCTCTCCCGGAGGAGGGCGGCAAGCTCGCTCATAAGCTCGAATTCCTTAAGCAGGCGGTCGTACCTCCTCATGAGTTCCGGGTCATTTTCCTGAATTATTTTTGCCACGGCGGTATATGTCATGCGCTCGTCGCTCAATATCCTGCTCGGGTAAAACTTTACTTCATAGCGCTTCCCGTAGCGGTCGAAGTCCATCTCCACGGTCATCGCGAGGCGCTCCTCGCCCGGGACGAGGGAACAGAGGCCTTCCGAAAGCTCTTTGGGGAGCATCGGGATGACCCTGTCCGGGAAATAAAAGCTTGTGCCGCGCCTTCTTGCCTCAAGGTCGAGGGGGGTCTCCCAGCCCACATAGGCGCATACGTCCGCTATGTGGACCCAGAGTTTATAGCCGATTTCCGTGAGATTTATCGAAACGGCATCATCGAAATCTTTGGCCCGTTCTCCGTCTATTGTCACAGTGGGGAGTCCCGTAAGGTCTTTTCTTTTGAGGGCGTCTTTTTTAAGGTGTACTGTTTTTGCCTCTTCGAGGACATCTCTGGGGAATTTGCGGGGCAGGTTGAAATCCTCTATGACGGCCTCGATCTCGTCCAGCGGCTCTTCCACCTCTTTTAAAACCTTTATGATCCTGCCCGATGGGGGCCTGTAGGACGAAGGATATTCCAGGAGCCCAACCACGACCTTCTGCCCGTCCTTCACCCCTCGGCAGTCCTCGGGAGGGATGTGGATATCGAACTGGATGGCCTTCGATTTGGGCCTCACAAAGCAGCCGGTCCTTGTCTTTTCAACTCTTCCGGTGATCTTTTTATCGGCGAGAAACCTGTCTAATATTCTTATAATCCTTCCCTTTCCGCCGGGAGGCTCGGCCCGCGCGATCACGCGGTCGTTGTTCATGGCCCCCAGGGTGGCCGAGGGCGGGATGAAAAGGTCCGCAATGCCGGGGGTGTCCGCAATAATAAACCCGTATCCCTCCTTATGCGCCTCGAAATAGCCCCTTACAAGGCTCAGTTCGCCCGAGGGGGCATAAAGCCCCTTTCTTGTCATCACAAGCTCTCCCGTGTGGAGCATCTCGCGCAAGACCCTCTTCAAGACCTTCTCCTCGGCCCGCCTAATCTCGAGAAGGGACGAAAGCTCTTTAAAGGAGAGCGGCCTCGGCTTTTTCTTGAAATGGGCTATAATGCCTTCTTTTGTTATCATGGAATTAATTTTATTCTATTTCGGGGGCGGGGGGAAAGCAATAAATCGTATTCCGGGGATTTCGGACGGTTGTCCCGGAGCATTTCGGATACCTCCTAAGTGTAGACTTTGGACTATAATACGCGGCAAGAGTTCTTCCTGAACTTCACAAGCGTGGCTTTGGTATAATTTTCGAGATTTTAAATGGTAATTCAAAGAAGGTAATGAGGAATTAAGTATTGTGTCCCCGGAATTTTGAATAATCGGCAAAAATGCATAGTCTGCATAATAATGTTCGGCTGGCATTGATAAAGGGGAGGTATACGCATGGACATGTGGAAGTTCTTTAACATCACGCATCGGGAGCACATTCTATGCAATCCGATGAGTCTTGAGAAACTTGAACAGCTTATCACACTTCTGCCTCTGAAACCTGGGGCACGCGTGCTTGATATCGCCACTGGAAAGGGCGAGTTTCTCATCAGGCTTGCAGAGCGGTACCGACAAATGACAGGGACAGGAGTTGATTTCTCTCCCTACTGCATTGCTGATGTCCACAAGAAGCATCAAGAACGTGTTCCGGATGCCCAACTCCATTTCTTGGAGATGGACGGGGCCAAGTATGTCCCAGAGACCTTAGAGAGCTTTGATCTGGTAGCCTGCATCGGTGCGAGTTGGATTTATGGCGGGCATCGAGGGACGTTGAACGCGCTGCAGAAGATGGCAGCCCCAGAAAGTTGGATCGTTGTGGGAGAGCCGTACTGGCGGCATGAACCGGAAAGAGAGTATTTAGAAGCGATCGGAGTGACACGGAACGACTTCGGAACACATTATCAGAATGTAGAGGTCGGGCGAGAGCACGGATTGGAGGCGGTCTACACACTCGTAAGCAGCCAGGATGACTGGGATAGATATGAAGGGTTACAGTGGTATGCTGCGGAAACATGGGCGAGTGATCATCGGGATGATCCAGATGTGGAGACCGTGCTGAAGCGAGTGCGTGAGAGTAAGACAGCGTATTTGAGGTGGGGACGAGAAACGCTGGGGTGGGCGATTTATGTGTTCAAGAAAGGGGATTAAAATAAGTTCCCTTCATTAAGCAAAGTCGCTGGATTCCGGCTTTCGCCGGTATGACGGACAAAGGACAATGGCATAAAAAGATTCCTGATTTTTCTGGAACCCTCACCTTAAAAAATCCTCATTCCTGCTAAGTGGTAGGTGTAATCCACAAAAAAATTTCTTTTACAAAAAGTGATCACTTTTTCGACACTTTTAAATTGGAAAGGGGGTTTTCTGGCCCTGTCTTGCAGGAGCAGCCGGGCTCGGAGCATATCTCTGCTTCCGTGCCTTTCCTTTTAAAAGGATTAAGCGCCTTTAAGAGCACAAGAACGAGAATGGCAAGGCTCAAAATATTCACCAAGGAGGGCAGTTCCCACGCCCTGAAAGCCTCCTTCCCCAGAGAATAAGAGCCAAAGAGGAGATCAAAGAGAAGACCCGATCCGACCGCGGTAATTCCTATCACAGCGAGATATATGTAAACCGTCTTTCTTCCCATTATCTTCCACATGGCCGAAATCGTTGCCGCGTTCGTTGCCGGGCCCGCCATCAAGAATACGAGCCCCGCTCCGGGGGAGAAGCCTTTCATTACAAGGGCCGCGGCGACCGGCACCGATGCCGTGGCGCACACGTAAAGGGGGATGCCCAAGAGGGCCGTGACAAGCATCCCTAAAAAATTATTGCCGATAAACCGGGCAAAGAAATTGTCCGGGATGAGGGCCGTTATGAGGGCGGCGGCAATAAGGCCAAAGACGAGGGATTTGCCTATATCTTTGGGTAGGGTAATAAAGCCGTAACTCAGCATGCGGGAAAGGCCCTTTTTCCCTTCGGGCAATTCTTCGCAATCGCATGCGCTCCCGTTTGTGGCGGGATTCTTCCCTTCGTCAGTTTTGAAAAAGGAGATGATGCCTCCGCCAAGAATGCCGCTTGCGAGGGCGGCAACGGCCTTAAATAGCGCGAAAACGGGCCCGAGGACCCCCAGGGTGACGAGGATGCTGTCCACCCCGGTCTGCGGGGTAGATATGAGAAAAGCCGTTGTTGCTCCCCTGCTTGCGCCCTCTTTTCTCAAAGAGGCCGAGACGGGAATCACGCTGCAGGAACAGAGGGGCAGGGGAACCCCTAACGCGGACGCCTTGAGCACCTCCATAAATCCATGCCCCCCAAGATGCCTCCTGATCCAATCAGCCTTTAAAAACTCCGAGAGGAGGCCCGCCATAAGGAATCCGAAGAGGAGATAGGGGGCCATCTCGGAGGCGGCCTCCAAGAAGGCGCCTAAAAAAGAAAAAACAAAATCAATCAACTATATACCTTCTCCAAGCTAAAGTGTTCCTTTAAGCAAGCCTTGAGCACCTTATCATTCATTATACCGGGCCGGGTAAGGGAAAAATCATATTTCACGGGGTCAGACGGGTTGATCTCCCTGAACCGGGACGTGATATCGAGGGCCGAACGCAAATCCGCATTTTTTCTGCCGGTTAGATAAAGGGCCCGGCAGACCCTGTGCATATGGGTGTCGAGGGGGATTATCAATTTGGAGGCCGGGACCCCCTCCCATCCGCCGGGGTCTACATCGTCTTTGCGCACCATCCAGCGCAAATAGAGATTAAGCCTCTTTGAGGCGCTCCCTTTTTCCGGGCGCGGCAGGAGGCTCGGCGGATGCCCGTTGCGGGAAAGCTCGCTCACAAAGGCAATAAGCGCGGGAAGGACAGTCTCGTCTTTTCCATTAAAGCGGGAAAGAAAACATTCATTTAAAGAGGAATATTTTTTAAGGGCGTTTTTTATCCCGTAAAGGAAGAGGGCGACTTCATCCCCGCTTGTGAACCTGTGCTTAAAACCGGAGAGGAGTCTTTCGAGTCTCTTAAGTGCAATCGGCCCTTTAAGGAATTCAAACGGGGACTCGCCAAGGACTTTCAGCACCTTTTCCACATTTAGAAGTATCTGTTTCACCCTGCCGTAGGCGAGGGATGAGGCGACAAGGCCCGCTATTTCCCTGTCGCGCGGGTCTTCGTACCTGTAAAGAAACTCAAGCGGGTCGGGATGGACGAACTCCCTTTTATTGTACTTATCGTAGAACTCGTCAAAACGCTTGCGGCTTCGTGCGAGGCAGTTTTCCATTTTTTACTCTTGAAGAGTACGTTTAATTATAACAGCTTGGAGCCTGTCCGAGTAAGTAGCCGCAGGCTTTAGCCTGCGTTCATATAGGCGCAATCTTAAGGTTGCGCCTACGATATATTGGTCTTTAAATCAGGAAAGGGTATTTATCGAACAGGCTCCTATGCTGTTCACAATTCCTTCATTAAAAGAGGTTATAAAAGGAGTTGAGAGTTTAAGCTCAAGGAGGATATCCATGTCCCAGGGGAATAAGAAAGAGCTTTTTACGGGTGAGCGGAGAAGAAGGAAATTGCTGCCGTATGTTCTCCTGTTCACCCTTTTAATTGGCGGCCTTGCCTTTTTCTTTACCCTTACCGGGGATTCGGCCATAGAGGTATCCGGGTCTGGCGGTTTTGTAAAGATATCTCTTGCCGATGTAAATGACGGCAAGGCGCATTTCTTCAAGTACAACACGGGCTCGGGGAAAGACGTAAAATTCTTTGTACTTAAAAGCGCGGACGGCGTGATAAGGGCCGCCTTCGACTCCTGCGACGTCTGCTATGCCGCGAAGAAGGGTTATCGGCAGGAAGGGGACCGGATGGTATGCAACAACTGCGGCCAGCGCTTCCCCTCCACAGGCATTAACGAGGTAAGAGGCGGCTGCAATCCCGCCCCCCTTGAAAGGGCAATAGACGGGGGAATCGTCCTAATTAGGGCAGGGGACATCGAGACCGGAAGCGTTTACTTCTGATGAGGCTCCATCACATCTCAATCGGAAACCTGAGGCGCAGAAGGAGCAAGGCATTTCTGCTCTTTACAGGCCTTTCAATCGGGATAGCCCTCGTTATCGCCATGGAGGGCATCACCGGCAGGATGCACGAAGAGGTCCGGACGAAGATGGACGAATACGGGGCAAATATCATTATTACGCCGAAATCCGAGGGGCTTGCCCTCTCATATGGGGGTGTCAGCCTGGGCGATGCCTCTTTTGAGATGGAGAAGCTCAAGACAAAAGATATCTCTCTTATAAGGGAAATCCACTCGGCAAGAAACATAAGCGCGGTGGCGCCAAAGGTGATCGGCAGTTTCGATATCAATAAGAGGCCGTACCTGGTAGTGGGGGTGGATTTTCCCCAGGAATTCAGAATAAAAAAATGGTGGCACATAGAGGGAGAGAGGCCGAAGGGGAGGGAAGAGGTTCTGCTTGGAAGGGGGGTAGCCCAAAGCCTCTCCTTAAGACCGGGCCGGGTTTTATCCCTTAAAGGGAAGTCTTATAGGGTGGCGGGCATCCTTCAGGAGAATGCATCCCAGGACGACTTGGCCATATTCATGGACATGGAGGAGGCCCAGTCCATACTCGGGAAGAAAGGGGAGATAAGCATGATAGAGGTGAGCGCCCTTTGCAGCGAATGCCCCATAGACGACATCGTCCGCCAGATAAGCCGCAAGCTCCCTCACGCGAAGGTCTCCCCGGTGAGGCAGGCAATGGCCTTGAGGATGCAGACCGTAAAACAGCTTACGGACTTTTCCGCAGCGGTTTCGGTGGTCGTCGGCATAATAGGCTCTCTCGTGGTCTTCATCTCGATGCTCGGTTCCGTAAACGAGCGCACGAAAGAGATCGGCGTGCTGAGGGCCCTGGGCTTCAGAAGGACCCATATTGTGAAGATAATAATGCTTGAGGCCCTTATAGTGAGCGCGGCCTCGGGGATTGCGGGCTGGCTTTTGGGAAGCCTTTCGATCACGGCGCTGGCCCCTTATTTCCTCGAAAACCCCGTCCTCTTTACGGGCGGCGGCTATATGCCTCTCCTGGCTCTCGGGATGGCCGTCTCAATCGGCCTTTTGAGCAGCCTTTATCCGGCGCTCAAGGCCGCGAAATTGGAGCCCTTGGAGGCATTAAGGTACATATGATAGAGCTTAAATCGATTAAAAAGGCCTTTAATACGAACGGAACTGCCTTCCAGGCCCTCAAGGGGGTATCCCTTAAAGTGGCAAGGGGCGAGTTCGTTTCAATAACGGGGCAGTCCGGCTCGGGGAAGACGACGCTCCTTTCCATCTTAGGGGGGCTCACGCCGCCCACCGATGGGGAACTCACAATAGACGGAATAGAAGTATACGGGCTTTCGAACGAGAGGCTTGCCGATTTCAGGCGCGAGTATATCGGGTTTGTCTTCCAGCAGTTTCACCTCATGCCCTTCCTTACGGCCCTCGAAAACGTAATGCTGCCTTTATCGATCACCGGAAGAAAAGAGAGGGACATGAAGGATATGGCTTACGCAGCACTAAATAGGATGGGTCTTCGTGGCCATGAGAAAAAACTTCCCTCTGAGCTCTCGGGGGGTGAGCAGCAAAGGGTGGCTATCGCCCGCGCGCTTGTGAACGAGCCCCCTCTAATACTCGCGGACGAGCCTACCGGAAACCTCGACTCCAAGACCGGAGAAGAGATATTCTCGTTATTTGAGGAGCTTAACAGGGCCGGAAAGACCGTCCTCATCGTGACCCATAACCCCGAGATATCCTCTAAAGCCGACCGCAGAATAGTGCTCAAAGACGGCCTCGTCCTCTGATCCGGCCCTCTCTTTTGACAATACCTCGCTTTAAATATTCTTTGACAGTCAATCCTTATTCTGATATAAGAATATCAGGCTCTCTAAGAGCCTCTCATTCCGCTTAAAGTTCAGAAAAGGTCCGGCATGCGGTCCGTAATCAAATTTTAGGAGCTTCCGATAGCGTCTTTTCCCTTGAGCATGGCTAATTCCATCCCCGGCCTTGAGATAAGCGGGGTAAAAACCCGCAGAGGTTATCTTATCCCGAACCCGAAGATAAGGTACAAGCTGGGTTTGTTCCTCCTTGTGCTCTGCGACCTCCTGATACTCGTAGGGATATTTGCGCTGTCTTTTGGGATAAGAAAAAACCTGGTCCCGCTGGTCCTCCAAGGCAGTCCACCTTTTAATCACGACATCGCGGCATATTACTGGATATTGCCTCTCTGGATGGCCCTTCTCGCCTATAACGGAGGGTATTCGAGGAGACTGACCTTCTGGGACGAGGTGCATTTCCTATGGAAGAGTACGATCTTTGCGTCCATTGCCATGTTTTCGGTGTTTTTCGTGGGCAAGATAGGGACGAATTTCTCGAGGATTTTCATATTGCTCATGAGCGCGCTTGGAATGGTCCTTTTCCCGCTCCTGAGGACATACGCAAAAAGGGCCCTTTATTCGCTGGACCTGCTGAAAAGGAAGATGCTTATTCTGGGCGCCGGGGAGGCCGGGCTGAAATGCCTCTCCATTTTAAAAAGAGAGCGCAACCTGGGCTATGAGGTCGCCGGGTTCATTGAGGAAACCCCCATTTTTGCAGGCCCGAGAAAGAAAATCGACGGCATAAAGGTGCACGGTTTTCTCGAAAAGGCCGATAGATACATAAAACGGTGCTCCATCCATGATGTGCTTATCGCGTACCCGGAGCTTGAGAAGGACAGACTTTCCTCGATCATAAACCGGGTGCAGCAAAAGGCGGAAAATACCCTCCTCTTGCCGGACCTCGCGGGGGTTGCCGTCATGGGGACCCAAATGAGGCATTTCTTCAGGGAGCATTCCCTGCTAATCGAATTTAAGAACAATCTCGCGCGCCCGATGAACTATTACATGAAGCGGGCACTGGACTATCTCCTCGGGTCCGCGATTTTTTTCCTCTTAATAGGACCGATCCTCTTTATAGCCCTCCTTATCCGCCTTTCATCTCCGGGGAGGGCCGTATTCAGCCACGAAAGAATAGGGAAGGGCGGAAGGCCTTTCCGGTGCTATAAATTCCGCACCATGTACAGGGATGCCGCTGAGAAGCTGGATGAGATACTGGAGAAAGACCCCTCCGCGAGAGATGAATGGCGGAAATACTCAAAATTAAGGGACGACCCGAGGGTGACTCCCCTGGGACGCTTTCTGAGGAGGACCTCTCTCGACGAGCTGCCGCAGATATTCAATATTTTCAAAGGGGAGATGAGCCTCATCGGCCCGAGGCCGCTTGTGGAGCGGGAGTGGAATTCAATGAGCCGATATAAAGAGGTCGTCCTCTCCGTTCCCCCCGGGATCACCGGCCTCTGGCAGGTCTCGGGCAGGAATGGAAACACACTGGAGGAGAGAATGACGCTGGATTGCTGGTACATAAGGAACTGGAGCCTCTGGCTCGATCTCGTGATCCTCTTTAAAACGGTTTATGTTGTCTTCAAGGGGGAGGGGGCGTCTTGAGAAGGGATCTCGAGAACCTGAGGGACCTCATAATCGTGCTTACCGCCAAGGAGATAAAGGTCAGGTACAAGAACAATTTCCTGGGCTATCTCTGGTCGATTGCAAACCCCCTGGCCTTTGCTTTTGTTTTTTTTATCGCCTTTAAAGTGGTCATGAGGATACAGATGGAGGACTACTCCCTTTTCCTCATCTCGGGCCTCTTTCCCTGGCAGTGGTTCGCTAATTCCGTGAATACCTCTCCCTCGGTCTTCCTCGGCAACGCAAACATAATCAAAAAGGTGAGCTTCCGGAGGGCCATAATCCCCTTTGCGATGGTCCTGCAGGACATGTTCCATTTTATTTTCTCCATCCCGGTCATTATCGCATTTCTCTTCATTTTCGGGAAAAGTCCCTCATTATCATGGCTCTACGGGATTCCCGTCCTGTTATGCATTCAGCTTCTGATTACCTTCGGCCTTTCCCTTGTCGTCTCTTCGATAAACCTCTTCTTCAGGGATATGGAGAGGCTTACGGCGATTTTCACGACCTTTCTTTTCTATTTCACCCCGATAATATATCCCGAAAGCATGGTCCCGGAAAAATTTGCGTTTTTTATAAAGCTCAACCCCCTTTCCCCCTTAATGGTAAGCTGGCGCAACCTTTTCCTTTCCGGCTCGCTCAATCCGTCTTATCTCGGCCTCGCGTCCATTTACGCATTCATGGCCATGGCTTTCGGATACTTCGTGTATAAAAAGCTCTCCTGGAGGTTCGCCGAGGCAATATGAGCGAGACCGCGATCCGATTCCGGAACGTGAGCAAGCACTATCCCCTCTATAACCGGTTCGCAAACGGGATAAAGCATTTTCTTTTTTATCTTCCGGCACATGTGAGCCGGAACGGGAACAGGTTCACTGCCCTCCGGGATATCTCTTTCGAGGTCAAAAGGGGAGAGGCCCTCGGCATAATCGGGGTGAACGGGGCAGGGAAAAGCACTACCCTTGGTCTAATGGCCGGGGTGCTGAAACCGAATTCAGGCAGCGTGGAAGTGAACGGGAGGGTGTCCCCGATGCTCGAGCTCGGGGCCGGTTTCCACCCGGAACTCACCGGGAGGGAGAACATGGTCCTTAACGGCGTCCTTATGGGGCTTACGAGAAAGGTGGTAAGGGAAAAACTCGACCGGATTATTGAATTTTCCGAGTTGGGCGATTTTATCGACCAGCCCATAAGGGTGTATTCGAGCGGAATGCTCGCGAGGCTCGGTTTTTCCATTATCGCCCACCTGGACCCGGAGATACTCCTCATAGACGAGATTCTGGCGGTGGGCGACATGAGTTTTCAGGAAAAATGCAGGGAGAAGATGATGGGCTTTAAAAAAAAGGGGCTCACCATTGTCTTTGTATCCCATTCCCTGGCGGATATGGAGATGATTTGCGACAGGGCGATATGGATAGAGGACCAGCGAATTCTAATGGACGGAAACGCCGGAGAAGTCGTTCTGAAATACTCGGCAGCCGCGAGCCGCCGTAGTGCTAAATAGATTCAGGAGAACACATGGAAATCCTGGAGGAAAAAAGCAAACTCGAGGGACATGAAGCCGTGCTTAGGCTTGAGGGGGAAATAAAGAAACGAGACCTCAGGATAGCGGGTCTTGAAAGAAGCTTGGCTGAAAAAGAGCGGCTCCTAAATGCAATAGAGTCGAGCCGGGCCTGGAAGGCCGTTTTGAAATATTATAGGTTAAGGGATTTTCTTCTTCCGCACGGCACACGAAGGAGATCCGCAGTCAAGGTGACGGTCCGGACTGCCTCTGATATTCTTTTTTCGCTTAAAGATTTCTTGGTTTCGCTTAAAAAAGATGAGCAGAATTTCAATTTTCTCAGGAATTGGGATGAAATAAGAAACCACCTCTATGCCCCGGGACGGGATAAAATCGCCGTCTCGTTCCGTGGCGGGGTGGGAGATACGCTTATACTTTCCTGGCTCTCCAATGCCTTAAGGCGCCAATTCCCCGAGGCAAGCCTTTTTCTCATTACATCCGAGCGCAACAGCACTAATTTGAAAGATATGACCCGGTTTATGACCAATGTTCACGTAATCCACTATGACGAGGCATATTGGTGGGATCTCAATCATCTCTTATGCAGGCCGTCCCTATTTGACCTGTTCATCGATTGCAGATATGCATGCAAGCTGATCCCGATGAATAAAACATATGAACCCCTTGCGCTTTCCCTCAAGGCCAAATTCGACCAGTATAATGTAAACTTTGATGAATTCCCGCTTGGAAACCACCTGCACAGGATGCATGGCAAGCCGCTCCTCGATTTAATGAAGGAAACTTCCGGGATCGATCTGCGGGATTATGACCTCACATATCCGCTCTCGCCCGAGGACTTCGAATATGTCGAAGAGCTTGCGGATATACCTTATGTGACCATCTCGACGGGCATTGACCAATTTTTTGTCCGGTCTTCGAGGACAACAAAGCAGTGGCTTATGGAGTTTTGGAAGGAGCTTGCGAATATGATCAAGGCCCTCGGGGTGGAAGTGGTCCAGGTGGGTACTTTGTTGGATGAGACTGTAGCCGGTGCCGGAAGCTTTCTTGGGAGGACCACTCTGAGGCAGGCAGCTGCGTTGATAAAGTACGGTTTGTGCCATATAGCCTGCGAGGGCGGGACGATATGGATGGCCAAGGCGGTTCAGAGAAAATCAGTTGCCCTCTTTGGCCCTACCGACGTAAATTTCTTTGGTCAGCCTGAAAACGCCAACATCACGGCGGGCCTATCCTGTTCTCCTTGCTGGTGGAGGACGCACGATTGGATGGTCGCCTGTCCTGACGGCCATGAAAGTGCAAAATGCATGGACGGGATTACACCCGGGGTCGTCTTCAGGGAGGTGAAAGAGACTCTGGAGAGAAGAGAGAGAGAACCCCTTTCCGAGCTGACTCTCCGGGACCTCAGTTTATTTTCGAAAGACCTCGTCGATTCAAATGAAAGCACTCTCAGAGGGCTATTCGATGCCGCCCAACTTACCCCTGAAAGGGTCTATAAAAACCTCCGGAACAGCCAAACGGGCATATATATTCACGGTTCAAAATACTGGGAATATCTTTACGGGCTGCAGCATTTGGACGATTTCCTGTCCGGATTCAAAGAGAATGGAATCCGTATCCTGGATGTGGGTTCCGGAAGGGGGGCCTTGCACAGGGTCCTGATTGAGCGGGGGTTTAATGTGACGGTGGCGGACATCAATTTCGCCCACCTGGACCCTTCTATAGAAGACGTATTTCTGGCCAGAGCGCCTCATGGACTCAATATCGCCTTCAACAGCATCTTCAACCTGGCTTTGCCCCCGGAATCTTTCGATGTGGTCTTCTGCTTTTCAGTCATCGAACATGTCAGACAGAAAAAATTTGCCCTTTTGGAAATGTTGAGGGTGCTGAAAAGAGGCGGTATTCTGGTATTGACGTTTGATTTCACCTCGGAAGAGGCCTGGGAAAAAGACCTGGATAACGCCTTCGGAAAAGAGTACAGGGTTGAGGTCTTCAATGAGAATAGTCTGCCGGGGCTTCTTGCCGAAGTTGAAATTGGCGGAGAATGTTCGGCCCAAAATCTCCTCAAAGAATATCTCCGTTCGAAGGAGGATATTCAGGAGGCCGGTGTTGAGGGAATACCCCCGGGAATGACGGTGGGCGGGGTTTCAATTCGGAAAGACCCTTTGCCCGAACATGAAGTCCTCCAATTCGGCGATTGCAGCTTCTATGTGCGCAGAGGTGGTCGAGGGCGGTTTGACAAAAGGACGATAGAGGAGGTTTTCATAGAGAACTCCTATGGGTTTTCGATTTCTGACTCGTATACGGTGATCGATATAGGAGCGTTTATCGGCGCATTTACGCTATACGCGGCTAAAAAGGCAAAAAAAGTGTACTCTTTTGAGCCCAACCCGGAAAGCTTCAGTTTCCTGAAAGCGAACCTGAGGCGGAACCGTATAGAAAATGTGGTAATAGAGCAGGCCGCCCTGGCCGGCGTGGACGGAGAAAGAATACTTGCAATCGATATTGACTGGCAGAACCAGGGAGGGGCAAACCTGTTCTCCCGTTATAGCTCCTTGGAGGACCCGCGAGATGGAAACCCCGAACTCAGGCAGCTCCCCGTTCGGGCCATCACTCTGGAGCATGTATTCACGAAATACGGCTTGAAAAAATGTGATTTTCTCAAGATGGATTGCGAGGGGGCCGAATATGAGATACTCCTCGACTGCTCTCCCGGCATACTCGGGCGAATAGATAGAATAGCTCTCGAATATCATGACTTTCTTTTTTCCGACAATAGGCACCTGGAGATCATGGATTTATTGGCGGAAAATGGTTTTACCATCCTCCGCCACACGGGAAACGGAAACCTCGGAATGCTCTGGGCCATAAAGAGGGAATTGGAAGGCGAAACTCTTCATATCTGTAATCTTAAATGAAAAAGATTCTTTTTGGCTTTTATTACGGAATTGGAGATTTCATATCAGCAGTACCCATTTTAAGACACCTCTCAAAAAAGGGCTGCTATAAAATCATTGCCGCAGTCGGGCATCAGAACAGGCATTTAACGGATCTCCTGGACATCCAGGGGATTGAATTCTTCTTTTTCTCTCTCTTTTCAGCGAAAAGTCCCGGCGGTTCTCTTTCTTTTTTAAAGGAACTTGGTAGAATACGGCCTGATTTAATTATAGTCTCTCCCCATCCGCAGAATAATTTAACAAGCTGGAAAGTTCCGTTTGCCTTGAAAACCATCAAGCTCCTGAATCCGAAAATACTTGTAATCGGGGCGCTCGGGGACAGGAACTCTTTCCTTTACGATAAGAGAGTGGATATGCAAAAAACAGATCCGTTAATGAGGCGCGAGATTGATTTTGCAAGGCATGCACAATTGATAGGTGTCCACGAGCAGGTTTCATTGGAGAATATCTTTAAAGTCAAACCCACCCCGGGAAAAGTCATTTCAATTCACGCCGGGGCTTCAAGAGCTGCAAAGACCTGGAAAGCGGAAAATCATGCGAGTCTTGTCCGCATGCTCCTCTTTTCTTATCCCGAGTATAAAATAAAGCTTTTCGGGTTGGCCCATGAATTAAACGGAATCCGGCAGTTGCTTGAGCCCTCGGAGAATCTGGAATTCCATATCTGCTCATTGAGAGAGGCTGTTCAGGGCGTGCTCGATTCGAAATTTATGATAACCATGGACAGCGGATTTTCTCATATCGCCTCCGCTCTCGGCATCAGACATCTGGTTTTGTTCGGTTCCGGAGACCCGTCCTTGAACATGCCTGTTTTTCCGAATTCCGAATTTGTTTTCAATAAGGTTCTGCCTTGTCAACCCTGTAATCTGAGAAATTGCAAGTTTGAAGAAAATCGATGCATGGACTTGATATGCCCCGAGGAGGTATTTGAGAGGGTTTCTAAAATCCTGAATGAAAAGAAATGAAAATCCTGTTAAATTATTAATTAAATGATCTCCATAATCATTCCGACACATAATTCTTTCAAGCTTCTGCCATGCCTGCTTGGGAATATTAAAAAGCAAACCATATTTGATTACGAACTCCTCATCCTGGATTCGTCTTCAATTGACGATACGGTTTGCATAGCCCGGTCTTTCGGAGCTAAAGTTATGGTCATCCCAAAAGAGACCTTCGACCACGGCGGGACAAGGACCCTGGGGGGGAAGGAGGCCCGTGGGGAAATCCTTATCTATATGACCCAGGACGCCCTGCCCGAATCGGAGGATTCGATAGAAAAACTGATAAGGCCATTGCTCGAAAACGAAGAGATCGGGGCCGCTTACGGCAGGCAGCTTCCGCATCCCGGAGCCACCCCGTTTGCCGCCCATCTGCGCGCGTTCAATTATCCGCCCAACTCGCGCGTAACCTGTCTCGAGGACGGGAAGAAATTGGGGATTAAAGCCCCTTTCATATCGAATTCCTTCTCCGCATACAAAAAAAGAGCCCTTGAGGAGGTGGGCTGGTTTAAAAGCGGCCTCCCCATGTGCGAAGACACCTATGCGGGCTCAAAACTCTTGCTGGCCGGATACAAGCTGGCCTATGTGGCCGATTCGAGGGTTTACCACTCGCACAATTACACGGCCCTCGAGGAATTCAAGAGGTATTTCGCCATAGGCTCGTTCCACAAGGCGGAAGAGTGGATAATAAGAGAATTCGGCAAGGCGGGAGGAGAAGGCCTCAGATACGTGAGATCGGAACTCGCGTATTTAGCCGGCCTGCATAAATATCATCTGCTGCCGCTCTCGGTTTTCAGGAACGCGCTAAAGTTTCTCGGCTACAAAATGGGACGGAACCATAAGAGATAAACCCGCTCCTCTTTTTAACGGGGGAATGGAGTCACCGGGCATAGACGCCCGGATACCGGTGAGGGCGGCCCTTAATCGCTTTCCCCGGCAACTCTTATTTTGTTCAGGGTGTCCCGATAAATCTCTTCCTTTGAGGGATCAAGCGCCAGGGCCTTTAAGCAGTATCCTTCCGCTTTTTTCAGCTCCCGCTTCCGGGTGAAAAGGAGCCATGCGAGGTTGTTATAGGCGTCGGCGGCCTCCGTGCCTTTGGCCTTCTTTATTGCCTTCCTGTAATTTGTCTCCGCCTCCCCGTACTGCCGGTCCAGGAAGAGGGCGTTTCCCAAATAGAGGTGGGCCCGCGCGGAGCTTTCCTTCTTCAGGGCGAGCCTGTACTCCCTGACGGCGTATTCGAGCTCTCCCGACCTTTCGTAAGCCACCCCCAGGTTGAGGTGCTCTTCCGCGCTCAGAGGGTCTTCGAGGATGATGATCCGGGGCAGGGCGCAAGCATATAATAATAGTACGGCAGCGATTAGACTTAGCCGTTTCATTTCCACCTTCTATGAGCCTGTCCGAGTAATGTAGCCGCAGGCTTTAGCCTGCGTTCATAGAGCGCGTTCATATAGCGCAATGAAGGTTGCGGCTACAACAATATTGGGTCCTCAAATCAGGAAACGGTATTTGTCGGACAGACTCCTTTTTTAAGGGAGGCAGTATTAAAAGAGTCCAGAAATCCGTTTTCTTCCATTCGGGGATAAGCTCTTCATTCGGGATGCGTTTGAATTTTTCCCGTCCCGAGTGGACGAAGACGGCCGATCCGTCATATCCGACAACGGTCATGAAATGATGCCGGGACCAGACCCACGTGCCGCCGTCAATGAGGATTATGAGGGGCTGTCCCCTCTCTATACGTAAGATAAGGTCCTCGATGCTCCCCCTGTATTGTATCGCCTCGAACCCTTTCTCCCTCGCATAATTTTCAAGGTCTATTCCGAGGACCCCGCCCGCCTGGCGGCTGAATATCGCGGAGGCGATCCGTGAGGGGCTCTCGTCCGCCCTCCAGTAATTCAAGACGCTTGCGAGCGCAGAAGGGCCGCATTGGAATTTCTCCTGGGGATGGAACGGGACATCCCGAAGGAGGCGCGCGGAAGCCGGAAGCGCCTCTCGCTCCGGAGGCGCTTCCTTCAGGGAGCACCCAAGGCAAAGGAGGAGTAAGAAAGAGATGAAAAGGCGCCGAGAGGCGCCCTTCGCGATCTTTTTTTGAGCTGAGTCTCCGGGCACTATTTGACTATGACCCGGCGCCCTGTGAGCTGAAGCAGTATCACTATTAATATGGCTATGATCAGGACCGCTATCACGATTTCAAGGCCGTCCCCGCCCACTTTGAGCTCATCGAGCCGGTTGGCGAACTGGTGTATCTGGGCATCGCTCATCTTCCCGAGCCTCGTCCGGGTCTCCTCCTCATTGAAGCCGAGCTTTTCCAGACGGTCCCTTATGACCCTCATCTCGATGACTTTCTGTATCCGGGCCAGGTCCTGGGCCCTGTCCACATTGGACAACTCAACTATCTCTGAGGGGGACAAAGAGGCCTGGGCGGCGGGAGCCATGCCGATTGCGAACATCGCAAAGACAAGATACCATGAAACAGTCCTCCTGAAAGGTATTCTCATAATGCCCTCCTTTGGTTTTCGTCATAAAAAAAAGTCAAAAAAGCGACAGGGCCGGAAATCTGCGCGTCTGTCTTTTGAGAAGATGATACCTAAAAGAGGCCCATGCCGTCAACCGGGACGGCAGGGCCTGAAAGATACGGAGGGAAAACAATTTTTCCGTTTAATCCGGGAATTCCCAATTAAAGGGCCTCTAAGGGCTCGGTATCCGAAAGGGGCCAGATTTCTATGTTATCGCTCGTCCAAACCCTCACGGCGTCCGCGTCGTCCTTGTGGGCGAGCATGTAGTCTCGATATCTCGATTCGAGGGTGCCCCAATCTATAACGACCCCTCTTTTTTGCGCTCTCTCATTCCTCACGACCAGGCCTTTTCTTAAAACGAGTACTGCCACAACACACTCCCCCTTCACTTCAGCAATTAAAAACTTTTTTTGATTACCATTCCCCTGTAGAATTCGCATTCGCGGCACCGCTGTATTTTTTCCGAATAACCGCCCTGGGACGTTCCGTCGCAGCAGGTGCCCTCGACCACAAAACAGACCCGGCCCGCATTGGGGTATGCGGGGCACGCATTCCGCTGGCTTTTCTCGCATTTCTTGTAATCCCAGCAGTTCATCTTGACCATATCTATCGCAAAAACCTCCCGCACCTTTTCATCTCCCCAGTTTGGGCTCTGCGAGCATTCCGATTATCTTTTTCTGTTCGTCCGGGCCAAGACCTGCCAGCTCGGCGCATATGTCGAAACCCTCGCCCCCGAAGAACTGAAGGCTTTCGTTCCTGTGAGCCGTGTTCCACATGTCCTCCATGCTCTGGAGGATAATCGCCTCGGCAAGGCTCCTGATGGAGCGCCCGCCTACGTGATCTTGCCCCCTCCTACGCTTTTTCTCGCCGGCTCTTTCCATGGTTAATGTTTCCCCCCATATTTCTTTCATCCGGATCCTCCTTGCTATCGGTCCTATTTCGAGCAGCTGATTACCCGCCCCTTTCCGAACAACTTTTTCAGAAAGGAATCCACGTTTGACAGGAAATCCAGGGAGAACTCTTCACTCTCCTCCGAAGCGAACTCAAGTTCGCTCAGGATCCTCTCTGCAAACTCCTCAAGCTCAAAAGGCTTTTCTATCGCGCCTGATACCCCGAGTTCCTTGAGCTTCCTTTCAACCTCTCCGCCTATATGAGCGCTTATCACAAGGACCGGCCCGATGTATTCCCCCCTCAAACTCTCGAGAAGTTCGACTCCGTTCATGCCGGGCATCCTCAGGTCGGTCACCAGGAGGTCGACCTTTGTCCTGCCCAGTATGTTCAGGGCCTCCTCGCCGTTTACGGCCGTCGCTATCTCGAGCCAGGGGGCATAGAGCTCAAGGCCCTCTGCGAGGCTCAAAAGAAATGCCTTCTCATCGTCCACGAGAAGGACTCGTCTCTTCTTTTTTTCAGGCATGTTTCTCACCGATTAAAATAGGTGCAAGGACGGTGCCAGAAGGAGGCCTTAAAAAATTTGCTTAAAAAATAAGAGGTTGGATTAGAAAGTAGATGTTTTCAAAAAGAATGAAGGCAATATGACCGGTTCATTTTGAACCAAAGGGCTCATTTTAACCCATATTCTTTAATCTTCCTCTTGAGGGTGGAAAGAGAAATGCCGAGGACTTTAGAGCTCTTTGTCAGGTTCCCGGAATATCTGTCGAGGACATCCTTTATGTAGTCTTTTTCTATATCGACGAGAGGTTTTATATGCCCGTTGTCATGGCCCGTTTCAAAGAGGGCAGGCTCAGGCTCATCCGCCGGCAGGCAGAGGAGTTCCGAGGGTCTCAACGTCTGGCCCCTTTGCAGGATCACGGACCTTTCGAGGATGTTCTTCAGTTCCCGGATATTGCCCGGCCAGCTATATTCCGCAAGGCGCTCGATCTCCGAATCGGGGAGCGATATCTCCCTTCCGCCGGGGATTTTTGTGAGCAGGTATCTACAGAGTTCGGGTATGTCCTCCCGCCTCTCCCTGAGGGGGGGCAGATGTATCCTGATCACGCTCAGACGGAAATAAAGGTCTTTTCGGAATTTCTTGTCGAGCACCTTTTCGAGGTCCACGCCGGTGGCGGCGATCACCCTCACGTTCACCGGTTTTTCGGACTCGCCCCCCAATCTCCTTATCTTTTTGTCTTCGAGCACCCCCAGGAGCTTGCTCTGGAGGTGAAGGGGCATCTCCCCTATTTCGTCGAGGAAAAGCGTTCCCCCCTGGGCCATCTCGAATATGCTCTTCTTGGCCGATACGGCCCCCGTGAAGGCCCCCTTCTCGTATCCGAAGAGTTCCGCCTCGATCAAGGTCTCGGGGAGGGCGGCGCAATTGATGCTCACAAAGGGGGCGTGGCCGAATGCGCTCCTGTAATGGATGGCCTTGGCCACCACGTTCTTGCCCGTGCCGGTCTCCCCGGTAATCAGTACGGGGGCGTCCACGGCCGCCGCGGATTGGACCGTGTCCATTACCTCGCGAAAACCCCCCTCTGCCCCCACCAGCACGGCTTCTTCGCTCTCTTTGTCCGTCTGGTATCTCTGGAGCTGTTCGACACGCTCAAGCTCCATGGTCCTGAAGGCCTGCCCTATGGCTAGGTCAAGCTCCTCCAGCTCGAAGGGCTTCGAGAGATAATTGAAGGCCCCCATTTTAATCGCCTTGACCGCCCCCTCGAAACTCGCGTGGGCCGTAATGAAGATGATCTTTGTCTGCTCCCCGTATTTCAGGATGGCAGGGCAGAGGGTATGCCCTTCCGCATCAGGCAGCCTCTGGTCCAGGAGCACGAGGTCGATGTTGCCCTGGGCGGCAATGGCCAGGCCTTCCGACCCCGTATTGGCCGTAAAGACCTCCACCTTGTCTTTCGTCAGGTATTCCTTGATGGTCTGGGCGAATATCTTGTCGTCGTCTATTACGAGTATGGTCCGTTTTCCCTTATGCATTCTCACCCGGTTCCTCCTGCAAAAATATGTCCACCACGGTGCCCACCCCGAGTTCGCTTGCGACCTGGATGTTCCCGTTCATCCGCGAGAGCATCTTTTTCGTTATCATGAGGCCAAGTCCGGTGCCGTGCGGCTTCGTGGTGTAAAACGGCATGAAGAGCTCCCTTTGCTGTTTTTCGCCCATCCCGTACCCGTTGTCCGCCACCCGTATGAGCACCATTCTCCCCATCTTCATGAGTTTGATGGAGATCTTGGGCTCGGGCCTGCCCTCGAGGGCGTCCGCGGCATTCGTCATTATATTCAGGAGCACCTGCTGGAGCGCCCTCGGGTCCGCATAAGCATACTCCGCCTGGGGGGAAATGTCGAGTTCGAGCCTTATGCCCTTCTTCTCGAAATCCCCGGCGGTGAGCGACATGAATATCCTTATGAAAGGGTCAAGCTGGATCCTCTTCAGGTCCGGGGTCTCGTACATGTTGAAATTTCTGAGGGCCTTAAGGAGATATTCGAGCCTCGATACCTCGGACATGGCCCTGTCTATGTATTCCCGGACGGTCTCCGTCGGGGCCGAATCGAGCTTTCCCCTGAGCACGCTCAAGGCCGTTTTCATCGAGTTCACGGGGTTTCCTATCTCGTGCCTTATGCCGGAGAAGATATATCCTATATTGTTCATCGTGTTGACGGCTTCCGCTATCGATTCCAGGCGGAGCTTTTCGGTAACGTCCCTTTTTACCGCTACATAATTCATAATTTGGCCGGTGGGCCCTTTTACGGGCGCTATCGTGACGTCCTCCTGATAGGCGGTCCCGTCTTTTTTTCTACTTGAGAGCCGTCCGCTCCAGGTCTTCCCTGCCTTGAGCTTTTCGCGTATTTCCTCGTAGAGTTCCGGATTTTCGGAGTTTCCGTCCACGGCATAAAAGTATTTACCGGCCGCCTCGTTTCTGGAATACCCCGTAATCCGCTCGAAGGCCGGGTTCACATATTCGATTATGCCCTCGGGGGTCGTTATCACGACGCCCTCGGCGGTGGACTCGACGGCCGCGACAAGCTTGGCCAACTCCCCTTCGGCCTGTTTCCTTTCCGTTATGTCGCGCACGACGGAAACCATGTATTCCTTCCTGTCGTGGACCACATATTTTATGTTCGCCTCAACCGGAAATGTGCTCCCGTCCTTTCTCTTCTCCCGTCCCTCTCTTATGAGATATCCTTTCTGCCGCAGCTCACCTACGATTTCTTTCCAGGCCTCCGGGTCCGAAAAAGCGACCACGATGTCCTGGACGCGCATGCCCAGAAGCTCCTCCCTCGAGTAGCCTGAATTTCTGCAGGCCCTCTCGTTCACATCGAGGAACCTGCCGGTGCCCGGCTCGGTCACGAAGACGGCGTCATTGGACTGCTCTATAAGCGTCCGGAAAAGGCTCAGTTTTTCTTCCCTCTCCCTGAGGGCGTCTTCGGCGTGCTTTCTTTCGAGCGTAAGGCCTATCCTCTCCGCCGCCGCCCCGAGGAGTTCCCGCTCCTCTTTAAGGAATGCCTCCCCTTCGGGGGCCTCCACGCAGGCCAGCTCGAGGAACCCGGCCGTCCTTCCGTTCACGATTATGTCGCTCCTGAAAGACGCGTGGCAACCGCAAAACTCTTCGGACTGGAACTCGGCGCCCGCGATATTGACGCGGGCGCAAATATCCTCCGGGCGCCTGCAAGCGGCCGGGAGGAGTTCGGCGATCTGCTGAAACCTCTCTTCGAGGGAAATGTCCTCCCTGCCGAGAAGATTCCCTATGGTATAAAGGCAGTTCATCTCCTTCACGCGCTCGGCAAGGTCCTCGGTGCGTTTTTTTACGATATCTTCGAGGTGGTCCTTGTAGAGCAGAAGTTCCTTGAGGATATGTTCGCGCTCCTCTTCGGCAAGCCGCCTCTCGGTAATATCCATCCCGGTCCCGATGATATACCTGACGCCCCCCTCGTTGTCCAGAAGGACCGTATTGGACCAGGAGATCATGCGCAGCCCGCCGTTTTTCGTTTTCCAGTTGTTCTCATGAGTTAACGGGTAATTTCCTTCGGCCAGACTCCGGAAGGCCGCCTTGACGTCCTCCAGTTCCTCCGGAGGGATAAGATAATCCCAGACAAATTTCCCCTTTATCTCTTCCGCCCTGTAACCGGAGAGTTTCTCGCAGGACTTGTTGAAGCTCACGACGCGGCCCTCCGTGTCCAGCACAATAACGAGGTGACCCATCGTATTAAGGACCGTCGATATGAACTCGCGCTCTTTCATTAGCCCTTCCAAGCGTCTTCTTTCGGCAAGCTCGTCCTGGACCGCCTTATAGAGCCTGGCGTTAGAGATCGCAAGCGCCCCCCTGTCTGCTATCTCCTGAAGGAAGAGGAGGTCTTCTTCCGTGTAAGGTGGTCCGGGCTCATGTCTTGACATGCACAGGATTCCAAGCACGTTCCCCTCGTACCGGAGGGGGACAACGGCCAGGCTCTTAACCCTGAGAAGCTCCATAAAGGGCAGGAAATCAGGGCCTATAAGCGAACTTGCCCCGCTCTCCGAAACATCTTTTATAAGCAAGGGCTTGCCGCTCGAAGCAACAATCCCGTGAAGTCCCTCGCGTGCGCTCTGGGGCTTTTCCAGCAGCTTACGGAAAGGCTCGGCTGCGATAGGGTCTTTATGCTTAAGGATAAATTCTCCGAAGACTGTGCCGTCTTCCGAGAGGAGCCTTATAAGGGCCGAATCCCCGATGAGCTTCGCCATGAAGCCCACTATTGTCTCCATGATTCCGGGTATGTCGAGGCCGGTTTCGGCGAAGGCCTTCGAGATCTCGTCCAATGCCCTGGCGCGGGCGGCGCTGCGGCTTATCTCCGCCTCCATCTCCTTCCTTTCGGTGATGTCGCGCCCTTCAACTATCAAATGTGTGGTCCTGCCCGCGTAATCCCTAATGGGCTTTATCGAAAAATCTATCGTGGCGGTCTTCCTGCCCTCCCCGAGGATGTCCGTTTCATAACGGACGAATTTCCCCTCAGAAGCCTGGGCGATCGCCGCTTTCAAGGTTTCCCGCGCCTCCGCGGAGGCCTTCCACCAGCCGGTCTCCCAGAAAGGCCTGTTTATCACGTCCGAGGGAACGAGGCCCGCAAAATCCAACGCCGTCCTGTTTATCTCCACCACATTCCCTTCAGGGGTGATAAGACCGCTAAACTGAAAGGTTGAATCGAAAATGCCCCTGAATTTGCGCTCGCTCTCCCAGAGGGCGTCTTCGGCCCGCTTGCGGTCGGTGACCTCAAGCAAAGTGAAGACCAGCCCGGCAACGTTTCCGTCCGGCTCTCTGAGGGGTACCAGGCTCCAGTCCCAGTACGTCGTCCCGCGCTCCGGGTTCAAGGGATACTCAAAAGGCCTTTCGAACACGAAATAAGGCTCTCCGGTCTCGACCACCTTCCTGAATATGGCCTCGTTTTCCTCATTCGGATAAAGCTCGAAGTGGTTCTTTCCGGGGAAGAAGTCCGGGGCCCGCTGGTCGGCCTCCGCATAGGCCCGGTTCACTTTTATGAAGTTGAAGTCCCGGTCCATGTAGGCGATAAGGACGTGCATGGTGGAGAAGACGCGCTCCAGGAGCTCGTTCGCGTCCCTCAATGACTTCTCGTCCCTCTTCCGACCGGATATGTCCCTGATAATTCCGACCGCGTGCCATTCATTGTTTATCCGGATGGAAGATATGGAGGCCTCAATCGGAAATTCGAGGCCGTCCTTTCCTACCGCCTCCAACTCTATCGTGTTGCCCACGACGGGCCCTTTCCCGGTCGCCCTGAAACTCCGGAAGCCCTCGTGGTAAAGGCCGTGATATTTTTTGGGGGCCAGGAGGTGGTGGATATCCCGGTTTTTCACCTCTTCAAAACGGTACCCGAACATCTTTTCCGCCGCATTGTTCCAGTAGACGATCTTCCCCTCGTTGTTCAAATGCACTATGGCGTCCGTGGCCGCCGCCGTGAAGGCCCGGAACTTCTCTTCGCTTTCCACGAGGGCCTTTTCCGCCGCTTTCCGCTCGGTTATGTCCCTGACGACGGAGACCACGAATTTCCTCTTCTCATGCTCCACGTAGGCGGAGTTCACCTCGACGGGAAAGATGATGCCGCTCTTCTTCCTGTTCCGGGCCTCTATGCGCAGATGTCCCGACTGCCGCATCCCCCGGACGTTCTCTCTCCAGGCCGCAAGCTCGCGCATGTCGGGGTCAATATCGCCCGCCCTCATTGAAAGGAGTTCCTCACGATTGTATGCGAGGGAGAGGCAGGCCGTCTCATTCACATCCAGTATGGCGCCGGTCTCTGCATCCAGGACATAGATGGCGTCATTGGACCGGTCGAGGAGCCTCCGGAACAGGTGCAGTTTTTCGGCGGCGCGCTTTCTTTCCGTTATGTCTATGCCGATCTCCAGCACGAAGGGAGACCCTTTGGCGTCCTTGAAGGGATAGCTGTATATATTGAATGACTTGCCGCCGGGCATTGTCCATTCATGCTCGATGGTCCTCTGCTCGCGGTAGGCCTTTTCGGGATTGCATTGGGGGCAGGGGCTCGAGGCCCCCCTGAAGAGCTCATAACAGAACCTCCCCACGCCCTCTCCGAAGTGTTCCTTGAAATAACGGTTTGTGTAATGGATCCTGCGCTCAGGGTCTTGAAGGTAAACGAAGCCGGGGAATTCGTCGAGAAGGCCGAAGAGTTGTTTGTGCTCCCCCGGGAGGGCAGTTTGCGCCTTTTCCGATTTTACGGAGGCGGCGCGTTTCAGCGCGGCCTTTCCCGGCTTGGCCTGGGCCTCTTTCCGAATTTTTTTAACCGTTTTTTTTATTTCTTCCCGGCCCATAAAAATTAAAATTTAATGAACGGACTTGGATAAGATTCAATTCATAAATTCTTGAAGATTAAAGATGCTCCCTGCATTATTCCAAAAGCCCCATTATGCCTTTCAACCTCTTTTAGAATAACCGATTGAAATTCAAAAATTCAAACTTGAGGAAAGATGCTCGGAGACTCCTTTTTTTCTCAGTAAAATCTTGTATTTAAATGGGATCTGGTTTAAACTTAATTACTTGGTAACACACAAGCAGGAGGCTCTCCTTGATATCTATTGAATTTGATATGATTGTTTTTAAAGAGGATGATGCGTTTGTGGCATACTGTCCTGAACTTGACTTGTCAAGTTGCGGCAGTAATGTCGAACAGGCCAGAGAGATGCTGAAGAAGGCCGTAAGGTTATTTCTTGAAGAAGCCGAGAAAATGGGCACCCTTGAGGATATCCTTGAAGAATCACGCTATAAGAAAGACGAAAAAGGCAAATGGCTCCCCCCCAGGCTGATTGCGACCGAGTTGGTTTCTCTCTCCTGAATGCACAAAATCACCCCTATCCCTCCCGGTAGATTAAGGAAGGTTTTTGAAAAAGCCGGCTTCACATGCGTAAGGACCGAAGGAGATCATTTTGTTTATACAAAAACCTGGAGTAACGCGGCCTGTAGTGATCCCTGACTGGCCGGAAGTGCCCGTCTTTATCATCAAAAATAATTTAAGGACAGCCGGGCTAAGCAGGGAAGAGTATTTTTCCTTATTGGAAAAGGTATGACGTGAAACTCAAAAAGAAAAGCTCCTGGGGAGGGATTCGAACCCCCGACCAAGTGGTTAACAGCCACCCGCTCTGCCGGCTGAGCTACCCAGGAACAACCTATTTTATAACAGAAAAATCCGGTCTTTGTCAAAACCAGGGGAGCCTTACGAAGACTCGGAAATCTTAGAGAAATCGCACACCTTTAGGGCAAGAGACCATATAAAGGAGAGGAGTGCCAGCCTGTTCTCTTTTATGTCTTCCTCCTTGGCCATTACAAGGACCTTGTCAAAGAACAGGTTCACGGGCCCGGCAAGCTCCGCGAGGAGAAGGGCGGCCTCCTCATACCGTTTCTCTTCAAGCAGAGTCCCCAGTTTCCTTTCAATTTCAAGGGCGCTCTCATAAAGCTCTTTTTCCTCTTTTTCGAGGAAGAGATCTTTCTTTGGGGGAGGAAGCCCGCCTTCGGGGATTATGTTCCTCACCCTCTTTATTGCGAGAACAAATGAGGGGAACACAGGGGCCTTTTTAAATCTTTCGAGCGCCTCGATTCTCTTTATCATCCCGTAAAGAGGAGAGTCGACCGCAAGGCCCAAGACGGAATTTATAAGGTCCGTTTCATATCCTTTTGACTCAAGTATCTGGAAAAGCCTTGCTTCAAAAAATTTAACAAGCTCGGAAAGAAGATTTTGGTCATCACGCCCGATTGCCTCCATACCTTTTTCGAGCAGTGCTCTTATCTTAAATGGGTATTTTTGTTCGAAAAGGACCGCGCAAACCCCGATAGCCTGTCTCCTCAGGGCAAATGGGTCCTCTGAGCCTGTGGGGAGGAGCCCTATGGAGAAGAAAGAGACTATATTGTCTATCCTGTCCGCAAGACCGAGGGCCGCACCGAGAGGGGTTTTTGGGAGCACATCCCCGGCGTGTTTGGGCAGGTATTGTTCGTAAAGCGACAGGGCGACCTCCGGGTCCTCGCCGTCGTGGGCCGCATAATATTTGCCCATTATGCCCTGAAGCTCCGGGAACTCCCGCACGACCCCGCTCACGAGGTCGGCCTTGGCGAGCATGGCGGCCCTCTCCGCCTTCTCTTTCAGGCCTCCGTCCATTGTCTCCACGATAGAGGAGGCAAGGCCCTTCATCCTGAGCGCTTTATCATGCAGGGTGCCCAATTTTTCGTGGTAAATCACTTTCTTAAGCTCTTCCACCCTTGAGGCGAGCGGCTTTTTGAGGTCGTCCCTGTAATAGAACCGGGCGTCCTCGAAACGCGCCATGATGACGCGCTCGGCCCCCGCCTTTACAATCTCCGAGTTCTCCTTCAGGGTGTTGCTTATAACGATGAAATAATTGAGCAGTTTCCCCTCCGGGTCCCTGATCGCAAAATACTTCTGATGGTCCTTCATCACCGTGATCAGGAGTTCTTCCGGCAGTTCGAGGTATTCCCCCGGAAATTCGCAGAGCACGCCCACGGGATATTCCACAAGGTTCGTCACGGTATCGAGAAGCTCTTCGTCCTTAATGTATGTCCCGTTTACTGAACCGGCGAGCCTTTCCAGTTCGCCCGCGATTATCTGGCGTCTTTTATCCTGGTCCACTATCACAAAGCTCGTTTCGAGTATTGTCCTGTAGCTTTTGGCCTCTTTTATCTGGAAGGCGACAGGAGAAAGGAACCTGTGCCCTTTGGTCACATTGGAACTCTTCAGCCCTTCCAGTTCGAATTCCACGATTTCGGAATCGAAGATGGCGAGCAGCCATTTTATCGGCCTCACGAACCGGAGGCTCCCGTCCCCCCACCTCATGGACTTGGGGAAGTGGAGGGAGGTGACAATTTTCTTAAGCATCTCCGGGAGCACATCCCTCACGGGCCTTCCTTTTTCCTCGATAAGGGCCGCCACGTATTCCCCCGAGTTCCTTTCCTTTATGACGAGTTTTTCGGGGGCAACACCGACGGACTTGGCGAACCCTATAGCGGCTTTCGTGGGCTTGCCCTGCGGGTCGAAGGCGTTCTTCCTGGGCGGCCCGAAGACCTCCCGGGACACATCGGCCTGGTTTTCGGGAAGGCCCTCGGCGATAAGCGAGAGTCTCCGGGGCGTCACATAAGAGCTTATCGAGGAAAAGCTTAAATTGGCCGCGCGAAGGTGCTCGGCCGCTGTTTTTTTCAGGCCTTCGGCCGCAAGCGGCAGGAAGCGCGCGGGGACCTCCTCGACCCCTATCTCAAGAAGCAATTGTTTCATAATTTAATGAGCAATTGTTTCATGTTTAAGGAGCGGGAACCCCAATTCCTCCCTCTGGGCAAGATACGCCCTCGCGCATATCCTGGCCAGGTTCCGGACCCGCGCGATATAGCCCGTCCTCTCGCTCACGGAAATGACGCCCCTCGCGTCGAGGAGGTTGAAGGCATGGGAAGACTTGAGGCAATATTCATACGCGGGCTGCACAAGCCCCTCTTTTATGAGCCTCCGGCATTCGCCCTCGAAGGAATCGAATTCCCTGACAAGGAGTTCCGTATTGGCAAGGTCGAAATTGAACTTAGAGAATTCCACCTCGTTCATGTGGTGGATATCCCCGTACTTGATGTCTTTCGTCCATTCGAGGTCGAATACGCTCGCCACCTGCTGGAGATACATGGTTATGCGTTCCAGGCCGTAAGTGATCTCCACCGGGACGGGCTTCAGATCTATCCCCCCAATCTGCTGGAAATACGTGAACTGGGTAATCTCCATGCCGTCCAGCCAGACCTCCCACCCGAGCCCCCAGGCCCCGAGGGTGGGGGACTCCCAATCGTCCTCGACAAAGCGTATATCGTGCTTCAATGGGTCAATCCCCAGGGCCACGAGGCTTTCAAGATATATCTCCTGGCTCGTGGGAGGGGAGGGTTTCAGCAGGACCTGATACTGATAATAATGCTGCAACCGGTTGGGGTTTTCCCCGTAGCGGCCGTCCGTGGGCCTTCTGGAGGGCTCCACGTAAGCGGTCCTCCAGGGCTCCGGCCCCAACGACCGGAAGAACGTTGCCGGGTGAAAGGTGCCCGCGCCCACCTCGGTATCGTAGGGCTGCAAAATCACGCAGCCTTTTTTCCCCCAGTACTCGTGGAGCTTTAAAATAACGTCCTGGAAATACATTGAATTTGCATATTAATGGATACTCCCTCTCATTGTCAAACACATCGTCAAACACATCGTCAAATCCATTTCAAATCCCTTTTTCCCATATATCCCGCCCTTGACTTTTTGATGCTCGATACATAAAATTCAAGTCTATGGCGACAAGACTTCTCCTTGCTGACGACAGCATCACCATCCAGAAGGTCGTCGAGCTTGTGCTGGCCGAAGAGGGCTTCGAGATAAAACCCACAAACAACGGAGAAGAGGCTTACCAGGCCCTCGACTCCTTCGGGCCCGATATCGTCCTGGCCGACATAGAGATGCCGAGGATGAACGGCTACCAGCTTTGCGAGAAGATACGCCAGAACCCCAAGACCGCCGCTATCCCCGTAATACTCCTTGCCGGGGCCTTCGAGCCCCTTGACGAAGAGCTCGCAAAAAAGGTCGGGGCCACGGACTTCATAATAAAGCCCTTTGAATCGCAGGACCTCATAGCCAAGATAAACGGAGCGCTCTCGGTAAAACCCGCCTCCGCCCAAGCCCCCGCACTTGCCGAGGAGAGCGTGGAAGAGGCATACGCCGTCCCGGAGGAGGGCGAAGCCGGGGAAGACCTCTGGGCCATGGAAGGGATAGAAGGTGGTGAGGAGGCCCTTGAGGCCGTCACCGAAACCGGGGAGGAGCCCCAGGATGCGTTTACGATTGACGAGGAGACACTCGCCGTAGAGGCTGTCGAGGAAGAGACGGACATCGAAAAGCCGGTCGCAATCCCGGAAAGGCCGGTTTCCGCCGGCGATGTGACGGATGCGGTCAGCCTTTCGGTCTCGAAGGTCGTCGTGGATGCCATGAAAAAAGTGGACATGAGGGAAGTCATACTCTCGGCCATCGGGCCCGAACTGAAGAAGATGACCGAGGCCTTTGTCCGCGAGTCGGCCCCCCGGATAATGGAGTCCCTCGTAAAAGACGTGATGAAAGAAGTTTCCGCAGGCATGAAAAAAGACATAGAGAAGATCATCTGGGAGACCGTGCCCGACCTGGCCGAGAGCATCATCAAAAAAGAAATAGAATCCATCAAGTCGGAAATTTAGAACTGCCTCCTTAATGCCCGAAATTCCCAAAAGCTACGAACCAGGCGCTTGCGAGCAAAAATGGTATGACCTCTGGCTTCAAAGGGGATACTTCAAGCCCGAGGCGAACCCCGGGGGAGACCCTTACTGCATCGTGATCCCCCCGCCCAACGTGACCGGCTCCCTGCACATGGGGCATGCCCTGAACGCTACGATACAGGACATTCTAACGCGCTGGATGAGGATGAGGGGGAGGAAGGCCCTGTGGCTCCCTGGGACGGACCACGCGGGAATAGCGACGCAAAACGTGGTGGAGCGAGAGCTTGCGGGGGAGGGCCTGGACCGGCACAAACTTGGCCGCGAGGAATTCATAAAACGGGTCTGGCAGTGGAAGGCCGAGTACGGCGGGAGGATCATACACCAGTTGAAAAAGCTCGGGGCCTCCTGTGACTGGTCCCGGGAGCGTTTTACCCTGGACGAGGGGCTCTCAGAAGCCGTAAGGACGGTCTTCGTCCGGCTCTATGAGGAAGGCCTCATATACAGGTCAACTCGCCTTATAAACTGGTGCCCGCGCTGCCATACGGCGCTTTCGGACCTCGAGGTGGAGCACGAGGAGCTTGAAGGTTTTTTAACCTACATCAAATACCCTTTTTCAGAAGGCGAGGGCTTCGTGACCGTTGCGACCACAAGGCCCGAGACGATGCTCGGAGACACGGCGGTCGCCGTAAACCCCGAGGACAAAAGATACAAAGACCTTATAGGGAAAAAACTGCACCTGCCCCTTACGGGGAGAGATATCCCCATTATAGGGGATTCCGCAGTTGATCCCTCCTTCGGGACGGGGGCCGTGAAGGTTACCCCCGCACATGATTTTAACGACGAGGCCATCGCAAAAAGGCACAACCTCCCCGGCATAACCGTAATAGGGGATGACGGAAAAATGACCGCCGAGGCGGGGGCGAAATATGCGGGCCTGGACAGGTACGAGGCCCGTAAAGTGGTGCTTCAAGACCTTAAGGATAAGGGACTTATAGAAAAAGAGGAAAAACACAGGCACTCCGTGGGGCATTGCTACAGGTGCAAAACCATCATAGAGCCCTTTTCCACCCCGCAGTGGTACGTGAGGGTGGAGCCCCTCGCAAAAGAGGCGATGAGGGTGGTGAGGGAAAAAAAGATCAGGATCACGCCCGAGGGCTGGGAGAACAGCTACTTCGCCTGGATGGAAAACATCCGGGACTGGTGCATATCCCGGCAGATATGGTGGGGGCACAGGATACCCGTCTGGTATTGCAATGCCTGCGGGGAGATAATTGTCGCGATACGCGGGCCGGAAAAATGCAAATGCGGGAGCACGGAATTGGAGCAGGACCCTGACGTGCTCGATACCTGGTTTTCCTCCGCCCTGTGGCCCTTTTCCACTCTGGGCTGGCCCGAAGAGACGGAAGACTTGAAGGCTTTCTATCCCACGGACGTCCTTGTCACGGCGTTCGACATCCTTTTTTTCTGGGTGGCAAGGATGATCATGATGGGCATGAAGTTCATGGACGGGGTCCCCTTCAGGGACGTCTACATTCATGCCATCGTGCGCGACGAAGAGGGGCAGAAGATGAGCAAATCCAAGGGGAACGTGATAGACCCGCTTCTTTTGATAGATAAATACGGCGCGGACTCCTTCAGGTTTACGCTCGCGGCCTTCGCCGCCCAGGGCAGGGATATAAGGTTTTCCGAGGAAAGGGTTGAGGGGTACCGCCATTTCATAAACAAGCTCTGGAACGCCACGCGTTATATTTTTATGAATACCGAAGGCAAAGAGGCCGTACGGGAGAGGCTCGATATTCCAAGCAGATGGATTTTGAGCAGGCTTGCCGGTGCGGCGGAAGATATAAACAAATCGCTCTCCGAGTACCGCTTCAACGACGCCGCCCACAGGGTATACGAGTTCATCTGGCACGAGTTCTGCGACTGGTATATAGAGATGACCAAAGTCGGTCTTAAAAACCCCGATTATGAAAGAGGCGTGCGCTGGTGCCTGATTTACACCCTTGAGGCCGCCTTAAAATTGCTCCACCCTTTCATGCCGTTCGTTACCGAGGAGATATGGCAGAAACTGCCGGAATCCTTTACGGCAAAGGAAAGCATTGTGATCTCGCCTTTTCCCGTTAAGCTCGAGAAATTTCCCGATGCCGAGAGGGAGGCGGCTTTCCTCATCGATGCCGTGACCGGGATAAGGAACATAAGGGGGGAGCTGAATATTCAGCCTTCGGAGAAGGTCAAAGCAATCATAAATGCGGAAACGAACCATATAAAGGAAATGCTTGAGGCAAATTCATCTTATATCATGCGTCTTGCCGGTGCGGAGAGGATAAAAGCAGCAGTGGGGATTGAAAGGCCGCCCAAATCGGCAACCTCGATAAGGCCCGGTTTTGAGGTGTATGTCCCTGTGGAGGGCTTGGTAAATATAGACTCCGAGCTTGATAGACTGAATAAGGAACTGAGAAAAGTCGAAGACGACCTTAAATTTATGGAGCAAAAACTTGCCAACGAAAATTTCGTGCGAAAAGCCCCTCCACAGATAGTGGAAAAGGAAAAGGCAAGATGCGAAGAGATCGCGGCTAAAAAAGCAAACCTTGTTCTGAGTATAACAAGGCTCAAAGAGCTTTGAAATGGAAATACCCCCCTTCGTAAGACAAATAATAAGACTTGCCCTCGAAGAAGACATCGGCACGGGAGACGTCACGAGCAACCTCCTCATCCCGGAGGAGAAAATCTCGCGGGCGGAGATAATAGCAAAAGAGGACATCGTTTTAGCGGGTATGCCTTTTGCCCGCGAGGTCTTCCGGCAGATAGATGAGACCGTTCAGTTCAAACCCCTTTTAAAAGAGGGCGGTAAAATTAAAAAGGGTAGAAGAGCGGCCCATCTCAAGGGCAGGGCGCGCTCCCTCCTCGCCGGCGAAAGGACGGCCCTGAATATCCTCCAGCATCTTTCGGGCATTGCCACGCTGACTGGTAAGTTCGTTTCGGAAATAAAGGGCACGCGCGCAAAGGTCGTGGACACGAGAAAAACAAAGCCCTGCCTCCGCTACATGGAAAAATATGCCGTGAGGATGGGCGGGGGGAATAATCACCGCTTCGCACTTTATGACGGCATTTTAATCAAGGACAACCATATAGAGGCCGTGGGGAGCGTTAAAAAAGCCCTTGAGCTTGCGGGGGCCGGAATGCATCTCATGAAGATAGAAATAGAAGTGAAAAGCATAAAAGAATTGAATACCGCGCTTGAGTCCGGGGCCGATGTGATCATGCTCGATAATATGGGCCTCTCCGAAATAAGAGAGGCCGTAAAGCTGAACAAAAAGAAGGCCGTCCTGGAAGTGTCCGGCGGCGTCAGCCTTGAGAACGTGAGGAAAATAGCCGAAACAGGCGTGGACCTCATATCCATTGGCGCCATCACCCACTCCGCCCCCGCAGTGGACTTGAGTATGGAGATTATTGAGTGAAGAAAATTAAGGCTGGGGCCTTTTCAGAAATCCGAAAGGGGGCGGGCGCCTGCCGCGCCGCTCGCGAAATAACCGCTACCATGTTTCTTTTTTCTCTTTTACTTCCTTCTTTTGAATTTCACAAAATGTTTGGTTGCTTTTACTGCCCTGAACTGTCGCTTTCCTGATTTCGCTTGCTCCCGGCAAGCACCCCGCCCTCTTTCCTTGCGTTGTCATTCCGGCTTGTCCGGAATCTTTCTCTGTTTTGGTCTTACATTCGGATTTCAAGGAAGATGGGGGTGGATGGGGCGAAAAGTGAGGTGACGGCGAGCAGATCATGAGCGGGTGAGAGCCCGCGAATCATAATGATCTTTAAAGTCCTTACGAGCCATTTCAGCTCATTTTGAGACCCGCCACCCCCAGCTTCCCTTTGGTGTTCATCTCGATAGTTTCTTTTTCAGCAGTTCATTCACGAGGCCGGGGTTGGCCTTGCCTTTCATCATCCGCATGACCTGCCCGACGAAGAAGCCCGCGAGCTTTTCCTCGCCCGCCTTATATCTCTCAACTTCGTTGGGATTTGCCGCAAGCACCTGCTCGATGGCTTTCGATATGGCGTCCTCGTCGCTTATCTGAACGAGGCCTTTTTCCCTGACGATCTCTTCCGCGCTCTTTTTTGTGCGGTACATCTCCTCAAAGACGGTCTTCCCGATCTTTCCGCTAATGGTGCCGTTTTCGAGGAGTTTCAGCATCCCCACAAGCTGTCCCGGCGCGACAGGGGATTCCTCTATTCCTATCCCCTGTTCGTTCAGAAGCCTTAAGAGTTCGCCCATAATCCAGTTGCTCACGGACTTGGGCTGCCCCCCGAGCTTCACGGCCTTCTCGAACCACTCCGCGAGCGCGCGCTCGGATGAGAGGAGTTCGGCATCGTATTCAGGAAGGCCGTAAACGCCCACGAACCTTTCCATCCTCCGGTCGGGCAGTTCGGGAAGGCCCGCTCTTATCTCTTCTATCCACTCCTTCGGGGCCACAATAGGGACGAGGTCCGGCTCGGGGAAATACCTGTAATCGTGCGCCTCCTCTTTTGTGCGCATCGACTGCGTTGCGCCCGTTACGGGGTCGAAGAGCCTCGTTTCCTGAATTATCGTGCCGCCTTCTTCGATTGTTTTGACCTGGCGCTTGATCTCGTATTCGAGGGCCTTCTCCACGAAGCGGAAGGAATTCATGTTCTTAAGCTCGACTTTAACGCCGAATTTCTCCTCTCCGGCAGGCCGCACCGACACATTGGCGTCGCACCTCAAGGAGCCCTGCTCCATGTTGCCGTCGCAAACGCCGATATATCTTAAAATCGTGCGCATCTTTCTCATATAGGCCCCGGCCTCTTCGGGGGTGCGGAGGTCCGGCTCCGAGACTATTTCCATGAGGGGCACTCCCGCCCTGTTCAGGTCCACAAAGCTGTAGGGGCCGGTCCCCTCGTGGATGTTCTTCCCCGCGTCCTCTTCCATGTGGATGCGCGTTATCCCGATGAGCCTTTTTGTCCCGTTCACGGTTATTTCGACATGGCCGTGCTCGCATATGGGAAGCTCGTACTGGCTTATCTGGTATCCCTTGGGCAGGTCCGGGTAGAAATAATTTTTTCTGGCAAACCTGCTGAAATTCGATATCCGGCAATCCATGGCAAGCCCCGTCCTTATGGCGAATTCAAGGGCGCGTTTATTGAGGACGGGGAGGCTGCCCGGGTTTCCGGTGCATATGGGGCAGGTCTGCGTGTTTGGCGGGGAGCCGAACTTTGTCGAGCACCCGCAGAATATCTTCGAGTCCGTGAGCAGTTGCGCGTGCACCTCAAGCCCGATAACGGTTTCGTATTTGATCTCTTTCATAGCGCGGGCCTTCTCCTGTGCCATTCGGTCGACTGCTCGTAGGCGTTGGCCGCGGCGAGTATCGTCTCCTCGTCGAAGGGTTTTCCTATCAGTTGAAGCCCTATCGGGAGCTCATTAGACGTAAACCCGCATGGAATCGATATCCCCGGAAGCCCCGCAAGATTAATTGATATCGTAAAAATGTCCGAAAGGTACATCTGCAAGGGGTCTTGCACCTTTTCGCCCACCTTGAAGGCCGCCGTCGGCGACGTGGGCGTGGCAATCACATCCACCTTTTTAAAGGCATTGTCAAAGTCCTGTTTTATAAGGGTCCTCACCTGCTGGCCTTTCCGGTAGTAGGCCTCGTAATATCCGGAAGACAGAGCGTAAGTGCCGAGCATTATCCTCCGCTTGATCTCCGCCCCAAACCCCTTCGCGCGTGTCTGCATGTACATGTCCATAAGGTCTTTGCCCTCCGTGCGGGACCCGTATTTCACGCCGTCATAGCGGGCCAGGTTCGATGATGCCTCGGATGTGGCAAGTATGTAATATGTGGCCACGGCATAGCCGGTGTGGGGAAGGCTTACCTCCAGGGGAATCGCGCCCAGGCTCTCGAGATGCCTAACGGCGCCCTTAACAGCCTCCTCAACCTCCTTATCCATGCCTTCGATGAAGTATTCTTTAGGTATTCCTATCTTAAGCCCCTTTATATCTCTATCAAGGGCTTTTGTGAAGTCCGGCACCGGGATATCAACCGATGTCGAATCGAGCGGGTCGTGCCCCGCGATTATGTTCATAAGAATTGCCGAATCCCTCACCGTCTTTGTTATCGGGCCTATCTGGTCCAGGGAGGATGCGAAGGCCACAAGCCCGTATCTTGAGACCCTCCCGTATGTAGGCTTAAGCCCCACCACTCCGCAGAGGGCCGCAGGCTGTCTTATGGAGCCCCCGGTGTCGGAGCCCAGGGCCCCGGCGCATTCCCCGGCCGCAACGGCAGCGGCGGAGCCCCCGCTGCTCCCTCCGGGTATCCGGGTTAAGTCCCAGGGATTTTTAGTGGTAAAAAAAGCCGAGTTCTCGGTCGAAGAGCCCATCGCGAACTCATCCAAGTTCGTCTTTCCCGTAAGGACATAGCCCGCCCTGAGGAGCCTCTCAGTGACCGTGCTCTCGTAAGGAGGGATATAATTTCCCAATATCTTCGAGGAGCAGGTCGTAAGTGTCCCCTTTGTGCACATGTTGTCCTTTATAGCCATAGGTATGCCCGAAAGCGGCCCGGAATTGGAAAACGAGCCGGAAAGCATCCCGTAGGCCTTCTCTTTTGTAACGGTCACGTAAGCCTTGATGCGGTCCTCAACGGCCTCTATCCGGGCGAAAAAAGAATCGAGGACCTCGCCCGGCGAGGCTTCTTTGTTATTCAGGATTTGTCTTATTTCGCCAATGCCAAGCTCGTGCAGTTCCAACCGGGTCCTCCCTCAAAATGATAGGATAAATGATATTCGAAGCGGTTGTCAAAAAAAGAAAAATCTCCTCTCCGGCTGTATTTTTTGAAAACCATGAATTAAAATACCCTATGTCCGGCGCAAGAAGAGAAGTTATGCGGGTCTGGGGCATCGTAAGGCCGTACTGGAAGAGGGTGGCCCTCGCGGTACTGATAAGTGTGGTCATCTCCGGGCTAAATACCTCGCTCGCCTGGCTTGTAAAGGACGTAATGGACGGGATCTTCATAAAGAAGGACAGGTTCCTTCTGGCCCTCCTCCCGTTTGCCATATTCGGCGCCTTCGCCCTGAGGGGGATCGCCAACTTCCTTTACGAATACCTGATGCAGTCGGCGACCCAGAAACTTGTCATGGGGATGAGGAACACGCTCTATGAGCATATACTGAACCTCCCGATGGGGCATTTCGTCGATGAATCGAGCGGCTCTCTCATGTCGAGGGTCGTAAACGATACCCGCGCGGTGCAGGAGGTGATCTCGCTTACCATCAAGCAGCTCTTTGTGGAGGCGATGACGATCACGGCCCTCATCGGGTATGTCTTCTGGCTGAAATGGGACCTGGCCCTGATAGCCGTGTTCCTCCTGCCCACCGCGTTATACGGGACGGGAAGGCTCGCGATGAGGCTAAAGAGGATAAGCATGCGCATACAGGAAAAGACCGCCCTCATAATGCAGGACCTCTCCGAGAGCTTTACCGGGATAAAGATAATAAAGTCTTTTCTCAGGGAAGGGCGGGAAAAAGACCATTTCATGAGCCGCAACAAGGACTACTACCGCGAGAACATGCGGGCCGTGCGGGTGAAGGAGGCGGTCTCCGTGATAATGGACATCTTTGCCGGCCTGGGGATAGGGTTTGTCCTCTGGTACGGGGGCTCCCTCGTCGTGAAGGGGTCCCTTACGGCCGGCGAATTCACCTCGTTTTTAGCTGCTATGTTCCTTGTGTATACCCCGGCAAAGCGCCTTTCAAAGGTGAACGCCGAGCTTCAGCAGCTGCGCGCGCCCTTAGAGAGGATATTCAATGTACTTGCCCTTCGGCGGGAAGAGGAGGGGACGGTCGAGTTCCCCGCCATAAAAAGCTCCATAGAGTTCAGGGACGTCCATTTCACCTATCCCGCACAGGCCCAGGACGCCCTCCACGGGATAAATTTCAAGGTCGGCAAGGGAGAGATAATTGCCATAGTCGGGGAGTCGGGGAGCGGAAAAACAACGCTTGTAAACCTCCTCCCACGCTTCATAAGGCCCACAAAAGGCGGGATTTTCATGGACGGCGCGGATATCTCGAACGCCACGCTCGGGTCCCTCCGGTCCCAGTTCGGCATGGTTAGCCAGGACGTTATCCTCTTTAACGACACCGTGCGGGCAAATATCGCATTCGGAAAGCCGGACGCCTCCGAAGAAGAGATACTTGAGGCCGCAAAGGCCGCCTACGCCCATGACTTCATAATGGAACTGCCGGAAAAATACGAAAGCATCGTTGGCGAGAAGGGAGTGAAGCTTTCGGGGGGACAGAGGCAAAGGCTCTCGATTGCACGGGCCATACTCAAAAACCCGCCCGTCCTCATATTGGACGAGGCCACATCCTCACTGGACGCAACGTCGGAGCTTATGGTCCAGCTCGCCCTCGAAAACCTGATGAAAGAGCGCACTACCTTCGTAATTGCCCACAGGCTCTCCACAATAAGAAAGGCCACAAAGATCGTGCTCCTCGACAAGGGGCGGGTGGCCGCTATCGGCACTGAGGAGGAGCTGAAGAGCACCTCGCCCCTTTATCAGAGCCTTTACCAGCTTCAATTCGGGCTTAAAATCTCCTAAAATCCTCTTGTGGAGATAAAACCCGGCTTTCTGCACAAAAAAGTCCTCTTTCTTCTCCTTGCGCTTTTTGCCCTCACGCTCCCTCTTTCAAAGAGCGTAAGCGCAATTCTCCTTGGGCTCGTTTCCCTGTATCTCCTCGGGACGGCCTTTTTAAACCGCCATTTAAGAGAAGAACTGCGCGCCGGCCTTAAGGGCCCTTTAGTCTTGCCCCTTTTCCTTTACACGGCAGTTCTGGCCCTTGGCCTTTTGATCTCCGAGGACCTTATGGAGGGGCTGGACCGGGTACGGAGCGCGTTTCCGGTGCTCCTCATTTATTTTGTTGTTTCGGTTTTTCTTAATTTGAACCGCGAGGAAGAGCGGGAGAGGGGAGGCATGCTCCTTATATCCGCTTTCATTACGGGGACGGTCCTGCTTAACGTGGTCGGGCTCCTCGAATACTCCGGAGTCATAGGGAACAGGAAATATCTTATTTTAGAGCCCTTAAACATGCATCACATATGGTACGGGAACCTGAACGCGGTAGCCCTGTATGCGGGTCTGGGTTTATTTTTATTCTCATCCGGCAAATACAAATGGCTCGGGTTTTCCTCCGCTTTCCTCGCGCTCCCGTGCATCTTGTTTGCGCAGTCGAGGGGGGTCTGGCTTGGGGTCCTTTTGACCGTCATGGCCTCTGCCACACTTCTTTCCAGCCGAAGAAAAATGGCTTTTAGCCTTTTAATTCTTATTTTAATTGCCCTTCTTTTTTCATTCTATTTTATAAGCGATGTCTTCAGGGAAAGGATAGACCTCGCGAGGAGCGATATCGCCCTTTTTTATTCCGGTGATGCGGATACCTCTTTAGGGACAAGATTTTTGATGTGGAAGGCGGCCCTCCGGATATTTTTCGCAAACCCTCTTTTCGGGGCGGGGACTGGAGACTACATGGTCTCGGTCTCAAAGATGATAGCGTCCGGAGAGACGCCTCTATTTGTGGGAGAGTACAACCAGCCCCATAACATGTATCTCTTCCTGCTCGCTGTAAATGGTATTCCGGGGCTTTTTGCTTATCTTTTTATCTACTATGCGGGCTTTAATATCTCGCTGCGGTTGCTGGGCGGTAATAAGAGCTTTTTCGGGCTAACGGGTTTCGCAGTGCTCTTCCATTATCTCTTCGCCGGGGTTTTCGATCTCACCAATACGCAGATGATGTCCTATGCCCTGGCTCTCGTTATGGGGAGCTGTCTCTCGAAGGGAGAGGGATAAGCCTCTCTCCCTTTTCATTTCGAGGAGCTTCGCGTATTTGAAAAAAGACCCCCCGGCCTTCAACAGGGCCGTCACGAGGCCGTCAAAGCCGTCCAAAAACCCTTTTTTCATCACATAGATTTTAAAGAACATCCATAATCCGTGAATTAAAGAGGTCGTTGGGCTTACATTTGCGAACCTCCCGTTTGCCGAGAGGTCCCGGGCTATAAAACTCGAATACCTGTTCATCTTCCCGATCATGTCCTCATAGGAGGTGAACGAATAATGCTCCATGGGGGCCATGAGCGTTTTTGCCGAAAACCCGTCCATGAGCACCCACCTGTCATGGACGGCGTTCGTGCTGAGCTTCCCGAATTTTCTGTTCACGAGCCTCGTCTGCCAGTCCGGCCAGTAATCGGAATGCCTGAGCCATCTTCCGTGCAGGAAATTCTTCCGGGGCATTGTGTATGCCGCCGCGTCCGGCTTCCGGAGAGCGCGGGCGATCTCAGCAACGGTTTCGGCGGGCAGCTTTTCGTCCGAATCGAGGATAAGGACCCAGTCGTTCCTGCATTTCTCGATTGCGCTCTGTTTCTGCGGTCCGTAGCCCTTCCAGGGCTCGATGAATATTCTGCACCCGTAACTTTCGGCAATCTCGGCCGTCCTGTCCGTCGTCCTCGAGTCGAGGACGAGCACGGTCTCGTCAAAGTCCCGCACCGATTCGAGGCACGCCCTTATGAGGGCCTCCTGATTGAAGGCCACAATGCTCACGGATGCCGGTATTTTCGAGTTCACGGCCCTTTCTCCCGCAAATCCCTGAGGGCCGATTCCGCAATTTCGGAAAAGAGGAATTTCCATCCGGGCCCTCCCAGAGAAGCCCTGTATGAGGGGATGAATAACTCATCCATCCAATCTTTTTTGCCAAGTGAGAGCCCGAACCTGTAGAACTGAAAAAGGTCTTTTTTAATTCCCCTTACATGGATTCCTTTCTCGTGTAATCTCGCCTGGTCAAGGTCGAGGAGATAGGGCTTATCTTTTTTAATGATTATATTCTCCCATTTAAGATCGCCGTGGAGGGCCCCCGAAAGATGAAATTGTGCTATGAACTTTCCAATAAGGAGGGCGACCTTCTCCTCGTCCTGTCCGACTGCGCCTGCGAGGGGGACCGCATCCCCTATGAACTCGGAGATGTAATAAAAGACCCTTTCTCTAAAGAAAACGGGTTCGAGGAATCCGACCGGCTTAGGCACCGAGATGCCCTTTTTTAAAAGGGCCGTATTCATATCCCAGAGCCGCCTTGCCCTGTTTCCAAAAATCTTCTTATGGAGGAAATGGGGGAGGCCCTTGTAATTTATCCTCTTAACGCACAGGTCGTATCCGAGGGCGAACTCCCGCCCCCTCAGGGACATAATGGTCGTAGAGCGGCAGTTCTTGAGTATACCCGCGCTAAGGGAACTAAACAGGCCGGAATCCATCGCCTCAAGCAATTGAAATAAAGAATTTTTTTCACCAATTTTTTCACCGATGAGGAAGCCGCAAAAATTTTTTCCCTTAAAGGGAACAGGTTGGGCGGCCAAAGGGGCCAGGACCACTTCTTCAGGATTCGTCGTCGCGAGATAAGATTCCACCCGTTGCACCTTGCCCGATTCGGTATTTTTCAGCGCCAGAACACAGGACGGGATTTTGCCAAGTGAGCCTACCCTCATTATAGAGGAAAAAGTGCATTTTTCCATCCGTTTTCTTTAAAATACGCCTATGCCGGAATATTCAGGGCGCCAAGCATTCCAGTTCTGCATGAAACCCCGCATGGAGGAATGAGAAAACCGCGGGTTTGCCATTTTGCCTATTCGTTTTTTCCCCTGGTTGGCGGCATGGAGGAGGTGATCCACAGCCTCTCGATTTCGATGCTCGATCAGGGCTGGGAGCCGCTCATATTCACGCCGCGGCTCCGGGGCCGGGACAACAGGCTCCAGGTCCCGTATCGGGTCTTCCGGTTTCAGCGCCCCTCGTCGAGGCGTTTCGGCCTGAGGCAAATCCTTGTGCCGCTCCTCTGGGATTACTTCAGGCGCCCCTTCGACGTCCTCCACTGCCACGGCGTCTATCCCCCCGGATATGTAGGCGCGAGTTTCAGCAGGTTAACGGGCGTGCCCTTCGTAATAACTCCGCATGGGGGGGATATAAAGCTTACCGGCCAGGGCTTTGTCATAAACCGCAGGGTCACGGCAAGAATAAGGAAAACTCTTGAGCGGGCGCACGCGGTTACAGCCATTTCAAGTATCATGAGAGCGCGCCTCCTCGCGCTCGGGGCCCGCGATGAAAGGACCCACGTCGTCCCCAACGGGGTTTTTTCCGCACAGTTCAGGCCGTCCGGCAAATTATACGTCTCCCTACAAGGGAAAAGCCCTAATGGTCCTCCCTATGTCCTTTACCTCGGGCGGCTTGCCGCCATCAAGGACGTGGACATCCTGCTTCAAGCATTTTCCAAAATAATAGGGAATGAGAATGTGCGCCTTAAAATCGCCGGAGAGGGGAGGGAGATGGATAATTTGAAAGAGTTGGCCAAAGGGCTTGGGATCGCGCACAGGGTGGATTTCCTCGGCATGGTCCGTGGAGAAGAGAAGGTGCACCTCCTCCAGAACGCCCTTTTTTTTGTCTCTCCGAGGATAATTAATAACCTGGGCATTGCCAACCTCGAGGCCCTTTCATCCGGAATACCCATAATTACAACTAAAACCGAAGAGGCCCAAAAAGTCATAAAAGACGGAGAAAACGGTTTCCTCGTGAACCAAAAAAGCCCGGAGGAGCTCGCGGCCAGAATGGACCTCCTCCTAAATGACCGGGGCCTTAGGGAGCATATGTCCGGAAAGGCCCTCGCCACGGCGTCCCTGTTCGATTGGGACAATATAGTGAAAGACTATATAGGCATTTATGAAGGCGTTATGAGGCCGAAAAAAGACAGGTGAAATGCAGAAAGAATTCTGCTTGAAATTGAGCGGCGGACGGAAGCTCATCTTGAGAAAGGGAGAGGCCTGGGCGGAGGCCTACATGGACTCGCTTCTCATCCCCCTCTTAAACGGGAGCCTCTCGGGGCTTCGGAAGGTGCAGGGCTCAACCGGCTCACGGGTCTGGCAGGCCGAGTGCCTCGGGAAATCGTTTCTCATAAAATTTTTCAACCCGAGGGGCCTCAAAGACAGTCTTCTCCTCAGAAAGAGCCGCTCCCACCGGTCGATGCTGGCGGACGGGATGCTTTGGGAAAAAGGCTTTTCAAGGCCCGTCCCCGTGGCCCAGGGAGATATTATTAAAGCCTTTCGCATCCTCGATAATTTCCTTATCACCCTCTGGATAGAAGGCGCCCTCAATACTTATACGTACATGAGAACCTTCTTCGTCCCTCCCCTTTCGGCTGAAAAGACCAGGGAGAAGCGGCTCTTCATAAATAATTTTGGCCGCCTCATCGGGAAAATGCACCGAAAAGGGATCTTTCACGGAGACCTCCGCCCCGGAAACATCCTCTTCAGGCCCCTCGATGGCGGGTTCCCGGAGGTCCATTTCATAGACAACGAAAGGACAAGGCTTTTTAAAAAGGGGATCCCTGCGCGCCTCAGGAGGAAAAACCTCGTCCAGATAAACATGATAGTAATGCCCCCGGTCACCTTCACGGACCGCCTGAGGTTCTTCGACGCGTATCTCTCGGAGAACCCGGACCTCATCCCCGACAGGAGAAAATGGACAAGAAGAGTTTTTAGAAGGACAAAGGCAAGGCTTCAGAAAAAAATCCCCGGCGTCTGGGGGAATAAAGGAGAGGGAATTCAACTCCATTGAATAAAACTAAAGTATTGCATTTAAGCAAGGAATATACAGGGAACCAGCTCTTCCGCAACTCTTTTATTCTTGGGCTCGACCCGGAACGGTACGATGTCAAAACCTGTTATATATCCGGGAAACCGGACGGCAGGAATGTCCTCGATCAGCATGGGAAATCCATTTACCTGGGCATTGATGATCTCAGGAAATCAAAACTCCGTGCCCTTCTGTCTCTCCGAAAGGTATTGAGGAAAGAAAGACCGGAAATTCTTCATTGTCATCGTCACAGAGCGGCGGTATGCGGTGTACTCGCGTCCCTGTTTCTTCGCGATGCAAAAATAGTTTTGCATGTACACGGCACAAACCGCACCCGCACTTTGGGGCGTAAAATAAAAATTTGGCTCTTATCCAAAAAGATTTCAAGAATCATCTGCGTGTCTGAAGGAGTCAGGGATGATGTAATAAGGCGATATTGGGGGATATCGGAAAAGCAGGTTGTCGCCATCCCCAATGGTCTTGATTACGAGAGGTTTATTATTAATCGCCCGAAAGGCGAGGCGAGAAAGACAATTTCGGACGGCCTGGAGGACAAGTTCTTAATTGGGGTCGTCGGCAGATTGGTCCAAAAAAAGAACCATATGCGCCTGATTGAAGCATTTCAAAAGGTGATAAACGTAAATCCCGGCATTTATTTGATAATTGTCGGTGAGGGCCCTTTGAAAAACTCTCTTATGGAGAAGGTAAACTCTCTGAAAATAGGGAAAAATGTAATTTTTACCGGTTTCAGATCCGATGTCCCCCTGATTCTTAATGCGCTGGATGCATTTGTTCTGCCTTCTCTGCCGGGAGAAGGGTTGCCGCTTGCCTTGCTGGAGGCCATGGGATCAGGCCTGCCTGTCATTGCTTCTAAGATACCGGGAATAATCGAAATTTTTAATGAGACTAATATGGGGTATTTAATTGATCCGCTCAATATTCAAGAGATGGCGGAGAAGATTTTGGATATTTCGAAGCTAAGCGGACCCGAATTGAGAGAAATGGGTCTTAATGCCCAAAAACGGGCTTTCTCCGATTATAATTCGGAACTTATGGTTAAAAAAATAAGCTCATTGTATGAAACCCTTACACGATGATCAAGGTCGTCCGGGATAGGTTCAAGGTCATAGGACCTTATGTGGCCGGTAAAAGCGTGCTCGACATCGGGTGCGTCGATGCAAGGCCGGGCGGTATAAAAAAATACCGGAGCACGGGGCTCCATATCTTTCTGAAAGAGAAAAGCCGGGAACTCGTGGGAGTGGATATAGACCCGGAGGGCATAGAGGAAATGAAGAAGGACGGCTACAGGGTGATTTGCGCGAATGCCGAAAATATGGATATCGGAAGAAAGTTTGACTGCATTGTGGGCGGAGAGTTGATCGAGCACCTGAGCAACCCCGGCCTCTTTCTCGACAACATGGCGAAACACCTGAATGATGAAGGGCATCTTATCCTAACTACCCCAAACGCGTTCAATATAAGGCTCTTCTGGCGCATACTGAAAAAAAATGATGTAAAAGTACATAGAGAGCATACCTGCTGGTATGATCCTCTGACCCTCACTCGGCTTTTAACGAGGCATTCGTTCCAGGCGGAAAAAATATTCTTTACAAACAGAAAAAAGTGGTATTTAAAGAAATACCTCTTCAAGCCCAAGTATCAGATCCCAAAACTCATCACCTTCCTGCGCCCTTACTTTTCCGGCACTGTTGTCGTGATAGCCAAAAAAAGGGCGGTTTCGAGATGAATACCGCACTGTCCCCCGAAACCCTGAATTCCATTATCCAAAACCCGGCTCTCTTTACCCTGAAAAAAGGAGACAGGCGAAAGACCGTGGTCGGGATCGTAAACGGCCCGGCACTTGGGACCCCGGGCAAGATTTTTCTCAAGCGCTTCAACTACAAGAACTTTCCGGATTTCCTCTATAAAAAACTCTTCGGGAGCCGTGCGCGCCGCCTCTGGAAGGTGAGCCGGGCACTAAGGGAAAAAGGCCTGCCCGTCCCGGAGCCCATCGCTTATATAGAGCCCACGTTTAAATGCAGGGAGGCTTTTTTCATCTCTTCCGCCGTGGAGGAATCGGACAATCTCGCTCTCCTTTTCAGGACGGGGCAGGTCCATGAGCCTGAGGAGATGGGAAGAGAGATCGCATCCCTCCTTGCCCGATTTCACATGGCGGGGGCGGTCCACGGAGATATGAAATGGAACAATATACTGGTCAAAAACTTGGCCGGCGAACGGAAATATTTCATAGTCGACCTGGACCAGGCGAAAGTCTATGAAAGGCCCCGTGTAAGGGGAATTATGAGAGACCTTGCCCGGTTCTATCGGAGCGGGCTCGAGATGGACGCCGGAGACTGGGTGGAGGCTAATTTTCTCCCCCTCTATACGGGGATGATCGACCCGCAGATAGGGCGCAGGCTCGACCTGAACGCTATCAGGAAGAAGGCCCTGAAAATGTGGGATGAAAAGAGGTCAAAAAAATCCTGACCGTTTATAATTAGACTCGTGGTTATAGGTTTTTGCCTCTTCAAGTATTTCCCCTACGGGGGGCTTCAGCGCGATTTCGTGCGGATCGGCAAGACCTGCATGGGGAGGGGGCATTCCATCCGTGTCTTCACCTCCTCGTGGGAAGGGGAGGCGCCGGAAGGTTTTGACGTGATTATTGTCGGCACTAAAGGCCTCGCCAATCACAGTCGCATGCTTTATTTTTCAAAGAAGGCCCGCGAATTCTTAAACGGGGTCGATGTCGCGGTCGGGTTCAACAAG
>Ga0214473_10000416_pt1 | contig 60159 bp, 64 predicted proteins | sample RVTome_7_FD_203509 | JGI IMG/M metagenome (GOLD analysis project Ga0214473, IMG submission 203509) | Soil microbial communities from uranium-contaminated site in the Upper Colorado River Basin, Wyoming, United States - RVT98D197 | ecosystem: Environmental > Terrestrial > Soil > Contaminated >... | reverse complement strand
GGCGGGCGCGGCGACGGCAGCAAGTTGCGGATCGCGCAGGCGCGCGCCCAAGAGCGGCAGCATCGTCTGCACGATGGCGACGCCGAGCGCGAGGATCAGCGCGTAGTGGCCGGTCTCTGCAATCATCTCCCGCTCGACCGCTCCCCTTTCAGTTCACCTTGCCCTGAGACATAGGCCCGCCCACCTCGACGTCTCCGCGCCACACGCCTTGCGCCTTCAGCTTCTTGGCCACCTCCGGCGGCATATAGTTCTCGTCATGCTTGGCGAGCACGTTGTCGGCGTGAAACACGCCGTCCGGCTCGAGCGTGCCCTCTGCCACGACGCCCTGCCCTTCGCGGAAGAGATCGGGCAGCACGCCGGTATAGGTCACCGGCAGCATTTTTGCCTGATCGGTGATGACGAAGCGAACCGTGGTCCCCTCGTCCCGCACCACGCTGCCCGTCTCGACCAGGCCCCCGAGCCTGAAACGGAGGCCCGGAGCGATCTGCATCGCGGCGACCTCGCTCGGACTGTAGAAGAACACGATCGAGTCGCGCATGGCGAACAACACGAGCCCTATCGCCGCGCCGAGCACGGCAAGGCAGGTGCCGATCAGGACGCCTCGTCGCTGCTTACGAGTCATGATTTCAATCCAAGCTCGGCCGCCAGCCGATCGAGCTGCTCGATGGCTTGCGTATTGCCGCTGAACTGGCTCTTGGCGCGCTGCAACGCCTTGAGCGCATCGTCTTTCCGGTCGAGCACGCTATAGGCGCGCACCAGCTTGAGCCAGCCGGGAAGATCGCCGCCATCTTGGTCGAGCCGGGCGGCGAGACCCTGCACCATCCGCTCGACCATCGCCTGACGTTCGGCCGGGCTCACGTTTTGGGCTGCGGCGATATCTGCAGCGCTCGGGCCATTTTGGCTTTGCGCTCCGGCTTGCGGCGCTGGAGTCTGGGCCTCATTCATTGGCTTACCGGCAAGATGCGCTTCGGCGGCAGCGATCCGCTTCTCCACCAGTTCGCGCCATGGCGCGTTGGCGTCGGCCTTGCTCAAGAGCGCCCGCCAATCCTCGATAGCCGCCTGAAAGTGCCCGTCCTGCTCCTTGGCGATGGCCAGCAGGATACGCGGCTCGATCAGCGTTGGATCGAGGTCGAGCGCACGCTCGAGCGCGCTGCGGGCGTCTTCCGTCACCACGCCATTATTGGCAAGCACGAGGGCCTGCCCCTGGCCCGAGAGCCGCTTGGCCGAAGGGCCGAGAAGTCTGATCGCCTGGGCGTAGGCTTGCGCCGCGTCGCCATAGCGGCGCCAGCCCATATAGACGGGAGCGATGACCTCCCACCCCTCGCCCTCTTCGGGATGCTCCCTGAGCCGCGCCTCGACTCGGGCGACGAGCGCTTCGAGATTCCGATCGCTGGCAGGATCTTGGAGACGCGCGGCGAGCGGCTGGTCGGGCAAGCGGGGAGAGCCGTAGGTGAGATAAAGTCCGAGCGCGAGGAGCGGAAGCGCTGCGCCTATGGTGATCATCGCCGCCTTGGCTCGGGCGCCATCGCTTCTGGCGCGATCTGACGCGACGGCCTTGCTGTCGGCGGCGAGGAGCCGCCGCGCGATCTCGACGCGCGCGGCTTCAGCCTCCTCTTCGCCGATCAGACCGCGCGCGCGATCGCCCTCGATCTCATTGAGCTGATCGCGGTAGACGGCGGCGTCGAAGGCCTCGGGCGCGCGATCGGCCGTCCCCGCAACGGCCAGCGGCCGCAACAGGACGAGGAGCACGATCGCCGTGAGACAGGCAAGGACAACCCAAAGCAGCACGGGGGGCGTAGTCCTCCGATAGTCGACAGAAGGCTAGGCATAGGGAAAGCCGTGCGGAGGGGCAAGGTCCGGCAGGAGCGCGAAGATTAATTCCGGGCAATCTGCGAAAGGCTCCGGGAGCACAAGCTCGCAGGCGATGCTTGAGGAGCCTTAGCCCACGGTCTGCCAGGTGCCGTCAGGCTTGCGGCAGGCCGTGCCGCGCGCCGTCTGCGGCTCGCCGCCAACATAGATAGTGTGGGTATAGGGCCGGCAAAATTGGCTGCCTTGCTGATAGGGCTTGCCCGGCACGATCTGGCCGCGATGCTGGCTTTGCGGATTGTCCCAGGACGTCGGCGCGCCAGCCTGCCCATATTCGAGAGCCTGATATTCGGCCGCTGCCGCCATTTGGCGGTCCTCCTCGTCCAGGCTCTTGCCGATCTGGTTGCCGATAATGCCGCCCGCGAGCGCGCCGATGGCGAGGCCCGGGATGCGGTTCTTGGGGCCGCCGATAGCCGCGCCTGCGGCGCCGCCGGCCACAGCGCCCACAATGGTTCCGGTGCCTTGCTTATTGCCTGGCCCGCAAGCGGCAAGCAGCACTGACAGCATAAACATCGCAATGATGGGTGCCCGTCTCATCGCTACCCCCTTCGACCCAAATGGCGCGGTCGGCCCCCAAGAGACTGAGGTAAGTCTAATCGTGCCACTCTGCCCTTAACAAATAACAATTCTGGCCAAATTAGGTTTTGGCTCGGAAAAATGGCGGAATCAGGCGGACGGCAGCTCAAGCCGGGCGCGCAAGCCGCCCTCGGGCGAAGGCTCAAGCTCGAAGCGGCCCTTATAAAGATGCGCGAGATCGGCCACGATCGAGAGTCCGAGCCCCGAGCCGGGCTTGGTCTCGTCGAGCCGCTGGCCCCGCCTCACCCCCTTGGCCAGTTCGGCCTCGGTCAACCCCGGTCCGTCGTCATCGACGATCACCGTGAAGCGCGCCGCACCTTTTCCCGGCCGAGCCTCCGCCCTCACCCGCGACCGCGCCCATTTACAGGCATTGTCGAGCAGGTTTCCGACCATCTCCTCGAAGTCCTGCTTTTCGCCTTGGAACTTCAGGCCGGAGATCGACGCCACCTCGACATCGAGGCCGCGCTCCTCGTAGAGACGGTCGACCGTCCGCTTCAGCGCCTGGAGCACACCGTCGACGTCGGTGGTATCTCCGATCACGCTCGACCGCGCCGCCACTCGCGCCCGGTCGAGATGGTGCGTGATCTGCGTGCGCATGATCTGCGCCTGCTCGATGACCTTGGAGGATAACGGCCCCTCGTGCGCCCGCGCCTCGTTAGAGATGACGGTGAGCGGCGTCTTGAGCGCATGCGCGAGATTGCCGACATGGGTGCGCGCGCGGTCGACGATCTCGCGATTGGACTGGATCAGCGCATTCAATTCCTGTTGCAGCGGCCTGATCTCCTCGGGCAGCTCGCCTTCGAGCTGTTCGGCTTCGCCCGAGCGGATCTCTGCCAGGTTCTGTCGCATGGTGCGTAGAGGCGAAAGTCCGAAGCGCACCTGGAAGAATGTCGCCACCAAGAGCCCGAGCCCGAGCACGGCAAGGGCCGCGATGAGCATGGTGGTGAACTCGGCGAGATCACGGTCGATCTCGCGGGCGTCGCCAGCGACGGCATAGGAATAGGGCGTTGAGAGCGGGCCTGCCAGCTTGATCTCGCGCTCGACAACGCGCAAGCGCTGCTGCTCGGGACCGGCGGCATAAGCGCGCCGCGTCAGGCTTGTGTCGGGGGGGACTTCATTCTGGCTCGGCAGCCTGAGCTGCTGATCAAGCAGGGAATCGGAAACGAATTCGGGGCGCGTGGCCCCGTTGAGCGGCTTGATCTGCCAGTACCAGCCGGAGAAGGGAATACCGAAGACGGGCTCGCCGAGAGTGGTGGGCTCTTTCGGGGTGGTGGCGCCGCCTTGCGTGGTCGAGGCGACGAGGCTGGTCAAATAGACATTGAGACGCGCGTCGAAGTTCCGTTCGACGGCTTGGCGGTAAAGCGAAATGAGGAGGATGGCGGTGACGGGAAGGACGACGAGGGTCCACGCCGCGGCCGAGGCGAACAGCCGGAAGGCGAGGGAGTTAAGCCTCATCGCTTACGTCCGAGAGGCAGTAGCCGAGCCCGCGGACAGTCTTGATGAGATCGATGGGAAGCTTCTTGCGTAAGCGCCCGATAAACACCTCGACAGTGTTGGAGTCGCGGTCGAAATCCTGCTCGTAGAGATGCTCGACCAGCTCGGTGCGGGAGACGACGCGGCCCCTGTGCAGCATGAGATAAGCGAGCACCCGATATTCGTGCGAGGTGAGCTTGACCGCCTGGCCGTCGACCGTGACGCGCGTCGTCTTGGTGTCGACGCGGAGCGGCCCGCATTCGATTTCGTTGCGGGCATGCCCCGCCGAACGCCTCAGCAGAGCGCGAAGCCGCGCCAGCACCTCCTCCATATGGAAGGGCTTGGCGACATAGTCGTCGGCGCCGGCATCCATGCCCGCCACCTTATCGCTCCACCGCTCCCGCGCGGTGAGGATGAGCACCGGCATCATGCGCTCGTCGCGCCGCCATTGCTCGAGCACGCTCAAGCCGTCCTTCTTGGGAAGCCCGAGATCGAGCACCACGGCGTCGTATGGCTCGTTATCGCCGAGATAATGTCCCTCCTCGCCGTCGAACGCGGCGTCGACGGCGTAGCCCGCATCGCTGAGAGCGGTGACAAGCTGACGGTTGAGGTCCGGATCGTCCTCGACGACGAGAAGCCGCAAAGTCGCTATCCCTCCCGATCCGACATGGGGTCGTTCCTCCTAAAACTGCCCGGTCCGAGCGTCAACGGTGACGTTGGTGACCTCACCCGTCGGCCCGAGCACGACGAGCTTATAGACGAAGTGTCCGCCCGCATTGCACAGCGCCTGGCTGACCACTTTACCGCCCGTGCGCTTCTGCACCATTTGGTAAATGACGTTGGCGGGAAGCAGCGAGTTCTGCGCGATGATCGGGCCCGCCTTGCTCCATTCGACGCAGCCGGGCTCGGCGGCCTGCCCCGCAGCCATGAACACCGCGGCGGCAAAGCAGATGATGGTTATTGGTTTGAGCAAACGCCACATGGTCCGGCCCCGATAAACCTTGTTGGGCGGGACCCTAAGGGAGGGCGCATGAACGACGCATGAACGCTTAAGCCTCTGACGTCACTTAGCCTTTGCGGGCTTGGTTCCTGCGGTCTTGGTCGCCTTGGCGTCGTCGACCTTGACGCCGAGCGCGGCGAGACCGAGGCCGCGAAGATGACCGGGGCCTTGGTGACGAGGTCGGCGAGGGTTGCGTCGCCGACCGCCCAGCTCGCCACCGCCGAGAGCGCCGTGATCAGTGCGGTCCTTTGGCGAAGCCACCGGTGAAAAGCCAAGCAACGCTGTTCATAGACGATCTCCTTCTGAACATGGTGGGTTACGAAGATGAATTGGATGCCGTCTCAGCGCTAGCCCTGCGGCACGATCAGGCGTGAGCGTCGAAGCAACCCGCGTCAAATCGCGCCTCCTGGCCTGGTGGTGATAGGGTGTGCCAAGCCAGCCGCGCGCCGCTTCAATGATGGCCTCGCGTGTAACCATGTCGCGTAGTTGTCATAGTTCTTGGGTTGACCCGCGCCTCGGGCTGTGGCGACACTCTCGCCCGCCAAGAATCGGCCCCTGCCGCACGCGTGGAGGACGGAAACCATCGCTGAGCGCCCGCCAGAACGGAACCTCATTGGCCGCCGCAACTTTATCCAGCAGGCGACGCTCGCCGGCGCGGCGACGCTCGCGCCGTCGCTTGCCAATGCCGGGTCGTCGGACCCCGCGTCGGACGCGCAACTGCCCCTAATCAACCCAGCTAAGACAATGCCAGAGACCGTGACGGCCGACGAGATCAGGACCCTGCTCAAGCTCGAGCCGAACGCCACCTGCGGCTTCGTGCGCGAAACCTATAAGAGCGACCTCAAGATCGCGCCGGGAGGTCTGCCCGCACCGTTCGCGGACGGGCGCCCGCTCGGCTCGGCGCTCTATTTCATGGTGACGCCGGAAGCGCCCGTGAAGCTTCACCGCATCAAGAACGACCAGCTCTATCACTATTATCTCGGCGACCCGATCGAGGTGCTCCTGATGCGCGAGAACGGGGTCAGCGAGCTTGTCGTGGTCGGCCCGAACCTCATCGGCGGACATTTGGTCCAGCTCTTCATCCCCGGCAACACCTTCCACACCGCGCGCGTCACCGGCAAGCACCGCTGGTTCCTGGGCGCGAGCACCGAATGGCCGGGCGTGGTGCCTGAAGAAGATGTCGAGCTCGGCAACGCCGATGAGCTTGCCGCCAAATATCCGGAAGCCGCCGCCGATATCCGCGCCTTCCCCGTGCCGGCCGAGAAGTGAGGACGGTGTGCTTTCGATGAGCCGGGCGCCCTCGCTTCCTAAGCCGCGACCATCCGGCCATGCTACCGGGACCAAATCGCTAAAGAGACGTTCAACTCTCAGTGGTGTTGGCGCAGTCCCTCCTCCCCCCAGTACCGCGCCCACGCCCAGGGAGGTTTGAGTTACGCGTAAGAGAAGCCCGGTGGCGCAGCTGGGCTTCTTCCTTTTTGAGCCAATGCGCGAACGATGCTTCTAGGCGCGAGTTAGGCTACCGACGGGGCTCGTGTAGGAGCCCGAACGATGGAACGCTGGACCTATCGCGGATATCAGATTGAACCTAGGCGTGAGTGGTCGAATTGGTGCGTCCTTGTCTATCCCACGCGCCCGGACCTACCCATGTTGCCGCAATTAACTTTGCACAGTAGCTCACCCACTTCACACACTTAGCTTTGGTGCCTTTCATAACTGATCCTCATGTTGAAAAGCACACAAACAAAAAGGGCGGCCGAAGCCGCCCTTAAAACGTGGATGCCCGGCACAAGGCCGGGCATGACGATGTTTCTATTTTTTGAAAGCTTATCGACTTAAGCCGCCACGGCCTGCGCGGGCTCGGTCACGGCGCGATAGCGCACGATGCCGTGGAAGGTGTCGCCGTCCGGATCGAGCCTGGCCTCGGAAAATTCGTGGCGCAAATTGACGAGATGATGATCGGCAAGCGCAAGCGGCTGGTCGTGCAGCACGGCCCTGATCGCCTCGAGGATCTCCTGCACCTGCTTCTTGCCGCCCGAACGCGACCAGACATGCAGCGTAAGATTATGCTCGGCGCCGTCCTCGGTGCCCGTGCTCCAGTCGCGGATCACGCTTTGGCCGAGGGTGATGAAGGGATAAGGCGCTGCCTGCGGCGCGTCGTCATAGACGCGGACGCCGCCCAGCAGCGTGGTCAGATCTAACGAGCCGGCGAGCGCCTGATAGACGCCGCGCTGAAGGGCCCAACTCGCAACTGCCGCCATAGCAGGTCTCCGACAAGCGATTGTTAACCAAACATATGGGGTGCCGCTTCACGCCATGCAAATAGCGGCCAAATCACCAATCCGCGATCAGAACGCGGCGCGCGGAATCTTTAAAGCCGCGGCGACTACTTTTTGAGCCTATGGTTAATTCCTCGTGAACGGGCGCGGAAGCCAATTTGTCCAGGCGCCGCCCCCAATTCAAACTGAGACGTCAAGGACTAACCTTTTTCCTACCGTACACGGTCAAAGACTGGCGTCGAACGGGAACCTTTGCGCCGAGCCAAGCTTACTAAGCGAAAGGTCCAAGGAGATCCCGCCATGAAGACCGGCGTGTTCGAGCGCTTGAAACATGCGCAGATCGGAGAGCCGATTCATCAGCCCCTGATCTTAGCCATCCTCATCATCCTGATTTCGATCACCCTCTATTTCATCCTCCAGGCGTGACGAAAGATCAGTCGAAGCTCCGAGCGAGCGGCTCTGCTCACATCCCGCCCGGTTCTACCGTGCACGCCGGGCCGTAGCTCCACTGTCCCCTCACGTCTTCCGGCTTGCAGGGCGACGCGGCCTCCAGCGGCAGCGGCTCGACGGGTGCGCCGAGCGGGTCGATGCACAAGACGTGACCCGTGACCGGGTTGATCTCCGCCTTCAGGCATTTCGGCGGCGCCGCCGGCTCGGAATTTTCCGCTGCCGCCGCACCGGCAATCAATGCCATCCCGAGCAGAACGCCAATCACGACTCGCCGCATATTGTTCTCCATCTGAAAACTCGCTCCTGCCTTTGAGCATACACCGCCAAACGCACCGGAAACTATCGCTCGACGCAGCGGAGGAAAGAGCGCACGGTCCCTAAGTGCGTGGGCGACCCTCCGGCGAGTATGGCTGTCCTCTTGACGGCGTTCCCTGTGACGCGGAGCTCACGCACACTTAATCCAAGTCAACCCGTCATGCCCGGACTTGATCCGGGCATCCACGCCGTTCTGTCTCAGCGAGCGGAGCGCCAGTGGAATGGATTGCCGGAGCCTGTCCCCGGACTTGATCCGGGGGTCAAGCCCGGCAATGACGAAGACCAAGACGGGAAAGGCGCGAGCCTCACTCAGGCTTGGGGCGGCAGGGAAAGCCCGTGGCGAAGCACTTGCTGTAGAGACCCTGCTTGACGCACTGCATAAGTGGATCTTTGGCCGCGTTCCAATCCGCGTCGGGATAGATGGCTTTCGCCTTTTCCAGCCAATCCACCTTCGCCGCTTCCTCCGACTCTTCCTGAGAGCTTTTGAACCCGGGGCCGCTGCCGGTGAGCGCCTTGTCGTGACACTCGAACCCCTTTTGTGGCGCGGACGAGGCGGCCAGCGCGGGCGCACCCATCGCCGCCACGGCGGCTACGCCGAGCATGACGTGAAACATCGCAGCGATTTTCGGCATTGGTCCTCCACCCAAGGCTGGCAACACATGACCCCGCTTGCGGCGGGAACATTAGCATAGAGAATGGTGAGCGCCCCATACGCCAAGGGCCCGCTTAACGCGGGCCCTTGTGATGCCATCCCTTGGGGCGTCCCAGCGGGACCCCCAAACTTTCGGAACGCCAAGTCTCGTGGCGTTCCGATTTGCGCGTGACGGCCTAGCCGGCCTTCTGCTTCTTGTAGGCCTCCTGAGCCTTGGCGAGATTGCCTTGTGGATCTTTCATGAACGCGGCCTTAGCCTCCTCATTGCCGAAGCAATAGGTCTTGCCGCCGATCTGCGCATTGACGGAGCAGTCCGTCTTTATTTGCTGGCCCGTTGCGAGGCCCTGCGCGCACAAATTGTCGAACTCGCCGGTTGCGGCGAGGCCGGCGGTGACGAGGCCGAGCGCAAACGCGCCGGCAAGCGCCGATGTGACATAAGCCCTTCTCATGGTGCATCTCCTGGTGTTGTCGTTCGAGGTTCGCGCCCATTGCTGGGCAATGGGATAGAAACGCCCCGCCTGAGGGCATGTTCCCCGCTTAGTTTGCCGCCTCAACGATTATTGCTGGTCACAATCCGGGCAATCCGGGCCTGCTTGCCGCTCGCGCTTCACCATGTCGCGGCAATAAGCCTCTCCTCCCCTGGGGGTGCGGGGACGAAAACGCCTGGAGCGGGACTACTGATAGGGCCTGCGGATCATCCAGGCCTGCGCCGGGGTTTTGGTGCAGGAGGTGGCGTAGACGTCAGTCAGCTGCGGGGTATTGGGGCCGGGGTTCTCGAGACACCGCGGAAAGATGCGCATGTCTTCGTTGAGCAGCGAGATGCGGTCGTTCCATTTGAGCGTTTCCTTCACCAGCTCGGCCGTCTTCGCCTCGAGCGCGGCGACTTTCCGGTTGAGGCAAGCGACCTGCTCCTCCATGGCGCCCTGAGCGCAATCGGCGGCTTGGGCCTCCTCCGCCGCCACCGGCCGTGGGCTCGCCAAAACCGCCCAACCCATGACCAGCATCGAGAGAAAAGCGATGCGATATCTCATCTCGAGCGCCTCCTTCCAGGAACGTCCTCTCCCATTCTATGCGATGCTAGAGGCGCGGGGACAAGTTGGCGATGGGCAAGCTCCGCCTTCACGCCATCGTGAAACCACATCGCGCGGCTAGGCACGCCTGCCCATGAACACCTCCCTCGCCCCCTCCCGGGACCTCATGCGCAAGTTCATGCGCCGCACCGTGCTCTCGCTTGTCTTTTTGGGCGTCGTCCTGTTCGGCGCGGCCGGGACGCTCAACTGGCCGCAAGCCTGGGTCTATCTGGCGTTCACCGCCGCGCTCAGTTTCGCCGGAGGATTTTGGCTCGCCCGCCACGACCCTGACCTGCTCAACGAGCGCCTCGGCGCCTTGATCCAGCGGGAACAGAAAACCTGGGACAAGCTCTTCATGGTGGCTATGCTCGCGCTATGGACGGGCTGGCTCATCCTGATCGGGCTCGATGCCGGGCGCTATCGCTGGTCCCACATTCCCCTCGCCCTTCAAGGCATGGGCTTCGTGCTGCTCTGCCTTGGGTCCTACCTCGTCTGGCTCACGCTCAAGGCCAACAGCTATGCGGCGCCGGTGGTCAAGATCCAGAAAGAGCGTGGGCATCGGGTGGTGACGACCGGGCCTTACGCCTATGTACGTCACCCCATGTATGCTGGCGCTCTCCTGTTCATCGCGGGCGCGCCGCTCCTGCTCGGCTCATGGTGGGGTCTTGCCGCCGGGGTGGGTCTCGTCCTCGTCATCGCCATGAGGGCCGTGCTCGAGGAGCAAACCCTCATGGCCGAGCTCGCCGGCTACGCGGATTATGCGGTCCGCGTCCGCTACCGCCTCGTTCCGCATCTTTGGTAGCGCGCCAAGCAAGCCGCTCTTCATTATTCGGCCCCAAGTTCCGCGCAATTGGTTCGCCGATCGAGAGGCTAGGCCACGGGCGCGCACTACTGGCTCGCCTCGCCGGCCTCGAATTGCGATATTGGCGCTGAAGGGGGTCGGGTTTCGGCCATGTCGAGGGTCAGACCAGCGGTGTTCGTGGCGTGCCTGCTCGGGACGCTGGCGTCCGCTTGCAGCCACGCCGAGCCTACGCCCAAAGACTTCGTTCTGGTCCACCAGCGCCCCGCCAAGGCCGAAGAGGCCGGCAATACGCTTGAGGAAGCGGAGCTGGCCTGCCAGGCCCAGACCAAGAAAAAGGGGATGGCCTCGGTCGTCGCCATCTTTTCGCGCTTCCGCAAGGGATCGGCCGACGAGGACTATATCGCCTGCATGAAGGCGCGCGGCTACGAAGTCAAACCATGAGGAATAGCCTCGCGCCGGTCGCCCAAGTGGCGATCCCCCAGACGACGGCTCGGCCTTGCGGCCCATCGCAGATTCTCTATAAAAGGCCTCAATCCCGGTGTAATTTGCGCCTCCAATAAGCCCGTCCAAGCGGTAGATTCGGGGATGCCAATCGGCCGGGGCGGCTTCGCATGCGAGAGGTCGGGGCAAATTGCGGGACATTCTCCAAGGTAATCGCCGGGCCAAGCTGATCGATTGGCTGAAGATCGATTCTTGGATCGATTCCGGCCTCTATAACGCCTGGATCGGCTTCCGCGACTGGTGGAGCGGCTATTCCTCCTTCTTCGGCCGGTTCGAGGTCAAAGGCTTTATCCGCGCCCTCAACGAGCTTGCTTGTGAAGGGATGACGCTGAGCGTGGGCGGGCTTCTCGTTCTCGCCACCTTCGCGCTTCCTTCCTTCGAGATCGCGCAAGGCAAGATGAACCTCGCCGACGAGTACAGCGTCACCTTCCTCGATCGCTTTGGCAACGAGATCGGCAAGCGCGGCCTGCTGCGCGACGACTCGGTGCCGCTCGAAGAAATCCCGGATGTCATGATCAAAGCCACCCTGGCCACCGAGGACCGGCGCTTCTTCGAACATTTCGGCGTCGACGTCATGGGCACGTTCCGGGCCCTTGCCGCGAACGCTCGCAATGACGCAGTTGTGCAGGGCGGCAGCTCAATCACCCAGCAGCTCGCCAAAAATATGTTCCTGACGCCCGAGCGGTCTCTGAGCAGAAAGATCAAAGAGGCGATCATCGCCATCTATCTGGAGAACCATTACTCGAAGCCCGAGCTCCTGAAGCTCTATTTTGATCGTGCTTATCTCGGTGGCGGCTCGTACGGGGTCGAGGCAGCGGGCCAGTACTATTTCAACAAATCGATCCGTGAGGTGAACCTCGCCGAAGCGGCCATGCTCGCCGGCATGTTCAAGGCGCCCACGCGTTATGCGCCTCACGTCAACCTTGCCGCCTCGCGCGCCCGGGCCAACGAGGTGCTGAGCAACATGGTTGAGGCCGGCTTCATGAGCGAAGGCCAAGTCTATGGCGCCCGCATGAACCCCGCCAAGATCGTCGAGCGCGGCGGCGGCAACACGCCCGACTATTTTCTCGACTGGGCCTTCGAAGAAGTGCAGCGGCTGATGCGAGGCAAGGAGGACCACATCCTCGTCGCCCGCACCACGGTGGATCTTGGTCTGCAAAAGTCGGCCGAGCAGGCCCTCGACCAGACCATCAAGCAAACTGGTCGATCAAGAAACTTCGATAATGGCGCCCTCGTCTCCATGGAGACCGACGGGGCGGTGCGCGCCATGGTCGGCGGCAAGGACTACGGCGAAAGCCAGTTCAACCGCGCGAGCCACGCCTACCGCCAGCCAGGCTCCTCCTTCAAAGGCTACGTTTATCTGACCGCACTTGAGAACGGCTTCACCCCTGAATCGTCGGTCAGCGATGGACCGGTCAGCTGCGGCCGCTGGGCGCCGAAGAACTATTCCGGCGGCTATAGGGGCCGCATGACGCTGCGGATGGCGCTGGCAAAGTCGATCAACACCATTGCCGTGAAGCTCTCGCTACAGGTCGGGCGCGAAAAGGTGCTCGCGAACCTGTCCAAGATGGGCATCAAGCATCTCAAGAAAACCTGCTCGCTCGCCCTCGGCGACAACGGCATGACGCCGCTTGAGCATACCGGGGGCTACGCCGTCTTCGCCGCCGGCGGCCTCGAAGTGCGCCCTTATGCCATCGAAGAGATCCGGACGCTCTCCGGCGGTGATGTGGTCTACAATCACGACCGCGATGAACCTGCCCGCAAGCAGATTTTCGACCCCAAGGTGATCGCCGAGCTGAACACGATGCTGCAGGCGGTGGTTTTGGAAGGTACCGGCAGGGCTGCCCAGCTGGACTACACCTACTCTGCCGGCAAGACCGGAACGAGCTCGGCCTATCGCGACGCCTGGTTCATCGGGTACACCGGCCAATACGTCACCGGAGTGTGGCTCGGCAATGACGATTTCACGCCTATGGCGCGGGTGACCGGCGGCAGCTTCCCGGCACAGACTTGGAAGGCTTACATGGTGGCGGCGCACGATACCGACAACATTCCGCAGATCGCGGGCCTACCTGTGCATCCGGTCCAGGCCGCCGAGCAGGCGCGGATCGCTGCTGCCATGGCGCAGAATGCTGCTGCCAATACGGAGATTGCGGCGCCGGCGCCCGAGAGCGTCAAGGACATGTCCTCGACAACGCGGCAGGTGCTCGAAAAACTCAGCTCTATGCTCAAGGACGCTCGCCCGCTTAGCCCGAGCGATGCGCGACCGGATCGCGCCGAGGCGCCGGTTACCCCGGCGGCGGGATCCCAGCCGAAGCCGAGCCTTGCCTCGGCCGCTAATGCCGATGCTGCACCGCGACCTGCGCCCGAAAATTCCTCAGCTCCGGGCCAGCCGCAGACCGCTCTTTCGGCGGAGAGAGACGGCGGTGCGGCAACCCCGCATTAGGCGCCTCCAGCGCCCCGCTCCCTATCGATGGACACCGATCGCTTGACCAGCGTGTTGCCAACCAACTCTCCGCTTGTGCTCTCCCCTTCGCAGGCAATGCCTTGGCGCGAAGAAGAAGCCAGCCATTCCATGCGGTCCCTGGCCTACTTCATCGGGACGTTCGTGGCGGCTCTGATGCTCGGCATCGGCTCGGCCTGGTACATGATCGAACGCGGCTCCCTTCTGACGACGGACAAGGTAGGGCCTTGGAGCGGCTGGATCAGCGAGGGGAACCCCAATGCCGACCCTTACACCAAGGCGCATGTCGCGCGGAGCGGCAGACTCCCCCTCACCTCGACGGTCGCCCGCTATTTCGTGGCCCATACTGACAGCGCAGGGCGCACCCTCACTTCGGCCTGCGAATACTCAGTCGAGGGCTCGCCGCTCAACGCTCGCTGGTGGTCGCTCGCCGTCTATGACGAATACGGCGGCCTGATCGAAAATCCCTCGGCGCGCTACAGTTTCAACAGCGAGGAGGCGCTTCGTCATTCCGACGGTACGTTTCGCATCAACCTGTCAAGCAAAGCGCGCCCCGAGAACTGGCTCCCGAGCGGGACCGCGGATCAGCACCTCGTGCTGCTCTTGCGCATTTACAGTCCGCGCGAAACCGATGCCTCGGGCATCGGGCTGATTCCCGGCGACCGGCTGCCCAAGATCGAGCGAATAGAATGCGAGTAAGGATCCCCGGACTTTATATCGTGCTTGGACTCGTGCTTGCGGGGCTCATCCACATCGTGGCGGTGCTCATGCTGCCTATGCTTGCTCCCAAGAGTGCGCATGCGCGATTGGCGACGCTCGGGCCGGCCAATACCATGATTGAAATCCCTGCGGCGGCCCCCGGGCGCCAGGTCATGCCAATGATGGCGCCCGACGTTCGCTACGCTTTCTGCCGCTTCGATCTTGCCAATGGCCCCGTGCGGCTTAAGGCAACGATTGCCGACGAACTTTGGCTGATTGCGCTTTACACGCCGGAGGGAGAAAACTTCTATTCGGTTGCCGGCGCCGACATGAAACGGGCGGAGATCGATCTCGTCATCGCCGCTGCCGATCAGACTGTTGAGGAGGCCGGCGTCGACGCTCCCGAATCGTCAGACGAAGTTGTCGTCGTCAACTCGCCGGTCACTGAAGGGATCGCGCTCATCCGCGCGCCGCTGGCGGGGCCAAGCCGTGCAACCGGCGCGGAGCGAGCTCTCAGGTCCACATCCTGCGGCCCGTACACGAAGTCAGGCTGAAGGTCCCTGTGTTATTTTTTTCGGCTGCGCTGGACGCGCCCGCGTGATGCTGCGCCGGTCTGCTCCGGCAAGTCGCTCGAGGCACGACGATCGATCCTCACCCCCGGAAAGATGATGATCTCGCCGAGCGAACCCTCGACAGGCCTTGCGATCCGGACTGCCGCCACTTCGCTGCGGCGAAATTCAAGGATGATCCCCATTTTCGGTCTCCACGGGTGGCTCGCGCCTCGCCTAAATCGCGGGCGCCATATCGCCTGACCAGCATTAAGACGCAGGTAAGGTTAACGAACCCCTAACCGCCCGCCCCCTAAGGGTCGTCAATCCTTGAGCGCGGCATCGCCGAGAAAATGCCGCCCCGCTTTGTCCTCGATCTCTATGATCCAAAGGTCGGGGTCGAACCCGCGCTGGCGCGCGAGATAGAAATCTGCCTCGGCTTCGCTCACGGGCCGAGACCCGAAGCAGCTCACCCACCGCCGATCGGTCTCGCTTTCCATCAGGCCTGCTGGTGCTGGGCTATAGAGCGAGACCGTACCGTCGAGCCTGTCGACGCAAATGAAAATGGCGCCGGCAGCCTCATCCCCGCGCTGCACGATCACGACGGGAACGCCCTCGGCGTGACAGCGGCGGAGATACGCCCTGACCCAGATCTCGCTCTTGATGCGCATAGCAACTCGGGCTTTCGCGCGAGAGCTCAGTGTCCCGCGGCCGTCTTGGTCAGGTCGCGTCCCGTGACGCGTTTGAGCTCGCGCATCAGCTCAGGCGTTATACGCCCGGTCTTGGCCATCTTGCGGTCGCGTTGAAAGGCACTGATAGCACGCGTCGTGGCGCCGCCCAACGCGCCATCGACCGGTCCCGGCGCATAGCCGAGATCGGCGAGGACTTGCTGCACGGCCCTCACGTTAAGGTCGTCCTTGGCCTTGCCGGCGACGGTGTCGCCCTCGACCGATCCGGTCGCGCCGGCCGGCTGCCCGCTGCCGCCGAGCAAGATTTGGCGCAAGAGCTCGTCCGTGGCGACCCCGGTCACCGGGAGGCCGTGGCCCTTCTCAAAGGCCGAGATAGCCGCACGTGTCTTGTCGCTCGGCTTGCCGTCCTCAGGACCGACATCGAAACCGCGCGCCGCGAGCTCGCGTTGCACGGCTCTGACGAGAAGCTGTGCTCCGCCCTCTTCCGCCTCCAAGGGAGGCAGATCCGTGCTGACCGGCGGGAGCTTCACGACTTCAACGGACGAAGGGCTCGCATGCGTGGAGAATCCCTGCCGTGAGGCCGCCGTGACGCCCGCAGTGCCATGCAGCTCCTGCAAATAGAGCGCGTTGTAAATGATGCTTCCCGTTAGGCCAATGAAGGCCAGGAACAAGAGCCGCGCTGCCACTACGCCCATCGCTACGGTGAACTCAAAGGGTGCCCAGGGGTCGAGAGGTGTCCTACCCCTCCCCTTGGCCATCTTGGCGTCCGAAACTAAAGAGATGTTAAACGGCCCTTAGGCACAGCAATCCTGCAGGCTTATGCCGCAGAGACCGCAGGCCGTTCCAGCGGCGCCTCGACCGATTCGCCGGCGCCCTCGAGCGGTAGGACGATGGTAGCTGTGGTCCCCTCTCCGAGAGTGCTCGCCAGCGCGAGGCGGCCGCCATGGAGTCGTGCCAGTCCCTTCACCACGGACAATCCGAGACCGGCACCGTCATAGCTGCGATCGTAAGAGTTGTTCGCCTGCACGAATGGCTTGCCGAGCTTGGGGAGATCTTGCTCGGCGATGCCGATGCCGTTATCGGCGACGCTGAACTCGACATTCCCGTCGGCGAGCCGGGCCGAGACACGCACCCAACCGCCGGGGTCGGTGAACTTGATGGCGTTTGAGATCACATTGAGCAGCATCTGCTTGCAGGCGCGCTTGTCGGCCGGAAGCTCGGGAATGCCGGGCGCCACATCCATGATGAGCGACAACGACCGCTGCTCGGCCGTGTGCCGCATGATGTCGCAGCAGGACTTGACTAGGGGAGCAACGTCGAATGGCTCCTTGACGATCCCAAACTTACCTGCCTCGATCTTCGACATATCGAGGATGTCGTTGACGACGTTCAACAGGTGCTCGCCGCTTTCATGGATGAGCCGCGCATAGTCGCGGTAGCGCGCTTCGCCGAGCGTGCCAAAAAGCTCGCGGTTGATGATCTCGGAGAAGCCGATCACGGCGTTGAGCGGGGTGCGCAGCTCATGGCTCATATTGGCGAGGAACTGCGTCTTGGCGCGGCTTGCGCTCTCGGCCTCGTCGCGGGTGCGCAGGATCTCGGCTTCCTGCGCCTTCCGCTCGGAAATGTCGCGCGTGATAGCGACAACGCCGGCTCGATCGAGGACGCCGCCGTCCGAGGCCTGCATCGGCCGGCACCGCATCTCGACCCAGACATAGCGCGCCGTTTCGGCTGGGCCGGCGCGGCGTATTCTGAACTCGACCGCAATAGGCTCGTCGTTGGCAAGGGAGCGCGACAACGCCGTCATGTAGGCTGGCCGGTCGGCCACATGCACGCGCTCGAAGAGCCCGTCGCCGGCGATCTTTTGCGCCGGCTCGCCGAAGAGCTGCTGTGCGGCGAACGAGGCGAAGATAACGCGGCCCTTTTCGTCATGGCGGGTGATCATGTCGGTCGCGTTCTCAGCCAGCAGCCGGTAACGCTCTTCGCCGGTCCGGACCGCATCCTCCGACCGCCGATACACGAGCTGAACCACCACCGCCAGCGCCGCAGCATAGGCCATGGCGCTCATGGCGCCGATCAAGGCGAGCAGCATCGGCGACAGCGGCATTGTTGGCGGCGCCGGCATCTGGCCCAGCCATTGGGCCGCGGCGAGGGCCACGAGACCGAGCCCGGCAACGCCCGCCGCCCAGGCGACAATACGCCGGTCCGTGGCGAGCGCAGCCTCCAATGGCACTGCCACCATCCACGGGATGAGCCACGAGCCGAGGCCCCCCGTGAGCCAAGCGCAGTAGCTGACGAGACCCGCGAAATTCGCCGCCGAGGCGAGATGGGCGGCGGCGAATCTGCCGGTTCGCGACAGAAAGATAGCAATGGCGATGGGGGACAGAAGCCAGAGAAAAGCGGCAGCCGCGAGGAGCGAAGGCTTGCCGCTGACCACGAGATAAACGGGAAAGACGCAGAGCGCGATGAGGCCGCCGATGAGATGAGAAGCAATGAAGGATTGATGGCGGGCGGCGGTCAGCGCGTCGCCCCGAGCGGAATGGTGCACGAGCGAGCTGAAATAGGCTGAGAGCCCGCGCACACTTTCACGACCAAACACGCGCATCTCGGAGCGGGCCAAGCACCGCTGCGTCCCCGATTGTCTTGGCCCGGATTATTGTCGTGCGCGCTTAAGGAAGCTTAAAGCGCGCGGCGCAAGCCCCCGCCATGCTGACCGCGGCGATCATGCCGAGACGCCGGCCCGAGGCTCACGAATTCTCTAAAATTTGAGACAATTCTCCAATGAATTGTCATCAAGTATTAGCAAAAGTCTAATCTTGCGCTCTACAAAATCGATCGGAATTTTCGATTCAAACTTTATTGATTGCAGTGAAACTCCCTTATTTTCTTTGCGCTATATTGCGCGTCGTAAGGGGAATGATAGCGGCGAAAAAGCCGCAAGTTTCAACAGGAGAGGGGCAAGGCAATGCTGTTCCTTATCAGGACGGCCTTCTGGCTAATGATCATCGTTCTGCTGCTTCCGACCGACCAGCAGCAGCGCAGCGAGGTCTACGGGACCGCGCAGGCGGCGGTGCAAGACGTTGCGACGTTCTGCGACCGCAATCCGGAGACCTGCGCCAGGGGCAAGGACGCGTTCAGTGTGTTCGTGCAGAAGGCGCAGTTTGGCGCGCGCATGCTGATGGATCTCATCAACAACCGGACCGGAGCCGACGATCAGGATTCACCGAGTGAGGATCAGGACACGCGCAGCCCCGAGGCCAGCGCCCTGTTCGAGCCGGCGAGCTTCGACATGAGCGGCTCGCAGGACACGCTCAATCCAGAGGACCGCGAGGAAGCCTGGTCGGGGCCGGCCGGGACCTAAGCGGCGCTCTTTCAGAACGATTTCGCCGGCAAACGCTCGGCGGCTAAGGTTTTGGCAGCCCCCCGCCTGCCAAGGGCGCGCAATTGGGACGGTTTCTGCCCTTTCCCTCCCAATCTGCGCGCCCCAACTTTACCGTGGAAGCCGGTCGCAGCCCCCGTCATTCCTGCCTATATTGATCTCATGGACACGCTAAATGAGACGCGCGGGGCTTTGGGCTTCGAGGAGATCCTCGCCGACTTCGAGCTGCTCGACGACTGGGAGGACCGCTACCGCTACGTGATCGAGCTCGGCCGGAGACTGGAGCCGTTGCCCGAGGAGGAGCACTCCGCCACCAACAAGGTGCAAGGCTGCGTCAGCCAGGTCTGGCTTTCGACGCGTATCGACCGGAGCGGAGGCGTCCCCCGCCTGACCTTCATCGGCGACAGCGACGCCCATATTGTCCGCGGGCTGATCGCGATCCTCTTCGCCCTCTACTCGGGCAAGACCGCCGAGGAGATCGCGCGCATCGATGCCGGCCAAAGGCTCGAGCAGTTGCATCTCAACGCCCATCTGACGCCGCAGCGATCGAACGGGCTCATGGCCATGGTGAAGCGGATCAGAGCCGACGCCGAGACGGTCCTTAGCCAGCGCACTTTGCACTAGACAATCCTGCTCACGACTCGCGCTCCCCGCTCGGGTCCTTCTTCCACGCGTCGAGCGTGGGCCGATAGTCCTCGCTTCCCCAATGACGAAAGCCGCGTCGCGCCGGCTTCTGCTTGTCGTCTTTGATCAGCCCGTAATGCTTGGCGAGCCGTGTCAAGGCGATCTGCAGAACGACCTTGCCCGCCCGCTGCGGCCAACCGTTCTCTTTCTCAGCGTCTTCGAGGCCTTTCAGCTCGCAACAGATATCGACCAGCACGCCGGCGACTTCCGGACCTACGGCCATGAGCGCCCGCATCACCCGTTCCTTCGCGGCGATGACCTCGTCACGGAGCGCCGCAGCATTTGACGGTGGCGCTCGGCGAGAATGCTCCGAGGGTGCGAGCGCCGACCAGGTCGAGGTCACGCGGGGGCTGAGATGGGCGAACCAGTAATCGGCGCGCAAGCGTTCGCCTGCCTGGTATTGATCATCGGTGATCAAAGGCCTGCCGTTCCGATCCTTCCGGCTCTTGAGCCAGCCGAGTGGACTTTCGGCTTCATTTACGAGGACACTGCGGCGCACGCCGTCGACCTCCCTATCGCTTACTGTGCGCAGCTGGTGCTGCCCTCTGAAGGCGTCACCCTCGTCATCGGACCGGCGATCTTCGAGAAGGCGCGCTTCGCGGCCGAGCTCACCGTGCCCTCGATGTGCCGGCGTCTTGACCCGCCCCATCGTCTAGCCTCGCCGCGAGAACAGCGCATCGATGAGCGCGGCGACAGCGCGTTCCAAATGCTCGAGCCTTCCATCCAGTTCAGGATCATCGCGCCGGTCCTCGACCACGCTGCAGGCATGCGCCACCGTCGTCCGGTCGCGGGCGAACAACGTGCCGACTTCGGTAAAGCTGAGGCCGCAGACGACATGAGCTAGGTACATCGCCACTTGGCGGGCGAAGGCTGTCCTTGGCGAGCCTCGCGTCGACGTTCGCAACTCGCCGATGCCTACCTCGAACACCGCCGCGACGGCGGGATCGATGACCGGCCGGAGTTGAGGCCTGACCCCGCCTAAGCGGGCTCTCAGCCCCTTTACTGCGCAACGACCCTCGAGTGACCGAACTGAACCCATCGCCGTGCACTCCTTCCGTGGTAGGAATTTAGTCCTATCACATGTTAGCCGGAAGGAAGCTCGCGGGGATAAGGTCTTCCTGCCCCCGCTCAGTCCCCAGCGCTCCAGACGCGCGCATCATGACGCCTCACCAAAGGAGGCGGCCAATGCAAAGGACGCAGCGCCGGAGCGAGAGATACACACGCCGAGCGCGCCAACGCTCCCCGGCGAGGCGCATCTTCGGCCCGATGGCCAAGGCGGGGGCGGTCGCCTACAAGAGAGCGCGGGACCTACCGAAGCTGATCGCACTGTGGCCGCACGAGCTCGACGACGACAGCCCCGAGGGGCGCCGCCACATGCTGGCGAAACTTCGTAGCGCACTTAGAGCCGAACGCCGGCGCGCGCTGTCAGGCCATTGGAGCTATGACCTGAACCGGCATCTCGGTTTGTTGAGTGCCTATAAGGGAGAACTCGCCGGCCTCGACCGGCTCGAGGCTCAGCCGAATTGCACCCGCCGCGGCAACGACTTCGATTGCGAGTGAATGCGGGGATAGCACAGGAGCGCACGCTCGGTGAGCGCGCGACCGCTCTCCGTGGGACCGGCCACGTCGTAACAGAGGATTCGATCGACCCGGCCGCCATCCTCCGAGAGAGGCAACCTCAACCAGAACAACACGACATGGTCCCGGTCCTTTGCGGGCCCCCGTACCACGCCATGAAGCGGGAACCCATTCTCCATCACGCGGGCATGAATGCGGCGCCAATAGTCGGCTTGCTCGCCGGAAAACACCTCGCCCGCGCGCTTGCCTGTGATCTCCTGCCCATAGATATCGCGGAGCTGAGTTCCTGCCAGTCTGAAGGAGGCGTCGTCCAATCCGTCCCGGAGATCGATCAGGCCGATAGAGGGAAGGAGTCGCGGGACCTTGAGAGGATCAAGATCGGATCTGGCGGGCATGCGCCGCGCGCCCGCCGACTGAAGCCAATAATCGAATAACTCACGCTGTCCCTGCATCACGAGCTGGGCTCGAAAGGCGCGTCCGAACAGCATTTTTATCCCCCTGTCGCAAGCTCCTGAAGGGCCCGCGAATCGCTCGTCTTTGTTCGACTATGTGGAGTTCGACCGCGACATGCAAGCGAGGAAAGCCGGATTCATCAAGAATCACAAAGGCTTGTGGTAACACTTAAGGCAGCTACCCGATCTGGGGACGGCGATCGGCTGGAGCGTAGCGTGCGCTCGCCGCACCACTTGCCGGCAACCTCCCGCCGATTCGCCAAGCGTTTATCGGCGCCGCTGTCCGAGACCCATGCGTTTGGCGAGGTCGGAACGGGCTGCCGCGTAGTTCGGCGCAACCATCGGATAGTCGTGCGGGAGACCCCATTTCTCGCGGTATTCCTCAGGCGACAGGTCGTAATGCGTGCGCAGATGGCGCTTCAGCGACTTGAACTTCTTCCCGTCCTCGAGGCAGATGATGTACTCGGGCGTGACCGATTTCTTCACCGCAATCGCCGGCTTCAACTCCTCCCTGGCAGGTTGACCCGAGGCGCTCGAGGCTTTGCTCAGCGCGTCAAACACATTGTGGATGACGCCAGGAAGGTCTGTCGCGACAACTGTGTTGTTGCTGACATAAGCCGAGACAATCTCAGCGGTGAGTTCAACGAGTTCGTTCTTCTCCAGATTCGCTTCCATGAAGTGGCTCCTTGATCCTGGCTAAACCCCGGTCCTACCAAGCACACCGCCCGATTCTGCGGGTGCTTGCGCATCTCCCAGGCCCACATGACTCTTGAGTCACCAGATTACGCCGTTTTTGTGACGTGAAGTTACAATGTTTCTCAACTAGAGAATGTGATGGACGCCGACAAGCCAAGCTGATCTCCCCCCTATAGGCATCTTTCCATGAAACCGCAATGCGCCTCTTCTAATGAAGACTGGGGGCTTAAGGAATATGATAAATGAAGGGGAGACTTTCGTTTACCCAACCCGGCTCCCACCCCTGCTTAAGTTTGACTGGTAGCGGTTATGTCATTTCCCCAACTCGACCGTCGCGATCTAAAGAATGCAACTTTATCGGGAATCAAGCCTGCGTGAGTCGACGGCCAAAACTCTTCGGCAGGGCATTCCTGATGCTTATATTGCGGTCGAATAAATGCACACGAGCCCGAAAGTGTTCCATCGATGAGCAAAGCTGACAAAGTTGCAAAAAGTGATGAGGGCAAGATCGCGCTCTCGAAGGCCGAGTGGCGCGCCAAGCTTACGCCTGAGCAGTTCCACGTTACCCGCGAGCACGGTACCGAGCGCGCCTTTAGCCATCCTTACCACCAGGAAAAGCGCGCAGGGATGTACCGGTGCGTCAGCTGTGGAGCGCCGCTTTTCAGCTCTGACACGAAATACGACTCAGGCACAGGCTGGCCTAGTTTCTACGCTCCGGCAGGGAAAGAGGCGGTGAGCGAGCATGAAGATCGCAAGTTCTTCATGCGCCGCACTGAAGTCCGTTGCGCCAAATGCGAAGCTCATCTCGGCCATGTGTTCCCCGACGGACCTGAGCCGACCGGGGCGCGCTATTGCATTAATGGCGTAGCCTTAGAACTCGATCCCGACGAGCACGGCGGCAAGAGCGGCGCATAAGCCTTAACGCATGAGTGAAAAGCCCTCTCGCGCGCGGCCTCCCCGCGCCGCCCGCCGTCCCCTGACCTCGCGCCACCACGGCATCGCGCGCGTGGACGACTATGCTTGGCTCCGCTCTTCCAACTGGCAGGCGGTGATGCGCGATCCCGCTCTGCTTGAGCCCGAGATCAGGTCCTATCTCGAAGCCGAAAACGCTTACACCAAGGCGATCATGGCCGGCACCGAGCCGCTCCAAGAAGCGCTCTTCGCCGAGATGAAGGGCCGCATCAAGGAGGACGATGTCGGCGTCCCTGCTCCCGATGGGGCCTTCGCCTACTACACGCGCTTCGTCATCGGCGGCCAGCATCCGCTCTTCTGTCGAAAGGCCAGGGACGGCGGGGAGGAGCAGATTCTCCTCGACGGCAATGCGCTGGCCAAGCCCCATGCCTATTTCCGCATCGCCAGCGTCACCCACAGCCCCGACCACAGCCTGGTCGCTTATGCTGTCGATACCAAGGGCTCGGAGCTCTACACGGTCAAAATCATCGAGGCCGGCACCGGCGTTCTGGTCGATTCCCGCATCGCCGACAGTAACGGCGCGCTCGAATGGGCCGCCGACAGCCGGAACCTGCTCTATATCTGGCTCGACAATGAGCACCGCCCGCGTCGCGTGCTGCGCCACCAGATCGGCGCGGACACGGCCGACGCCCTGATCCACGAGCAAGACGACCCGGGTTATTTCCTCGGCCTCGACGCGACCCAGGATCGGCGCTTCCTTCTGCTCAGCGTCCACGACCATGAGACGGCAGAGATCAGCCTGATCGATGCCGCCGATCCTTCCGCGGCTCCCCGTCTGATCGCGCCGCACGAGGCCGAGCACGACTATTCCGTGGACCATCACGACGGTCAGCTCATCATCCTGACCAATTCCGAGGGCGCCGAGGATTACCGCATCGTTGCGGCGCCGGCCGACAATCCTGGCCGCGAGCATTGGCGCGAAATCGAGCCGCACAAGCCCGGCCGACTCATTCTCGATGTCGTGGCCTACAAGGATTATCTGGTGCGGCTCGAGCGCGAGAATGGACTGCCGCGCATCGTGGTGCGCCGCTTCGCCGATGGCGAGGAGCATGAGATTGCCTTCGACGAGGAGGCCTATGCGCTCGGCATTTCGCCCGGCTACGAATACGACACGCCGACTTTGCGTTTCACCTACTCCTCGATGACGACGCCGGCGCAGGTGTTTGACTACAATATGAAGACGCGCGCGCGGGAACTTCGCAAGACTCAGGAAATTCCGAGCGGCCATAATCCTTCTCTTTATGTCACGCGCCGCGTGATGGCGCCCGCGAAGGACGGCGAGACGGTGCCGGTGTCCCTGCTCTACCGCAAAGAAACGCCGCTCGACGGCAGCGCCCCCCTCCTCCTTTACGGCTACGGCGCCTATGGCTTGTCGATTCCGGCCGGCTTCTCCACCAACGCGCTCAGCCTCGTCGATCGAGGATTCGTCTACGCCATCGCCCATGTGCGCGGCGGCAAGGACAAGGGTGACCGCTGGTACAAGAGTGGCAAGCGCGAGAAGAAGATGAACAGCTTCAGCGACTTTGTCGCCGCTGGTGAATTCCTCGCCGAGCAAGGGTTCACCTCACGCGGCCGCATTGTCGCTCATGGCGGCAGCGCCGGGGGCATGCTGGTGGGCGCCGTCGCCAATATGGCGCCCGACCTTTTCCTAGGCATCATTGCCGAAGTGCCGTTCGTTGACGTGCTCACCACCATGCTTGACGTGAGCTTGCCGCTCACCCCGCCCGAATGGCCCGAATGGGGAAACCCGACCGAGAGCGAAGCCGACTATCGGACCATCGCCGCCTATTCCCCCTACGACAATGTGCGCGCGATGAACTATCCGCATATTCTCGCGCTGGCCGGCCTCACCGACCCCCGCGTCACCTATTGGGAGCCGGCCAAATGGGTGGCAAAGCTCCGCGCGCTCGCCACCGGCCAGGAGCTCATTCTGCTGCGCACCAATATGGAGGCCGGCCATGCCGGTGCGTCTGGCCGCTTCGAACGGCTGAAAGACGTCGCGCTGGCCTACGCCTTTGCTCTCAGGGTGACCTCCGCGGCAGGGACGGCATAACGCCGCCAAACCGGTCATCGCGAGGCTTTGCCGTAGGCGCGAATCCCGCCACATTACACTTGCCATGCTGATCACCCGCGAGAAGTCCCAGCTGCTCATTGTCGACGTCCAGGACAAGCTGCTGGATGCGATCTCCGGCAAGGACCGCGTCGTAGAGCGTTGCGTCCGGCTGGTGCGCGCGGCCCGCATGCTCGGCGTCCCCATCACCCTCTCTGAACAATATCCGCAAGGGCTGGGCCCGACGGTCGATCCGATCCGCGAGGCCTTCGCCAATGCCGGCTTCGTCGTCGACAAGGTCGAATTCTCCTGCTTGCGGAGCGAGCCTTTGCGCGAGAGGTTGCACGAGCTTCGCCGGCAAGGCCGTCCCCAGGTCGTGATCGGAGGCATTGAAGCCCATGTTTGCGTGCTTCAGACCGCGATCGATCTTGAGGCGCAGGGCTTCGAAGCCTTCGTTGTCGCCGACGCCATCGGCTCGCGCTCCAAGGTGAGCCGCAAGCTCGCCATGACCCGCCTGTTGAAGGCGGGCGCTGACGTTGTCGACAGCGAGATGGTCCTGTTCGAATGGCTGGAGCGCGCCGGCACGCCAGAATTCAAGGAGCTGCAGGCCCTCATCAAGTGACGGAAGCCTCCGCCGGATCCTGAAGCAATCCTGCATCCTCGGTTCATCCTCGGTTCAGGTGGTCTCACGCAAAGTCGAAAGCGTCAGATCCCTGTACTGATGTAAGCGAACCTTCCTCGGCACCGGGCGCGGAGTTCAGGGGCTCCGCGCCCACCCTTATCTCCAATATGAATCTGGTTTCAGAGGCTTGGCTTGCCTCCCTTCAAGGGAACCTTTAGCTTTCGGCAGACTTTCCCCACCTCTGATCTGGCGGAGTACTGCCGTGGCCTTCGAACTCCCTCCCCTCCCTTACGACTATGAAGCGCTTCAGCCCTATATGTCGGCCGAGACGCTCCACTATCATCACGACAAGCACCACAAGGCCTATGTGGACAATTTGAACAAGCTGCTGCCCGGCTCCGGCTTCGAAGGCAAGAGCCTGGAGGAGATCGTCAAGGCAAGCTTCGGCAAGAATGCCGGGGTCTTCAACAATGCCGCCCAGGACTTCAACCACATCCAGTTCTGGCCGTGGATGAAGAAGGGCGGCGGCGGCAAGAAGGTCCCAGGCTCGGTGCTCGCCCTGATCGACCGCGATCTCGGCGGCTTCGACAAGTTCCGCAACGACTTCATCGAGGCCGGCAAGACCCAGTTCGGCTCGGGCTGGGCCTGGCTTTCCCTGAAAGACGGCAAGCTCGCAGTGACCAAGACCCCCAACGGCGAGAACCCGCTCGTCCATGGCGGCTGGCCGCTGCTCGGCTGCGATGTGTGGGAGCACTCCTATTACATCGACTATCGCAACGAGCGGCCCAAATATCTCGAAGCCTGGTTCGACAATCTCATCAACTGGGCTCATGTCGAGGAGATGTTCGCGCTCGCCCCCAAATAGCGGGGAATCGCCCGGCAAACTGCCGTCAATTGCGCAAAGTCGGCCGCCGGTTTGCCACCGCCTTTCGCTTGGGCCTCGGAGCCGGGGTGAAGCAGCGGTTCGCTTATCCCCGCCATTATCCTCGCGGCGCGCTCTCAACGCGAGCGCGTTCCGCGGCCTCGCTCGCCTCGAGCCAGCGATGCTCGGCGGTGGCGAGGTGACGCTCGATCTCGGCGCGCGTCTTCATCAGCTCACCGACGGACGGCCCACCATTGGATTGCGGAGCGGACAGCATCTGGTCGATCTCCGCGCGCCGCTTCCACAGCCGGTTCAGCTCGGCCTCTGCTTGCGAAGCTTGCTTACGCAAGGCTCTGCTGCGCTCGCGTGCCTCAGCCGACATGCGCCGGTCGGCCTTTCGGTTGCCTTCTTTGCCGGACCTCTGGGCGCCCGCCCCGCGGCCCTGGCGGGACGCAAGCACCATGTCGCGATAATCATCGAGACTGCCGTCAAACGCTCTCGCTGTCCCCTCGTCGACCAATATGAGCCGATCGGCGATCAGCCCGAGAAGATGCCGGTCATGGCTAACCACGACCACCGCCCCGCCAAACTCGCTGAGCGCCTCGACCAGCGCGTCGCGCGCCTCGATGTCGAGATGGTTGGTCGGCTCGTCGAGGATCAGAATATGCGGCGCGTCTCTGGTAATGAGCGCGAGCGACAACCGCGCCCGCTCGCCGCCTGAGAGCTGGCGCACCTCGACATTCGCCTTGTCGCCCGAAAATCCGAAGCGGCCGAGCTGCGCGCGGACCTCGCCCGGCTTCGCCTCGGGCAACAGGCGCTCCATGTGTTGGAGCGGGGTCTCGTCGGCAACCAGTTCCTCGATTTGATGCTGGGCGAAATAGCCGACCCGCAATTTACCGGATGCGACGAGAGAGCCGCCCATCGGCTGCAACTGGCCTGCCAGCAGGCGCGCCAAGGTTGTCTTGCCATTGCCGTTGCGGCCCAACAGCGCGACGCGGTCGTCCGGATCGATACGCAAATCGAGTCGCGACAGCACTCGCGCGCCCGGAACATATCCGACCGCAACGTCGTCCAACACGACCAGCGGGGGGCGCAACTCCTTGGGGCTTGGAAAGTCGAACACCACGGAGGCGTCACGCATGGCCGCCTCGATCGGCTCCATCGCCGCCAGCGCCTTGAGCCGGCTTTGCGCCTGGCGCGCCGTGTGCGCCTTGTAGCGCCAGCGATCGACATAGGCCTGTAGCTTCTTGGCCTTCGCCTCTTGTTGGCTACGCAGCGCTTCGATTTGCATCTGGCGATCGCGCCGCTGTCGCGCGAAAGCATCGTAGTTGCCGGGATAGAGCGTCACCGCGCCGCGCTCGAGATGGAGAATGTAATCGGCGACGTTGTTCAGGAAATCGCGTTCGTGACTGACTACGATGAGACTGCCGCGATAGCTCCTGAGGAACGACTCGAGCCACACCGCGGCTTCGAGATCGAGATGGTTTGACGGCTCGTCGAGCAGCAGCAGCTCGGGCTCGGAGAACAGCAGCGCGGCCAGCGCCACCCGCATACGCCAGCCGCCGGAGAAGCTGTCGAGCGGTTGATGTTGCGCCTCCTCCGAGAAACCAAGACCGGCGAGAATGCGGGACGCGCGCGCCGGCGCCGTATGTGCATCGATCGCGTTGAGCCGCTCGTGAATCTCGCCAACACGGTGGGGATCGTTGGCGTGCTCGGCTTCCGCCAGCAACCGCGCGCGCTCCACGGCTGCGGCGAGAACGGTCTCGAACGGCGTCGCCGCACCACCCGGAGCTTCCTGGGCGAGATAGCCGATGCGAGTGCCGGATGGCGCCTCAAAAGTTCCGCCGTCGGCCTCATAGAGCCCGGCGATGACCTTCAGCAGCGTTGATTTTCCGGCACCGTTGCGGCCGACCAGCCCGACGCGGGCTTTCGGCGGCAAAGATGCCGACGCCCGATCGAGTACGAGAGTGCCGCCCAGGCGGAGGGTGATGCCGTCAAGCGTGAGCATGGGGCAGACTTGGTAGCATATCAGGGCGGGATGCGGACCCTCAGCGGAGTCCGGTAAATCCGCCACCCCCACCGCCGCGCTTGATGCCGCCGAGCGTGCCGCGCTTGATGGCATTCTCCAGCACGCGCGTCGCCATCGGCACGCCGGTGCGAATGATCGTTTTGCCGAGCGTGGTCCAAAAACTGTCGCTGCGCGAGCCCGCCCCGGCCTTTTTCTTTTCCGCCGGCTCGTCCTCGGCCTGCGCGGCCTCAGCCTCGCTGCGCTTTGCCGTGCGCTTCTGCAGAATCTCGTAGGCCGATTCGCGGTCCTCGACCTCGTCATACTCTCCGCGCACCGGGCTCGCGCTCATTACGGCCTTGCGCTCGGCATCGCTGATCGGACCGACCCGCGAATTCGGCGGCTTCACCAGGGTGCGCTCGACCATGGTCGGCTGGCCCTTCTGGTCGAGCGACGAGACCAGCGCTTCGCCGATGCCGAGCTGCATGATGGCCTGCTCGGTATCGATCTTCGGATTCTTGCGGAAGGTCTGCGCCGCCGATCTCACTGCTTTCTGCTCCGCCGGCGTGAAGGCGCGTAAGGCATGCTGGATACGATTGCCGAGCTGGCGCGATACCGTGTCGGGAATGTCGAGCGGGTTCTGCGTGACGAAATAGACGCCGACGCCCTTCGACCGGATCAGCCGCACCACCTGCTCGACCTTCTGCAGCAGCGCCTTGGGCGCGTCCTTGAACAGGAGATGTGCCTCGTCGAAGAAAAACACGAGCTTCGGCTTTTCCGGGTCGCCCACCTCGGGCATCTCCTCGAACAGCTCCGACAGCAGGAACAGGAGGAAAGTCGCGTAGAGGCGAGGCGACTCCATCAGCCTCTCGGCGGCGAGCACGCTGATATAGCCGCGTCCGTCGCGCCCAGTACGCATCAAATCTTGGATCTTCAGTGCCGGCTCGCCGAAGAAATGACCGGCGCCCTGCTGCTCGAGCACGAGCAGCGAGCGCTGGATCGAGCCGACCGTGGCCTTGGCGACGTTCCCGTATTTCGTGGTGAGGTCGTCGCGCACGGCTAGATTCTCAAGCAGCGACTGCAAGTCCTTGAGATCGAGGAGCGGCAGCTTCTCGTCGTCGGCGATCTTGAAAGCGATATTGAGCACGCCCTCTTGCGTGTCGTTCAGATCCATGAGGCGCGAAAGCAGGAGCGGGCCCATTTCCGAAATCGTGGTGCGGATCGGATGGCCCTGCTTGCCGAACAGGTCCCAGAAGATCACCGGGTAGGCGCGATACTCGACCTTGTAGCCAATCTCTTCGGCGCGCGCCTCGATCCAGGACTTGGGCTCCCCCTCCTCGGCCACGCCGGACAGATCGCCCTTCACGTCGGCGCAGAACACCGGAACGCCCTGGTCGGAGAACCCTTCCGCCAAGCCTTGCAGCGTGACGGTCTTGCCGGTGCCGGTAGCGCCGGTGATCAGGCCGTGGCGATTGGCCAGCCGGAGCAGAATATACTCAGGCCTGACGCTCTTCCCGATAAAGACGCTGTTGATGGGAGCCTCGGCGGCCGCCTCGCCCGGACCTGCGTCTTCTTTGGGCGCTGCCTTGCGCTTCGCCATCGCCTTCCTCCTCGATTCTGCCCCGCACTTTAGCTTCTCCCATGATTGGCCGCAAAGACGGCCTGGGCACGTGCCCGAGGTTCTTGACCCCGCACGGCTTCCGCGCCGCTTCTCCTTCATGCTAGGAGGGGCTTAAGCCCCGCTTAGAGCTTGACGACAATGATGGAACGCTCCTTGGCCCGTGACTTCCCGCCCTCCGACGAGGAGGCGTGGAAGGCGCTCGTCGCAGAGGCGCTGAAGGGCGCGCCCTTTGCCTCGCTCCGGTCCAAGACCTATGACGGCATCGCCATCGAGCCGCTCTATCCGCGCGCGCAAGCGGAATGCCGCATCGAGGGACGCGTCCCGGGCACGCCATGGGCCGTCATGCAGCGGATCGATCTTCCCGATCCTAAGGCCGCCAACGCGCAACTCCTCGACGATCTTAACAATGGCGCGGGCGGTCTCGTGCTCGTGTTCCAAGGCGCCATCGGCGATTACGGCTCTGCCCTTCCGGCCACCGGGGCCGCGATCAGCGAGGCGCTGGACAACGTCCATCTCGATGCCGGCATCGCCATCGATCTCGACCTCAGTCGTTCGTCCAGAGACGCGGCGGGGCTTCTCGCCACGCTGGTCAAGGCGCGCGAGCTTGTACCGCAAGCTGTGAACATCCGTTTCGGCTTTAATCCCTTAGGCGCGATCGCTGTGACTGGGGAGAGCCCGAAGCCATGGCCGGACATCGCCCGGAACTTTGCGGGGGTGATCGTCAATGCTGCCGCCGAGGGCTTCACCGGCCCCTTCGCCGTCGCCGACGGCAGAGTGGTCCATGCCTCGGGCGGCTCCGAGGCGCAGGAGCTCGCTTTCGCGCTCGCCGCCGCCGTCGCCTATCTCCGCGCCTTAGAGCAAGGCGGCATCAAGCTCGACGATGCACGGGGCTTTATCTACTTCCGCCTCGCCGCCGACCAGAATCAATTACTCACCATTGCCAAGTTCCGCGCAGTCAGAAAGCTCTGGGCGCGCATCGAGGAGGCTTGCGGGCTCGCGCCGCGCCCGATCTTCGTCGCCGCCGAGACAGCGTGGCGCATGATGACGAAGCGCGACCCGCAGGGGAACATCGTGCGCGGCACTATTGCGGCGCTCGGCGCCGCCGTCGGCGGCGCCGATGCGGTGACGGTACTGCCGTTCAGCACGGCACTCGGGCTGCCCGACGCGTTTGCCCGCCGCATTGCCCGCAACACGCAGACGATCCTGCTCGAAGAGGCAAATATCCATCGCGTCGCCGATCCTGCGGCGGGTTCGGGCGCCATCGAGGCGCTCACCGATGCGCTCTGCACGGCGGCCTGGAAGCTGTTTCAGGAGATCGAGCAGACGGGTGGCGCGGCCAAGGCTTTAGAAGCGGGATCGATCCAGCGGGCCGTGGCCAGGGTGCGGTCCGAGCGCGAGGTCAATGTCGCGTGTCGTAAAGAGTTGATGATCGGTACCAGCGACTTCCCCGATCTCGCCGAGGATCCGGTGGCCGTGCTGGCGCAATCGCGACTGGTGCCCGTATCCGCGACCACGGAGGCGCTCGCCCCGATCAGGCTGGCCGAGCCGTTCGAACGCTTGCGCGACCGGAGCGACGCTCATCTCGCCCAACATGGGATGCGGCCCAAGATCTTCCTCGCTTGCCTCGGGCGCGCTGCCGATTTCAACGCGCGGGCGAGTTTCGCCAAGAGCCTGTTCGAGTCTGGCGGCATCGAGGCCGTGGAAGGAAAGGGCGACAACCTCGCGAAACGATTCAAAGAATCCGGCGCAAAGCTCGCCTGCCTCTGCTCCTCCGACAAAATCTATGAGCGCGAGGCCGTCGACGCCGCGAAGGTGCTGACTGAAGCCGGCGCACTTCGCGTTTACCTCACAGGTAAGCCCGGCGCCAACCCGGCCGCGCTGGAAAAGGCGGGCGTTAGCACCTTCCTTCACCCGGGCTGTGATACGCTTGAAATTCTCAACGGTGCCTATGACGAGATCTGACCGAAGATGACGCGCATACCCTCATTTGCCGAGGTGACGTTCGACAAACGGAACGGCGGCAGCGCCGCGCCCGCGGCAGCGCCCGCCTGGCAGACGCCGGAGGGCATCGCGGTCAAGCCGGCCTACGGGCCGAGCGATCTTGCGAGCCTCGACTTCCTCGACGGGATGCCGGGCGTGCCGCCATATCTGCGCGGCCCCTACCCGACCATGTATCTGCAGCGGCCCTGGACCGTCCGCCAATATTCCGGCTTCTCCACCGCCGAGGATTCCAACGCCTTCTACCGGCGGAACCTCGCCGCCGGCCAGCAGGGCGTCTCCATCGCCTTCGATCTCGCCACCCATCGCGGCTACGATTCGGACCATCCGCGCGTGACCGGCGATGTCGGCATGGCGGGCGTCGCCATCGATTCCATCTATGACATGCGCACCCTGTTCGACCATATCCCCCTCGACCGGGTCTCCGTCTCCATGACCATGAACGGCGCGGTGCTGCCGGTGCTCGCGCTCTTCATCGTCGCCGCCGAGGAACAGGGCGTGCCGCCCGCTGAGCTGTCGGGCACGATCCAGAACGACATCCTCAAAGAGTTCATGGTGCGCAACACCTATATCTATCCGCCCGCACCCTCGATGCGCATCGTCTCCGACATCTTCGCCTACACCTCGAAGAACATGCCGAAGTTCAATTCGATCTCGATTTCCGGCTATCACATGCAGGAGGCGGGAGCGACCGCCGATCTCGAGCTCGCCTACACGCTTGCCGACGGCGTCGAATATGTGCGCGCGGGCGTGGCCGCCGGACTCGATATCGATGCGTTTGCGCCGCGGCTCTCCTTCTTCTGGGCGATCGGCATGAATTTCTTCATGGAGATCGCCAAGATGCGCGCCGCGCGCCTGCTCTGGGCGAAGCTGATCAAGGAGGAGTTCAAGCCGAAGGACCCGCGTTCGCTTGCGCTCAGGACGCATTGCCAGACGAGCGGTTGGAGCCTCGCCGCGCAGGACGTATTCAACAACGTCGTGCGCACTTGCGTCGAGGCCATGGCGGCCACTCAAGGCCATACCCAGTCGCTGCACACCAACGCGCTCGACGAGGCCCTTGCGCTGCCGACCGATTTCTCGGCGCGCATCGCCCGCAACACCCAGCTCATGCTGCAACAGGAAAGCGGCACCACCCGCATCATCGACCCGTGGGGGGGCAGCTTCTATGTCGAGCGCCTCACCTACGATCTCGCCGCCCGCGCGCTGAAGCACATCGAGGAGGTCGAGAAATTCGGCGGCATGGCACGGGCCATCGAGGCTGGCATCCCCAAGCGCATGATCGAGCAGGCCGCCACCTCCACCCAGGGCCGCATCGACTCAGGCCGGCAGACCATCGTCGGCGTGAACAAATATCGGTCCGACTCCGACGCCGAAATCGCGATTCTGAAAGTGGACAACCGGGCGGTCAGGCGCCAGCAGCTCGACAAGCTCGCGCGCCTCAAGGCGGAGCGCAACGACGCCGAGGTCCAACAGGCTCTTGACGCGCTCACCCGTTATGCCGAGACAGGGACCGGCAACCTCCTTGAAGGCGCCGTCCAGGCTGCGCGCGTTAAGGCAACGGTCGGCGAAATCTCTTATGCTCTGGAGAAGGTGTATGGCCGCCACCGGGCGGAGGTTTCGGCGATCACCGGGGTCTACCGGGCGGAGATGGGTCGCATGGACGGAAGCATGAACCGCATCAAAGAGCTCATCGACTCTTTCGAGACCGAGCATGGGCGGAGGCCCCGCATTCTGGTCGCCAAGATGGGCCAGGATGGGCACGACCGTGGGCAGAAGGTGATCGCGAGCGCGTTCGCCGATCTCGGCTTCGACGTGGATATCGGCCCTCTGTTCCAGACGCCGGAGGAAGCCGCCCGCCAGGCAGTCGAGAACGATGTGCATATCGTCGGCGTGTCGTCGCTTGCCGCCGGTCACCTGACCTTGGTGCCTGCTTTGCGCGAGGCGCTCGAGGCGGAAGGTCGCGGCGATATCATGATCGTGGTCGGCGGCGTGATCCCGCCGCAAGATTACCCCGCGCTCCACGAGGCCGGTGCCAAGGCCATCTTCGGACCGGGCACCCCCATCGCCGAAGCCGCCATCGACCTTCTCAAGAAGCTCGGCGCCGAGGCGAAGTCGCAAGCTGCCGCCGAATAGCCTCGGGCCCCTCCAGCTTGCGTTAGAAAACTGTCACATCTCCCAGGGTTGGCTCAGCGACCGCCCAAGAGATTTGTGCGCGCGATTGGTGGCTTCTTGCGCGCCGCTCCGGCGAAAGTCGGCCAGCGTTCTCCCGTAAGGATTCTCAAGTTCCAACTTTCGATGAACCTTTTTTGGTCCGGCTGCGACCAACAATGTCACCGAAGCAAACTCCGAAGGAGAACACCCATGTTGAAGACGAGCATGATGATGCTGACAGCGATGGTACTTGTTGGCGTGTCTGAAGCCGGCGATAGGTCCACCGAACCACAGGGGACTTTTCAGCTCGCGCATGTATCGCAGTGGAGCCATTATCATCAATGCAATCCCAGTCCGTGCCCTAAGCTGAGAGATCGACACAAAAAAGGCACCGGATCTGTGACAGAGTAGAGGGTGCAATAGGTCGGCCCCGCCCGTGTGGCGGGGCCTTTTCCTGCCCTGTCCAAAGGTTGGGGCTCAGAAACTCCCGGCCCCACATCCATCTTGCGCTTGGCCAGAATTGCCCCTACGCCGCATCCCATGCCCGGCAAGGCCACATCGAAGAAAGACGACGAGCGCACCGCCAAGGCCATCCGCGCCGGCGACCGGGTGGCGCTTGCCCGCGCCATCACCCTTGTCGAAAGCGCCAGGCCGGAGGATCAGGCGCGCGCACAAGCTCTGCTCGATCGACTGCTGCCCCACACCGGCAAATCCATCAGGGTCGGCATTAGCGGAGTTCCCGGCGCCGGCAAATCGACCCTGATTGATCAGCTTGGACTGAATCTCGTCTCCCAGGGTCACAAGGTCGCCGTCCTTGCCGTGGACCCGACCTCATCAAGAAGCGGAGGATCCATCCTCGGCGACAAGACCCGGATGGGCAGGCTCGCCGCCGATACGCGCGCCTTCATCCGCCCTTCGCCTTCCGGTGAGAGTCTTGGCGGCGTCACCAAGTCCACGCGGGAGACCATCGCGCTGGCCGAGGCCGCCGGCCACGACGTGGTTCTGGTCGAGACGGTTGGCGTCGGCCAATCTGAGACCGCCGTCGCTCACATGGTCGATGTCTTCGTCGTGGTGGCGATCCCGGGCGCAGGCGACGAGCTACAAGGCATCAAGCGCGGCCTGCTCGAGCTCGCCGACATCGTCGCCGTCAATAAGGCCGACGGCGATCAGGTCGAGCGCGCCAACCGCGCGGCGATGGAATATCGCACGGCCCTCCACATCCTTGCCGCCGGCCACCCGAACTGGGAGCCCGTGGTACTCACCCTCTCGGCGCGGGACGGCGCGGGGTTGGACGAACTGTGGGCGAAGATCAAGGAACGGCATGCGGCGCTCGCAGCCTCGGGCGCGCTGAATGAACGCCGCAGCGACCAAGCCGCGTCCTGGATGCGGGAGATCTTCGAGCAACGCCTGCTGGCCGCCTTCAAAGGCGGAAGGCGCGCGGCCCGCCACTTCCAGGAATTGGAGGACAAGGTGCGCTCAGGCCGAATGACGCCGGCCGCTGCGGCCCATGAGCTTGGCCGCCTTGCCGGCATCAAGGACGCCGACTAGAAGCCCCAAAATCGCTTCCCTCTCGCGCGCCCCCCTTGTAAGTCCAAGAGAATGGCAAGGCCGCGCGTCCTTCTTACGGGCTTTGGCCCATTTCCGGGGGTGCCCACGAACCCTTCGGCCTGGCTCGCCGAAACTTTGGCGGAGCAAAGCCCGTCGCCTGAATTCGAGAGCGAGCTCCATGCCAGGATATTGCCCACCGAATGGGAGGCCACCGCACTCATGCCGCGCCTCTACGAGGCGCTGCAACCGCATGTAATGATTCATTTTGGTCTCAGCGAGCGCGCCAAAGCGTTCCGCATCGAGCGTTCGGCGCACAACCGCGCGGCCCTTCGCGCCGATGCAAGGGGGGCCATGCCCTCCGGCCCTGTGATCCGTCCCGAAGGACCTGACCGTTTCGATACCGCGCTGCCGGCCGGCGTGCTTGCCGCGCATCTCAAGACCTGCGGCCTCCCCGCCATGGCGTCGCGCTCCGCCGGCCGCTATCTTTGCAATTTCCTTTATTATCACTCGCTCGACTGGGCGCGCCGGCAAGAGGGCGCTCGTCTCGTCCTCTTTGTTCATATCCCGCCCGCGTCGCGAAGGGGCGGCTCTTTCAGCGAAGAGGCCCTCCTTCGCGGCGCACACGAGACCCTGCGCTTTGTGCTGACCTTCGCGAGCGTCAATCAACCGTTGCAAACAACGATTGGACCGGCATTTGCTCGGAGCGAGGCCATCTTGAGCGCAAAGGAAGCTTAAGCGATGAGCGTTGGACGCCGGCAGGTGTTGATGGGCGGTTTGGGTTTGGGACTCGCCGCGGCGGCCGGACCGCGGCTGGCCGCTTCCCGCGAGGAGACGGACGCCCCACAAGCCTTCAGCACTTACGGGATCGTCCCGGGCGGCGGCGAGATCGATCAGACAGCAACCTTGCAACTTGCCGCCGACGACGCGGCAGAGACCGGTACGCCGCTCTTTCTCCCCGCCGGCATCTATTCGACGAGCCGGCTCAGTCTCAAATCGGGTACCCAGATCACGGGCGTGCCGGGACGATCGATCCTCCACTATCGCGACGGTGGCGCGATCTTGAGTCTGGAAAACGTGGAGAACGTGCGGCTAGCCGGGCTTGTGCTCGATGGCGAAGGCAAGCCGCTTGGGGAGCGTGGCGCGCTGCTCGCCGCGACCGAGACAAAGCATCTCGACCTCTCCAACTGCCGCTTCGTCGGCAGCGCCGAGGATGGAGTCGTGCTGCGCAAAGTGTCGGGCTGGATCAAGGATTGCGAGATCGGCGACATCCGCAAAGGGGGCCTCTTTAGCGAGGACGCCGGCGGTCTTCAGATCGCGCATAACCATGTGCGGGACTGCGGCGACAACGGCATCATGGTGTGGCGGTCGGAGCAAGGCGAGGACGCCACCATCGTCGCGGCGAACCGTATCGAGCGGATCGCCGCCAGGAGCGGCGGCAGCGGCCAGAACGGCAACGCTATCAATGTGTTTCGCGCGGGTTCCGTGCTGATCAGCGGAAACCGCATCGCCGACTGCGCCTTCTCGGCGATCCGCTCCAATTCCGGCTCTAATTGTCAGATGATCGGGAATTCTTGCGCGCGGCTCGGCGAGGTCGCGCTCTATGCCGAGTTCTCCTTCGAGGGCGCGGTGATCGCCAACAATCTGGTCGATCGGGCGGCCATTGGCATCTCCGTCACCAACTTCAATGAGGGAGGCAGGCTCGCCGTGGTGCAAGGCAACCTGATCCGCAACCTGTTCCTCCGCAAGGATGTCGAGTCCCGCGGCATAGGTATCGCCGTTGAGGCCGACAGCGTGGTGACCGGCAACGTGATCGAAGGCACGCCCGCCTACGGCATTATAATCGGCTGGGGCCGCTATCTCCGCGACGTGAGCGTCACCGACAATCTGATCCGCAACGCCCATATCGGCATCGGCGTGTCGACCGATCCATCAGCAGGCACCGCGCTCATCACCAACAATTTGATCACCGGGGCGAAGGATGGCGCCATCCGCGCCATGAACGGGCCGACGGCAGTCGGCCCCGACCTCGCCCAGGCGAGCGCCGAGACCTACCGCAACCTCGCGGTTTACGCCAACGTCGCCCGCTAGCTAGGCCGCCGACGGATCAGCGGGCACCCTCGGCCTTACGGCGCGGAGTGGCATCGAGCGCGGCGAGGGCGCGTAAGAGAGCCGGACTGGCAACGATCCGTCCCACACTTATGCCGCGCCAATTGAGGAGCTCGCCTTCAAGCTGATCGGCCAGAGCACGTCTGGCCTCCGGCAGGAGCGCGGCGAGGACTTCGCTAAGCGCCCGCTCCACACCGCGTTTCGCGCCGTCGTCGATCTTGAGTGCCACCCCAAGCCCAAGCCCGGGCAGCGCCGCGCAGTGCACGCCCTCGGCGCCGCCCTTGACGAAAAGGTCCGGCGCCAGCGCGCGCATGGCGATGGTATCGAAACGCCCTTCCCCGGCCACCAGAACCGGCGACGCAAAGCACGCCCGGAGGAGCCTCTGCGCGGCCTGTGCCCGCGTGGGGCTGAGGTCCTCTCCTGTTCCGAGCCGCGCAAAGCCTTGCGCCAAAGCGCCGAGCGGAAGCGACCAAGTCGGCACCGAGCAGCCGTCGACTCCCATCCTGTCCTGGTCCAACCGAACACCGCAAGTCTCTGAAATGATTCCAGCGATCATGACTTGCAGTCTGTGGTCCGGCCGCTCATAGCCACGCGGATCGAGCCCGAGATGGACCGAAGCGGCGAGCATCCCGGCATGCTTGCCCGAGCAATTATTGTGAATGGCTTGAGGCCGACGTCCCGCACGCATCAGCTCGCGCGTCGTTCTTTCGCTGACCGGCCAATGGGCACCGCAGGCGAGGTAACTCTCGTCGAGCCCCGCCTTGGCAAGCAGGCTTGTCACCGCCTCGATGTGCACACGATCGCCGCTATGGGAGGCGCAAGCGACTGCCAGCTCCCCTTCGCCAAGCCCGAAAGCCTCCGCTGCCCCGCTCTCCACGAGCGGAATGGCTTGCAGCGCCTTGACGGCAGAGCGCGGGAATATCGGACGCTCCACATCGCCGAGCGCGAGCAAGAGACGACCGTCGGCGTCAGCCACCGCGATGGCGCCTACGTGTCGGCTCTCGACGGTGGTCCCTCTGACGACCTCGACGAGCACGGGATTGCTTGAGGCGGGTCCACTCATGCCGCTTCAATGCTGAGGGAAGCGCGCCTCGCGCCCCACCGCCCCGGATAGGCCTCGAAGGTGCCGGGACACGGCGCACCGCAGGAGCCGCAGCGGCCCTCCGCGTCGAGCCCCCAGGCGGTGATGTCGTACCAGTCACGCCCGATCAGCCGCTCGCCGCATGACGCGCAGTAGGTGCTCTGACCCGACTCGTCGTGGACGTTGCCGGTATAGACGTAGCGAAGGCCGGCAGCCCGCGCGATGGCCTGGGCTCGCGTGAGCGCCGAGGGAGGCGTCGGCGGCTTATCGCGCATCTTCCAGTCGGGATGGAACGCCGTGAAGTGGAGCGGCACGTCGGGTCCGAGCTTTTCCATCACCCATTCGCTGAGAGCGCTAACCTCTTGAGACGAATCGTTTTCGCCTGGGATGAGAAGTGTTGTGATCTCGAGCCAGGTCTTGGTCTCCTGCTTGACGTAGTGAAGCGTGTCGAGCACGGCGTCGAGCGAGCCGGTGCAGAGCTTGCGGTAGAATCCTTCGGTGAATCCCTTGAGGTCGATATTGGTGGCATCCATTGCGCCGAAGAACTCAGGCCGCGCCGCTTCGCCGATATAGCCTGCTGTCACTGCCACCGTCTTAACGCCGGCTTCCCGGCACGCCGCGGCGACGTCCACGGCATATTCGAGGAAGATGACGGGGTCGTTATAGGTGAAGGCGACCGAGTGCGCGCCGCTTTCGACTGCCGCGCGCGCGATAGCCTCCGGTGAAGCGTGCTGCTGGAGCCGGTCATCGGCCCGGGCCTTGGAGATGTCCCAGTTCTGGCAGAACTTGCAGGTGAGATTGCAGCCCGCGGTGCCGAAGGAGAGCACCGCCGTTCCCGGCAGGAAGTGATTGAGCGGCTTCTTCTCGATGGGATCGAGGCAGAAGCCAGAGGACCGTCCATAGGTCGTGAGCACGATCTGGTCGGCTTCGCGCGCCCTCACGAAACAGAGCCCGCGCTGACCCTCATGCAGCTTGCATTCGCGCGGACAGAGGTCGCATTGCACGCGGCCGTCGGCGAGCCTGTGCCAGTAGCGGCCAGGCACCGAGGCGCCAATATCGATGTTTTCCATGCTATCAACATGGGTAGGTTCTCATTGGAGTCAACGGCTTCGATGTTCGCCCGAGAGCCACGCTTGAGTGTACGGCCGCCGGCCGTGGCGGGGAGCTTCTATCCGCGCGGGCCTAAGGAACTATGGGCGACAGTCGACGCTCTTCTCTCCCAAGCCAAGCCCTCCCACGAAGCGGGCCTCCTTGGCATCATCGCCCCGCACGCAGGCTATATGTATTCCGGACCGGTTGCGGCGAGTGCCTTTGCGCCGGTCGCGGCATCGGGCAGCGTCTTCGAGCGTGTGTTGCTGATCGGCCCACCCCATTACGTCCCGGTGAGCGGCGTTGCCGCCCCGTCCTCGGCCACTTTCGCCACGCCCCTTGGTGAGGTTGAGGTCGATCGAAACGCCATTGCCGCGCTCATCGACGCCGGGCTTGTCACCATCGGCGATCGGGCCCACGCGGCGGAGCATTCGCTTGAGGTCGAGCTGCCGTTCCTGCAAGTTGTGCTTGCACGCTTTACTCTGGTTCCCTTGCTGGTCGGGGACGCCGCGCCTGAGCAGGTTGCGGCGATCGTTGGCGCCGTGCTGGATGAGCGCACGCTCGCCGTGGTGAGCACCGACCTGTCCCATTATCTCGACGATGCCTCGGCGCGGGCACGCGACGTGGCCACGGCTAAGACCATCGAGCGGCTCGACTTCACTCGGCTTGGGCCGCAAGACGCTTGCGGATTCGCAGCGCTCAATGGCGCACTTTGCGCAGCTCGCCAGGAGCACTGGGGCATCAAGCGTCTCGATCTGCGCAATTCCGGCGACACGAGCGGCGACCGAAGTCGCGTGGTCGGCTACGGCGCCTGGGCGTTTTCTGCTGCGGAGCCGGCATCAGCCTGAAGGCGTCCCTCAACTCCGCGCGCGCTCGGCCGCTCTTGGCGGAAGGCTTCCATCCGCGGCAAGCTCCATGGGCACACCTTCCGCGTGCTTCGAGGCACGGATGACGAGCGATGTCTTCACGCTGGCCACATTGGGCGCCGCGGTCAGCTCGTGGATGATGAAATCCTGGAAGGCGCTCAAGTCCGGCGCGACGCACTTCAACAGGAAATCGATCTCGCCCGAGAGCATGTAGCAATCGCGCACGATCGCCGAGCTGCGCGCCCGCTCCTCGAAGGCGATCAGGTCGGCCTCCGCCTGACTGTGCAGCCTGATCATGGCGAAGGCCGTCACGTCGAAGCCGAGCGCCTTGTCGTTGAGGAGGGCGGTGAAGCCTTTGATGATCCCGGCCTCTTCCAGCGCGCGCACGCGGCGTAAGCAGGGCGGGGCCGAGATCCCCACCTTGCGGGCGAGATCGACATTGGTGATGCGCCCGTCGGCCTGCAGCTCGCGCAGGATCCGCCAGTCAGTTGCATCGAGCCGGGCTGAACGCATCTTGTCTGCTCCCTGGACGATTGGGGGACCGCGGGCTAGAAGGCGGCGCCGAGACACCCTGCCTCGGCTCGCTTCGCGCAATTTTACGTCCTCCAGCCAAAAGAATCGAAAAGAAATTGGGCGTTGTTCGTTCCGGAAATTTTGGCAGGCCAGGAGCCCGGCGCCCCGGGCCCCAGGCCCAAAGCCCTGCGCCAGAGGACGCCGCGGCGCTTATTGCCCACAGCCGGAAGGCAGCTGCCAAGACCTGGATCATCACCGACGGCTCGGTCGGCATGGAGGCCCAAGGCATCGCCGTGGCCGAGGCGGTCGGCCTGCCCTTTAGCCTGAAACGCGTGCGCGTGACCGGCGCCATGCGGCTTCTTCCGGCGCGGCTGCAAATCCATGTGCCGCCGGGACGCCTCCTTCGTTCCGTCTCCTCCAACGAGCCGCTCGAAGCGCCCTGGCCACGGCTCGTCATCTCCATCGGCCGGCGAAGCGTGCCCATCGCCCTTGCCATAAAGCGGCTCTCGGACCCTCCCGCCTTCGCGCTTCATATCCAGAACCCGAAGGTGCCGCCTAAGCTCTTCGATCTCATCGCCGCGCCGGTCCACGACGATTTCGAGGCGCCGAACGTCATTGCCACCTTCGGCGCGGTGCATGGCGTCACGCCTGCGCGTCTCGCCGAGGCGGCGAAGCGCTTCGCGTCGCGCGTCGAAACGCTGCCCCATCCCCGCATCACCGTGCTGCTCGGCGGCGAGAGCCAGGCCTTTAGCTTCCCGCCGGAGGACGCCGCGACCTTCGGCGCCAAGCTTGCCGCGCTCGCGAAGGCGAGCGGTGGCACGCTGCTCGTCACCCCCTCGCGCCGCACCGGGCCCGACTCGCTCGCCGCTCTCTCTGCCGCCATCAAGGACGTCCCACACATCGTCTGGGACGGCACCGGCGACAATCCTTACTTCGCCTTCCTCGGGCTCGCCGACGCCGTCGTCGTCACCGAGGACTCGGTCAATATGGTCACCGAGGCGGCAGGCACCGGCAAGCCGGTCTATGTGCAAGCGCTTCCGGGCCGCTCGCGGCGCCTCTCCCGCTTCCACCGCCTCATGCAGGAGCGCGGCGCGACTCGCCCCTTCGCAGGCAAGCTCGAGACCTGGAGCTACGCGCCGATTAACGACACCGAAATTGTGGCCTCTGCTATCCGCCGCGCGCTCGGCCTTGAAACCAAAGGCTGAATCGGTTTCCCTCCCCCTAGAAGGGGGAGGTCGGCGCGCTTGCGCGCCGGGTGGGGGTTCCGGTCGTTGACCCCCTCCCGAGCCCTCCCCCTTGCAGAGGGAGGAAGTCCGGCGGCTTGCGGATCAACTGCCTTGTGCTTACCTGTTCCCTCCTTGTCCGCTTCGAGAGGCGAATCCATGGCCGCTACCCGCCACGCCAAGGTCATCATCGTAGGCTCAGGCCCCGCCGGCTACACCGCAGGCATCTACGCCGCGCGCGCCATGCTGAAGCCGCTTCTCATCGAGGGCGTCGTGCCGGGCGGGCAGATGACCACCACCACCGATGTCGAGAACTATCCGGGCTTCGCCGACGTGATCCAAGGCCCCTGGCTCATGGACCAGATGCGCGCTCAGGCCGAGCATGTCGGCACCGAGATCATCCGCGACCACATCCTCGAGGCCGACCTCAAGCGCCGCCCGTTCTGGCTCAAGGGCGACAGCCATACCGAATACACCGCCGACACCCTGATCATCGCCACCGGCGCCAAGGCCCGCTATCTCGGGCTTCCATCCGAGGAGCGCTTCAAGGGCTATGGCGTCTCGGCCTGCGCCACCTGCGACGGCTTCTTCTATCGCGGCAAGAAGGTGCTCGTGGTCGGCGGCGGCAACACCGCGGTCGAGGAGGCGATCTATCTCGCCAATATCGCAAGCCAAGTGCTGCTCGTGCATCGGAGAGGCGTGCTGCGCGCCGAGAAGATCCTGCAAGAGCGCCTATTCGCCAACAAGAAGATCGACGTCATGTGGAATTACGAGCTCGACGAGGTGACGGGCATCGACAAACCGCTTTCCGTCACCGGCGCCAACCTCAAGAGCACGCTCACCGGCGAGATCGTGAAGGTTCCGGTCGAGGGCGTGTTCATCGCCATTGGCCACGAGCCGCAAAGCGAGCTATTCAAGGGCCAGATCGAGATGAAGCCATCCGGCTACATCATCACCAAGCCGCACTCGACCGCCACCAGCGTGCCCGGCGTCTATGCCGCCGGCGACGTGGCCGACGACGTCTATCGCCAGGCGGTGACCGCGGCGGGCCTGGGCTGCATGGCCGCACTCGAGGCGGAGAAGCATCTCGCCGGCATCGAGCATGTCGCCCAAGCCGCCGAGTAGGTGGCCCAGCCCTCTCTCCTTCTTCAGCGTCATTTCGGCGCCAGCCGGAGTCAGGACAACAAGCGCAGAGCGTGCCGCTCTGGACCCCGGCATTCACGGTGACGCGAGCGAATGAGGTTAGCCAAGTATTACCGAGGTTTGCGGCCCGGGGATAAGTGTCAGCTTGTACTGAACCCCACGCGGCAGTGCGCGCCGCGCGGCGCAACTTTCCGATGAAGGTCCGGTGACTTTTGGCCGCTGAAACGTTAAGGTTACAGGGTCAGCAAAAGCTGATCCCCCCGCGTAGCACCAAGAGGCCATACCATGACAGAGTCCACCCCTGCGAAAGTGGCCGCCGACACGGCGCGCGCATATCGCAAGACGACCCAGGAATTCGAGCAGTTCGCAAAAGACGCGCAAATGCCTGAAGCGGTGCGGGTTCTCGCCGAGAAGAACATCGCTCAAAGCCGGGAACTCTATGAGCGCTCGAAGGACGCCTTCGAAAAGGTTCTCGAAAGTTGGGAAAAAACGTTTGATGCGGCCGGCCAGGGTACCGTCGCGCTCAATCGGAAATTGGTCGATATCACCCAGCGGAACATCAATTCCGGCTTCGATTTCGCGAAGAGCCTGATCGGCGCCAAGAATGTCGCCGAGGCTATGGAATTGCATTCGGCCTACTGGCAAAAGCAACTCAGCACGCTAAAGGCTCAAGCGGATGAGATGCGCGACCTTTCCACGCGCGTCACAGCCGACGTCGTTGAGCCGGCTAAGGCGCAACTCAAGCGCGGCATCGACTAGCTCGCGAAAGCGAAAACTCAACTCGAGCGAAGGCGCGCATCACGATACTTGAAAAGAAAGGGTCGGCGTGAGCCGACCCTTTCCTCATTTGACGGGAGTGCTGCTCCGCTAGGCGCTGGTGCCGGTGCGGAACACGGCGCCCGCGACGGAACGCGGCCGCTCCCGCACTCTTCCGCCGTCATTTCCCGATTTCACGATCCATTGGCCGTTGGCCGTTCGTCCCGTGATCATGCCGACATGGTGGGGCCAAACCACCACCGCCCCAACCTTCGGCCCCGAGGGATTCCCCCAATGGGTCCAGTTCCGCGCGAGGTTCAGCTCGGGTCCGCCGCCCTTCTGCGACCGCATCCACCATCCGCACCAGCGTGCCGGCCTCGCCCCCAACCCCGCCGACGCCTTCACCTGAATCTGCGCCGACTTTCGTGAGCCATGGACGGACGACTTCTGGGACGCATGACGCGTGTAGGACTTCGGCGCGCCATGCTTGGCGTACGATTTGCGGGAATGCTTGGCGTAAGACTTCCGCGCGTGGTGCTGAGCGTAGGACTTCCGCAGGTACTGTGAGTAGGACCCCCCGGAGGAATGGCGGGGTTTCGCCTCGGCAAGATCGAGCGGCAGAGAAACCGCCACGCCGAAAAGGGCGCAGGCAAAGACGATGATACGCACTCCAAACATGATGCATGCTCCGTTTTTGTTTTTTGGGAGGAAGAGACCGGCGAAGCTTCAAGCCGGTCGGCGCGCCATTGGCGCGGCGGCTAAGCTACGGAAAAACCTGACGATAAATCGGCTGGCACGTGGCCATGGGTGGGCCATTCGTGGGCACCAAGCGGCGACTTCGCGGCGGTAGTCTGCGGCGGCGTGTGGGCCGCCCGGCTTTCAACCCCGAAAGCGGGATAAATCCCACCATTCTCTTCAATCGGCGGTTAGCCCGGCCCGGACGACAATTGGGCGATCAGTAGTGCGGGGAGAAAACGATCATGACCGAGCATCCCGACCAATGGGAATTGGACGTCATTCCGCCCCTCCGCTCGATCACCATCATTTTGGACGTCAGCCCGCCCGAACTCGAGCTGGCCGTCGCGACCAGTGGCGCTTCGCTTTGTCCCGCCATGATGAGAGCTATCGTCGCCGCCATGGTCGTCGATGCGACATCACGCGACGCGCAGCCCTAAGCCCTCGCCTCGACGCTATCGGCGCGAAAGTCTCCGCTTGTTGGCCCTGACATGGCTGCGATAGCGGCGCATCACCCGTTCGACCGAGACGCCTGCGGCTAGACTGCCGGCGGCCTCGGCGAAGGCGAAGCCCTTCTCGGCGACCATGCGCTGCGCCTCGAGATGGCCTTGCGGGCCGCCAAGCGCGAGCTTCATCAACCGCAAGCCCATGACCTCCTGCGTCTCCTGACAAAGACGCACCGTATCGGCGGCGAATTTCATCCAGGCTGTGAACATGAGATCCCCCCCAAAGAGCGCCCGGCTGCGCGCACGCGGCCGAGTCATGATGGGAACGATTATACCGGAAGGCGCACTGCGCTATTGGAATTTTAGCGCTGCGCCGAGCCGAGACACCGGCTCGCGGTCTTGCTCCAGAACAGGCTGCCTTGGCCCTGATAATCGACGACGGTCTGACTGTTCACGTCTCTCGCGACGATATAGGTCCTGAGCGCCGCCAAGCCGCTCGCCGACAATCCCATCCGTCGCAAGGCACAGCAATTGGCCTCGATCTCATCCCTGTGCCCGCTGTGATGGCAGCATTCGTGCTGCCTGACGAAGGTTTTGAAATAGGTCGGAGCGGTGCTGTATCGGCTGTAATATATGATCTGAGGGCGCCCCGTCGCGCCATCATGCGTCGCCTCGGCAAAGAACCGTCTCGGGTGGTTCATGCCCGTTCGGTATACCTCCTGGACGGACTGACTCTGCCCGGTTTTGCTGTTGACGCCCATGCAGGCGCCGGCCGCAGGCGTACAGGCGAGCAGCGATAACGACATGGCGAGAACGAACCTCATGGCCCCGTTCTAGCGCCAGGCGTACCGCTCAGGCGTTAATGCCGGCAGGGCGCGCCGACCCAGGCTTGCGTTGCGGTTTGACGCACACTTCGAGGCCGCACAGCCCGCGCCTGTTAATCACAGTCATGCGCAAAGCGACGGCGCCGTGTCAGTTCTTGGCCTGCGTGGCGTCCCACTCTTTGGTCGCATCGTTCAGCATCGCGTCGAAGCTGCCGTCGGTCGTCATCTCGGTAATGGCCTGGCCGAACTTGTCAGCCAGCGCGGTGCAGGGGGACTTCTTGGAGAAGGCGACGAACATCTCCGAGGTGAGCAGCGCCTGGTCCAGGACCTCGACCTCGTCCTTCACTCCGGCTTTGGCGGCTTCGGCGAGACCCGGATAATAGCCGGCGATCAGATAGTCGGCCTTGCCGTCCAACAAAGCTTTGAAACCGTCGTCGATGCCGTCGGTGCGGACGACGTCGAGCTTGTCCTTGATGAAGGCATCGAACTCCGTGCCGTAGCTCTCGCCCTGATTGGTGACGCCCTTCTTGCCGATCAGATCGTCCTGGCCCTTGAACGGGAATGCCTTGCCCTTGGCAACGAAAATCGCCGTGTCGTCAAACATGAAGGCGGGCTTGACATAATCCAGATATTTGGCCCGCTCGTCGTTGTAGTAGATGCCGAAGATCATGTCGGCCTTGCCGTCGCGGGCGGCGGCCTGGGCATCGGCCCAGTTGCCCATGAACTTCGACTGAAGCGGAATATTGAGCTTCTTGGCGATGGTCTCGACCAGCATGGGTGCGGCGCCGACCAGGGCGTCACCCTGTTGGAACGCAATCACCGGATATTGCGGATGGCCGGTCGCCGTGATCTTGGCGCAGTCGCCGGCGGCGAAGGCGGCGGTGTTCGTGAGCGCCAGGGCCGCGAACACGCTTAAGCAGAGAAGTCTCTTCATGGTCAACGTTCCTTGTTCTTGGTCGGGTGGGGCAACGGCAGGGGCGCGCATAGCCCGGCTGGAGACAGCCGCTGAGGACGCTCTTCTCTACCGCCCTTTCATCTGCGCCTTGATCTTATCTACATCCGCTTGCGAGACCTTTCCGGCCTGAACCAGCGCCTGCACGCAAGCGGGCGACAGAGACGGGCCCGCTTTCTTCATGCACAGGTTCAGGGCCGCAGTTTGCAGCCCGTAATCGCCGCAGAATTTCTTGTAGTCGTTGACGCAATTGTTCTGCATGCCCTTGGTGATGGTTCCCGCCTGCGCCAAGGCCGCCGACGGCAGGGCCAACACGAAGAAGACGGTCGCTGCTGCGCGTTTACATGTCATGCGTGAGATCCCTCTTTATCTGAACCGAGGTTCTAGCACGCTTCTTGCGCCTCGCCAGCCGCCTTCGACCAGGGGCGCGAAATCGCCGCCAAACACCCCCCCTTCCGCCCAAAAATGCAGTAGATTAGGCGCATTAGGGGAGCGGGCTTGGCTCGCGTTCCAACAGCAGCCCTGAGAGGATCCCATGGCAGAGACCCCTTCCTTCGAGATACCGCCTGAGCTGCGCGAGATGGCCGAGAAGAATGTCGAGCAGGCGCGCGCGGCCTACGGCCAGTTCATGGATTTCCTGACCCAAGCTATGGGCGCCTGGGCCACCTCGCCAGGGAGCGCGGAGATGGGCGGCTTCAGGGCCGTGCAGGAGCGGGCGATCGCCTTCGCCAAGGAGAACGCTGAGCGCTCCTTCGCGCTGGCGAGCGAGATCGCCCGCGCCAAGGACGTGCAGGAGGTGCTGACCCTGCAGAGCCGCTACGCGCAGACGCAGATGCAGACCTTTGGCATTCAAGCCCAGCAGCTCTCCTGGCTGATGGCCGACGCCGTGCGCAACATGCAGCAGCCCAAAGCCTGACGCTGGCCGTCACCCCTCTCCCCTATGGGGAGAAGTTTAATGTGGCGCTGCGGTTCGTGAGGCTTAAGCGGCCTTAGCGTAGTAGGACTTGAGCCCGCTCATCACCTTCTGCTTGTCGAACTCGGCGCCCATGGCGAGCATGGCGTCGGCGAAGCGGCTGACGATCTCGCCGATCTGCTCCGGCGAAAGCTGGTTCAGAATGCCGATGCGGACCTGCACCGGCTCCGACAGCGTCGGCCAGATGCCGAAGCCCCTCTCGCGGCAGCCCGCGACAAGCTCCTTCTCCTTGCCCTTAAACTTGCCCGGCAGATTGCACACGACGAGGCTCGGCATGTTGGAGGTGACGTCGCAGCCCATGGCCTCGACGGCGGCGCGCAGCGCCTTCTCGTGATAGGCGTAGTCGGACGCCTTGCGGCGGCGGCCATAGGAGAGAATGATGCGGAGCGCCTCGTGGAACGCGGCCACCGCATAGCAGGAATGCGTCTGGTGATAACCCGGCGTCCCGTCCTTGCCGTCGATGATGCCCCAGTGGCGCGCGTCGAGGATCGGGTGATTGACGTAGGTGCGGGCACCGCGCTTCCTCACCATCTCGATCGCCTTGTCGGTGAAGCTGACCGGCGCATAGGTGAGCGGCAGACTGAGCACGCCCTTCTGCGGACACGAGGCCCAGGCCACCACGCCCGGATAATCGTCGATGTTGAAATCGGCGACACCGAGCGATGACACGGCATCGCAAATGCCCATCACGCCATGTTTTACACAAGCGTCGGAGAAACCTTTGAGGTCGTTGATGCGGCCCGAGCCGGTTTCCCAATGCGCCATGAACGCCCACATCGGCTTATGCTGGCCAAGCGCCTTGTCGATCGTCTCGCCGCTGACCGACTGGCCATGCGGGGTGTCGACCACGATCACGCTTTTCGGCTTCGGGTTGAGACTGTCGGCGGCGAGCTCTTCCGCGGTCGAGGCCTTCATGCGGATGGTCAACGTGTCGATGCCGGAGAAGGTGCCGTTCGGGAAGCAGACCACTTTATCGCCGGGCAGGATCAGAGAGAGCACGCAGTCGAGCCCGTCAAACCCGGTGCCGGCGACGCCATAGGTATAGACGTTCTTGGTGCCCCACAGCTCCCGCAGCATCTCCTTGGCTTCGAGCATGCCGCGCAGCACGTCCTTCTGCATGTGATCGGCGACGCCCGTCTTGGCGAAGCGCTCCAGCACGCGCGGATCGGTGTTCCCGGGCCCGGGGCCGGCGGCAAGCGTCTCGGGGATATCAAGCTGCGCATAGATTTTCGTCATGGAACACCCTCTCGCTCGTAACGGTCATCGCCCAAAGAAGCGGCACAATCGAATAACCGGCCAGACACCCCAAAGGCAAGACCGGCGCGACCCGGAGTTTAGCCAAACCGGCCTGGATCGAGGGCCGAGGCTCCAGAACCCTAGGTTGAAGGGTGCCACAAAAGAAGAAGCCCCGTACGGGGGGGTCGGGGCTTCTTCCGATAAAGTTCCCTGCGGGGCGGTGATGGGAGGGAAAACCATCACCGTTGCCAACTCTACGCCCATTGGGGATAAGTGTCGGGACATTTTTACGAAAATGGTTAAGGTTAACGAACTCAAGCAAACGGGCCGCCTCCAAAGGCCCTAGAGGGAACGCGGAAGCGCTTATGGTAGACAGGCATTTCGGCTGCGCCGCGTTGTTGGCCGCAGTCTTCGGACTGATGGCCGGTTCGGTCGAGGCGGCCCCTTGCGGCAAGACGGGTGCCGGCTTCGAGGCCTGGAAAAGGGTCTTCGCCGGCGAAGCCCAAGCCAACGGCATAGGACCGGCGGCGATCGGCGCGCTGATGGCCACCAACTATTCGGTGGGAACGATCAGGGCCGACCGCGGCCAGAAGAGCTTCAAACTGTCGCTCGATCAATTCATGGCCAAGCGGGGCGGCCCCGCCATCGCATCCAGGGGCAAATCCATGAGAGCCTCCAATGCCGCGCTGCTCGCCTCGATCGAGAAGCGCTATGGCGTACCGGCCGGGCCGTTGATCGCCATCTGGGGGATGGAAACGGCGTTCGGCAGTTTCATGGGCAATCAACCCACGCTTTCGGCCGTGGCTACACTCGCCTATGACTGCCGCCGGCCCGAATATTTCACCGACCAGCTCTATGCGGCGCTACAGCTCATCGATCGCGGCGTCCTCAGCGGCTCAACGCGCGGCGCCATGCATGGCGAAGTCGGGCAGACGCAGTTCCTGCCCAAGAGCATCCTGCTCTATGGCGTCGACGGCGACGGCAACGGCGTCGTGAATCTCAACGCGAAGGCCGACGCGCTCGCCTCCACCGCCAATTTTTTGAAAGGCCACGGCTGGGTCAGGGGCGCGGGCTATCAACCCGGCGAGCCCAACTTCGCCGCCATCCAGGGCTGGAACGCCGCCGGCGTCTATCAGCAGGCCATCGCCATCATCGGCCGGCGGATCGATAGGCAATAAGGACGGCTTCCGTCCAAGCTAGGTCTCGTCGCAGCGACGAATCTGCGCTACCTGCTAAGCGTGACCGAACCCAATGATCAGGCGACCGAAGGCAAGGGACAGTCGTCCCGCGCGCTTGCCCAAGCGCTCGGCAAGCTCATCGCTCTAGTGCTTGTCGTGATCGCCGTGATCCTCATCGAGCGCTATTGTCGCATCCAGGTGTCGCCCTTCGGCCCGGGCGCGAAGATCGTCTCCGTTGACGGCGACACGCTGAGAGCGGCCAACGGCGTCGAATATCGCATCTTTGGTGTCGACGCGCCGGAGCTGCACCAGACCTGCGGCGAGGCCAACGGCAAGTCATGGCTATGCGGGCGCGCGGCGAAAGCCAAGCTCACCACGCTCATCAATCGCGGCAATGTGAATTGCGAGGCGCGCGCCAACGACCGCTTCGGCCGCATCGTGGCGATCTGCAGCGCCGAAGGTGTGCCGGATCTTGGCGAGGCGCTGGTGCGCGACGGCTATGCCATCGATCTCGGCGGCGCCGCCGGCAATCCCTATCGCGAGGCGCAAGCGGAAGCTGAAGCCGCCAAACGCGGCATTTGGCGCGGAACCTTCGAGCGTCCGTCAGACTGGCGTCAGGCCAATCCGCGAGAAACGAACTAGGTCTCCCGGTTCCGGCGTGTCGCCAGTCGGCTTGCATGGTAGTTTCGGCCATGTCCGAATTCGATCTCGCATTATCAATTGCTCTCGGCATCGGTCTCGCCGCGGCGACCGGCCTTCGGCTGTTCTTGCCGATGCTCGTCGTGAGCGCCGCGGCCTATACCGGGCACCTCCCTTTGAGCGAAAACTTCACCTGGCTCGCGACGCCGGCAGCCTTGATCTCGCTCAGCGTGGCGGCACTCGCGGAAATCCTCGCCTACTACATACCCGGAGTGGACAATCTGCTCGATACGTTGGCGACGCCCGCCGCCTTCGTTGCGGGCACGATAGTCTCGGCGGCGGTCATCACCGATCTGCCGCCGATGGTCAAATGGGCGGCTGCGATCATCGCCGGTGGCGGCATCGCCGGCTTGACCCAAACCGTGACCACAGTGCTCAGGGCGAAATCCACCGTGATGACCGGCACACTCGGCAATCCAGCCGTCGCGACGGCTGAGCTCGGCGGCTCGCTGATCGTCTCGCTGCTGGCGCTGGTGGCGCCGTTGCTTACGGCGCTGATCATCGTCCTGCTGTTATGGCTGGCGATCCGCTGGCTCCGGCAGATCTCGCGCAAACCGCACCGGTCGTGACTCAAAGGCCCGGCAATCCCTGGAAGCCGATCGCCATCGCTCTGGCGGTTCTCCTTGCAGCAGTCCTGATCGCCGCAGCGCTCGTGGCGACGGGCGTGATGCAGCTTGGATTCTCCTTGCTCTGACGATCGGCGAGGGCGAGTTGCCGGCCATCAACTCCACCGTGAGTTCCGGAGGCCGGTCTGGCTGGAACGCCGCCGCGGTCGACGGCTCGAACACGCCGATGCGGTTTCTGCCCTCGGCTCTCGCCTGATGCAGTGCTTCGTCGGCCTCCCGGTGCATTCGCGCAAAATCGGCGCCAGCGCCAGTATGCAGCGCGATGCCGACCGACACACTGAAGGGGGCGCCGACCAGCGGCATCCCCTCCCTGGACAGTCGGCCGAGGATACGCCGGGCGATTTCCGCGGCGCCCTCGGTATCGCAATCGGGGGCGAAGATCAGGAATTCGTCGCCCAGCCGCGCGCATTCATCGCCCTCGCGCACGCTATCGCGAATGGCTTCCGAGACGCGCGCAACGACCGCATCTCCGGTGGCGTGACCGCGCATATCGTTGATCATCTTGAGATTGTCGATGTCGACGAGCAGCATCGCCCTTTGCCCGGCATGCCGCTCCACCGACTTTTTGATGACCTGCATGGCGCCACGACGATTCAGCAGTCCGGTCAAGCTGTCGCGAATTGAACTGTCATAAAGCTCTTGCATGCGGCGGTGGATCGACGCGTGATAGACCGCCACCAGATATCCGGTCACCAACGCCACCAGCAGCGCCGCACCGAGCGTGGCGATGGCGATGCTGCGGAAGCGCGCCTCGCGAGTCAGATAGTATTGCATGTCGAAATCCACGCCGACAAAGCCGCTGTAGAGGCCCTTGCTGTCGTAAATGGGCACGTGCGAGGTCAGAAATGACCCGAAGTCGTCTTGCTCGAAAGAGGGCGTGACGTAGGTCTTGCCGGCCGCGATCTGCTCGAGCCAGCTGTCATCGCTTTCTTCACGGATGTCAAACTTCTCCATATAGGCTGAAGCGCGCAGCCGGTGCTTTGTTTGCAAGTCAGGCGAGGTAGCCGTGTCGAGAACGAAGTACGCCGTGCCGCCCCGATCGACCATCGTGTACAGGTAAAAGATATCGGGGTTTGCCGAGTGGAAACGCACCAGTGGCTCCAGCGCGCGCGCATAGAGCTCGTCGCTATAGTTCACAGGGTCCAGCAATTGGCGGTGAAGGTCCCCATCGATGACGCTGGCGGCGAGCTGTCCTATTTCTCCGACATGCGAGCGGAGCACGTCCATCCGCGCCTGCTGCGACAGAAATTGGGGGATGGCGACGATCGACACCAGAATGGTGGCGGCTGCCAAGCTCGCAATGAGGAAGACAAGCGGACTAAAGCGCCTTCCGGAACCCGTGGCGCGTCGTAGCGAGAGGTCTTTCAGCAAGGTAATGCCCGCCTGTTTGGTCTCGAATTAAGACCACACCGGACCATTCGACGCTATCGCGTCTGCCTTAGTCAATCGTTACGGGCGAGCTTCTCCGAGGTTAACCCTAAGCCGCCTTGGCGCCCCGACTTGCCAGCACATGGTCGGCCACCTTGCCGGAAAGTTCCGCCAGATGATCGAACTTGGCGTTGAACGTGCCGACGCCCGCCGTCGCCGACCTGAGCTCGACGATCAGGTTCTGGATCTCCGACTCAGGTAGATGCGCCTCGACCACGTCCCACCCCGTCCAACCGGGGCGCGCGTCGAAGCCGAGAATCTGCCCGCGCCGCGACGAGACGATCGAGTTGATTTTCGCCGTGGCCTCGGACGGGACGGCGATCTCCACCGCCATGATCGGTTCGAGCAGCACGGGCGAGCATTGCGGCATGCCCTCGCTCATGGCGATGCGCCCTGCCTGGCGGAACGCCATGTCGGACGAATCGACCGAGTGGTACGAGCCGTCGATGAGGCAGACCGAAACGTCGACCACGGGGAAGCCGAGCGGTCCCGCATGCAGATAGTCGCGCACCCCGATTTCGACCGAGGGGATATAGTTCTTCGGCACCACGCCGCCGGTGATCTCGTCGGAGAACTCGAAGCCCGCACCGCGCGGCTGCGGTTTGATCGTCACCACCACGTCGCCGAACTGGCCGTGGCCGCCCGACTGTTTTTTGTGGCGGCCGCGCACCTCGGCGGTCTTGCGGATGGTCTCCTTGTATGGAATCTGGCGCGGGCGCGTCGAAGCATCGATGCCGTATTTGCGCACGAGCTTCTCGAGCGCCACGCGCAAATGCATCTCCCCCTGCCCCCACAGCGCCATCTCGCCCATGTCCTGGCTGTGGGTGAGCGAGATCGAAGGGTCTTCCTCGATGATCTTGGCGATGGCGGCGGTGAGCTTCACCTCGTCCTTCTTCTCCTTGGCGGCGATGGCCAAGCCGAACACGGGCTGCGCAACGTCTGCCGTCTCGATCTTGACCGCTTTGCCCTTCTCCTCGGTCAAGGTGTCGCCGGTCTTGACGCTGTCGAGGCGGCCGAAGGCGACAGTATCGCCGGCCTGCGCCTCGCCGCGCTTGATCGGCTCCTGGCCCATGACGCTGAGAACGCCTGAGATGCGCTCCTCATCGGCTCCGCCATAGACGGTGGTACCGTCGGCGAAAGTTCCGGTCAGCACGCGCGCCAGCGAGAGCTTGCCGCCATGCGCGGTGTGGAAGGTCTTTTCCACAAAGGCGCATGACGGCGTCTTATTGACGCCGAGGCGCTTGGCTGTGTTCTCGACAAAAGGGGCTTCGTGCCTCAGCGCCTTGAGCAGGCGCAAAATGCCGTGGCCGTTCTCCGCCGAGCCGAGCAGGACCGGGCAGATTATTCCTTCGCGCAGCTCCTTGGAGAGATCGTCGAACACCTTGTCGCGCGGTGGCGGCACGTCCTCGAGCAGCTGCTCCATCAGCTCGTCGTCATAATCGGCAAGCTTCTCCAGCATGGAAAACCGGGCTTCCTTCTCGCGCTCGGCAAGCGCCACGGGGATGTCGATCACCTCGCTCGGGGCGTGCTCGCGATAGACATGGGCCCGCTCGAGCGCGAGATCGATGAAGCCGGTGACGATGTCGTTCTCCCAAATGGGGATCTGACGGAGCACGAGCGGCTTGGTCGAGGCCGGCTGGAGCATCGGCACGATGTCGCGCACCCTCGCCTCGGCCTTGTCGATCTTGTTGATGAAGAGGAAATGCGGGATGCCGCGGTCTTCGAGCTGCTTGAGGATCAGTTGCAGCGCTGGAACCTTCTTCTCGTCCGGCTCGCACACCACCACGGCGGCGTCGCAGGCTGTGAGTGCGTGTGCCGCGTCGGCCTGGAACTCGATCGAGCCGGGGCAATCGAGGAATGTGAAGCTATCGCCGAGGAAATCGACTGTGGCCACGTTGAGCTCGACGCTCATGCCGTGATGGCGGGCCTCCTCTGAGGCGTCGCCCACCGTGTTGCCGCCTGAAGTCGAGCCCTGGCGGGTGATGGCGCCGGTGCGCGCCAGAATGGCTTCGAGAAGCGTCGTCTTGCCGCTGAGATAGGGGCCAACCAGTGCGATGCAGCGGGCGCTGCGGGCTGGTTGGCCCTGCGCTTGGCCCATGATCTCCTCCCTTAGCGGTTGTCAGCCGCACGGGAAGGCTCCTGACGCACCCACCCGCGCAAGCCTTGATGACGCTATCGTGTCAAGAGGAACGGCCTCTGGCAAGAGCCGCGATGCGTCCCCTCCGGCCCTCATTGGCGGGGCGCCCAATTCGGGCCTGTTTGCTCCTAGCGGATCACCACCAGCCGGTCGGTGCCGGACTCAGCGCCCCACATCTCGCCAGGACGCCCGAGCATCTGGCGCACGGCGGCGTCAGGCTTGTCGCTCGGGAAACTGTCGAAGGTCTCCGTCTCGGGATCGAATTTGAGGATGGCGTTGGCGGCGAAGTCGCTCACCCACACCTTGTCCTTGTCGTCGACAAAGACGGCGTAAGCATGCGGCGCCTCGCCCGGCAGCCTGAAGACTCGCCATTCCTTCGCCGCCGGATCGTAGACGCTGAGATTGCCGGCGTTCCATTCGCTGACCCACAGCCGCCCCTTGGAGTCCGCCCACACCCGGCGCGGGCCGGCGCCTTTGGTCGTGGGCTCGATCACCGTCGTCTCGCCCGTCTCGAGGTCGGGCTTGCCGAGGAAAGAACCCGCGAGCGAGACGTAATAGATCTGTCCGTCCGGCGTTGCGTCGATGCCGTAAGGTCCCCTGCCCTTCGGCGCGTCCCACACCTGCATCGCGCCGGTCCCTGGATCGAGGCGGCCATAGATGCCGGCCTGCCCGGTGAACCAGACGCGGCCCTTGCCGTCGAAGGCCGGAGTGTTGAGGTTGGCTTTGGCGCGCTCCTTGGGCAGCGGCCAGGTCTTTACCTCTTTCGTCGCGGGATCGACGCGCACGATGGCATTGAGCCCGCTATCGGTGACCCATGCCGCGCCGTCAGGCCCGACCACAACACCATGCGGCGCCGAGCCTTCGCCCAGCGGAATGCGCTCGACCTGACCTGTCTTGGGATCGAGCCGCCCGAGCACACCGGCGCGCTGGCCCGTGTACCAGACGGTACCGTCGGGCGCCGGGGCCACATCATGCGGGTGGTCGCCTTTCGGCACGGGGAAATATTGGACCTCGGCCGCTCCTGCCGGCGGCGCCACAAGCAGCAGCGGCAGGCAAACAAGAGCGAGTGAGATTGCTGTGTGTTTCATGACGACAAGTTAGGGAGTCAATGTGAACAGACCAAGGCTCCGCCGCGTAGGGTCGGCAAAGCGAAGCGTGCCCACCGTCCACTGGGTGGGCAATGACAAAGCCATTGCCCACCCTACAGCACAAAGGCGGCACCAAGCCCTGCGAGCAAGGTCGCCGCCGTCGCGATGAGGAGCGGCTTGCCGAAGGCGGGGCCGGCAATCACGAAGGCCATGCCGCATTTCACGATGGTATTGGTGAGCGCCGCAATCACGATGGCGATCACGGCAATTCGGGCCTCGCCGCTCTTGGCGAATTCCGACATCGAGAGGGTGATGGCATCGACATCGGTGAGACCGGCGAGAGCGGCCACGGCATAAAGCCCGCTCGGCGGAAAATGCTCTTGCACGATCTTCACGGCGAGCAGGACCACGGCGAAAAGCGCGGCGAACTTCGCCGCTTCGGTCAGGCTGAACGGGTTCTGGACGTTCAAATCCCCTTTGGCGGCGGTGCCGTCCTTCGAGCCGCCGCGGAAATAAAGAGCCACCGCGAAGCCGCCGACGACCACGGCCATCACCAGAAACGGCACCAACACATGGATCAGCAGCGCGCGATTCACCACCGCCACGAGCACAATGACCCGCACGAACATGACGGCCCAGGCGAGCAGGATGCCGCACGTCAGCGCAGCCGCGTTTTGCAGGTTGTTCCGCCCTTCCTTGGCGAACGACAAGGTGACCGCCGTCGACGACACGAGGCCGCCCGTCAATCCGGTGAGTGCGGTGCCCCGCGCCGGTCCGAGCATGCGCGTCAGCACGTAGCCGACCAGCGACAGGCTCGAGATCAGGATCACCAGCAGCCACAACGAATAGGGATTGAGCGCGCCCCACGGGTCGATGGGTTTATCGGGCAGGAGCGGCAGCGCGATGAAGGTCGCAATCAGAAGCCTTAAACCCGCGTAGACATCGTCCCAGCCGAGCTTGTCCACGAAGCTGTGCAGCGGCTGCTTATAGGCGAGCACGGCCGCCGTGACCACGCCGAGCCCGATGGCAAGCTCTTGGTGGCCGAACATCACCATGGCGCCCAGCAGGAACACCACCACGGCAGCCACCTCGGTGGTGAGACCGGTGGCGTCGGGATTGGAGCGGGCGGCGATGAAATAGCCCGCGACCACGAAGGCGCCGACGATGAGAAGACCGGCCGCCAAGATCCAAGGAGAGGATGTCTCCCGCGCAAGCCACCCGGCCGCGGCCCCGAAGAGGGCGAGCAGGGTAAAGGTGCGCAAGCCGGCGATGCCGCCGGTCTCTCCTTCTTCTGCTTTGCGCTTCTCGCGCTCGATGCCGACCAAAGCCCCGAGCAGAACGGCTGTGGCGAAGCTGAGCGCGACGTTGAGCAGCTCCTGATATTCCATGGTTCGCTCCGCCACCGTCATTAGCGTGGGCAACGGCAAAACCCGCTCGGCATCTTATGCGAAAAACTTGAAACGCAACCGGATTCGCCCCTGCTAGAACCGCCTCACTTTGATCCGGCGCCTATGTCATTATGCTAGCGACGTGACGGAGGGAGATTTCATGCGTCTTTTTTGGGCCTTTGCGCTGACGGTTTTGGTTTCGCTGCTGCCCATGGCTCTCGGCGGCGACAGAGCAGAAGCCGGGATCGTCTGCGGAACGTTCGACGGGAAGTACGCTTGCAAGTTCGTTCCCGGAGGAGCACAGCACGGAAAAAATGCACCCCCCGCGGCAACGCCGGAGCCTGCACCCGACGCGACCGGCGAGCAATACACGACACCCCCGGCCGCAGGCACGTGGAGCACTGAAGCAACTCCCGGGAGAGCGCCCGACGCGGCCGACTCAGCCTGTCAGCATGGAATGATCGGAACGCCGCCCAACTGCCGTTGCCCGGAAAGTTCGGAACTATTGGGTGGCAACTGCGTGCGCTACACCGCGTCGGCGTGCAGCAGCGGGCTCGCTTCCGACGCCCTCCCGCAAGCCTGTCGGGGCGTGGAGGAAAAGCTCTCTTGCAGAATGCGTGAGGACGGACTGAAGGATTGCTGCTGCGTAACCTACGACAAATTCTAGGGCGCGACTTCGTCAGGCCGCGTCCACCTTGCGGTGCTCGGGATAAAGCGTGGCAAGTCCGTCGCGGGTAGCAGGCGCAACGCCGCGCTCGGTGATAAAGCCGGTGACGAGCCGCATCGGCGTCACGTCGAAGCCGTAGTTGGCGGCAGCGGTCCCTTGTGGCGCGATCTCTACGGTAGCCACGCTTCCGTCCGGCAAGCGGCCCGTCATGTGGGTGACTTCCTCAGGCTTCCGCTCCTCGATGGGAATCGTGCTGCCGTCGGTGAGGCTCCAATCGATCGTCGTGCCCGGCAACGCCACGAAGAACGGGATGTGGTTGTCGCGCGCGGCGAGCGCCTTCAAATAGGTGCCGATCTTGTTGGCGACGTCGCCGGTCGCCGTAGTGCGGTCGGTGCCGACGATGCAGAGATCGACGAGCTTCTTCTGCATGAGATGTCCGCCGGCATTGTCGGCGATCAGCGTGTGGGGCACGCCGTGCGCTTTTAGCTCGAAGGCGGTGAGCGAGGCGCCCTGATTGCGCGGCCTGGTCTCGTCCACCCACACATGCACTTTGATGCCTTCGTCATGGGCGCGGTAGATGGGGGCGAGCGCCGTCCCCCAATCGACGGTCGCGAGCCATCCGGCATTGCAATGGGTGAGGACGTTGACCGTCGCCCCGCCCTTCTTCTCGGCATGGGCGCGGATCAGCCCGAGCCCATGCTCGCCGATCTTACGGTTGGTCTCGACATCCTCGTCGCAGATTTGCGCCGCGCGGGCGAAAGCGGCCGCGACCCGCTTGTCACGCGGCTGGTTGCGCACAGATTTTTGCATCTCATCGAGCGCCCAGCGGAGATTGATGGCCGTGGGACGGGTGGCGGTGAGGATCGCGCAGGCCCGTTCCAGCGCCTCGTCGGACGCGTCGTTGCGAAGCGCGAGCGCCACCCCATAGGCGGCGGTCGCCCCGATCAAGGGCGCCCCCCTCACCTGCATGGTGGAGATGGCGCGCGCCGCGTCCTCCAAGGTGTGCAAG
>Ga0214473_10000415_pt1 | contig 60213 bp, 55 predicted proteins | sample RVTome_7_FD_203509 | JGI IMG/M metagenome (GOLD analysis project Ga0214473, IMG submission 203509) | Soil microbial communities from uranium-contaminated site in the Upper Colorado River Basin, Wyoming, United States - RVT98D197 | ecosystem: Environmental > Terrestrial > Soil > Contaminated >... | reverse complement strand
ATTTTTTTCATTAAATAGAGTCCAAAGAAAAAGAAAGAAATTCTAAAAAAACTGTATTTTAAATTTTTTTTCAAAAAAAGAAATACAAGAAGTTCCGTTAATATAACCAGAAGTATTACTCCGTGCATTCTTACAGGACAAATGATGAAAGATACAATATAAATTAAATAGGCAAAAAGGCCTTTAAAGAGATTGTTCTTTTCAGGTTTTCGGAAAATATCTATCCAGATAGACAACCCCCAAATTAGTAAGATTAAAGATACATATACGTTTGCGTTAATTGGCCACGTAGACTGAACACCACCATAAGCTAATAGAGTATATAGGCCTGCAGGAAACCCGGCTATTTTTGATTTGAAAACCTTTACAGTAAGTGCGTAAACACTTAATGATGTTAATACTCTTAGTAAAACTCCCGTAAAATAAAAAGGCATCGGCTTATATCCGAAAATTAAACTTAATAAAGATACAAGGGCGAATTGACCGCCGTAAGGAGATATAAAAACCTTGAATGATTTATAAGAAAATGGAGTAAATGCCGATTTAACCATATACAATCCTCTGTATTCATCAGACGCTAAACCGTATTGCAAAAGATTCCCGTATACAATTAATTCGATTATAAAAAATAAGAAAAATATTAATATTAAATTATTTGAAAACGGTTTTGTTTTTAGTGAAGTAGATTTTATATGCACAGATTTTCTTAAAAGCTAGTTAAGTATAACCTTTCTGACATCATCTGAGATTGAATATACTTTTTTGTTCTTAATTTCAAATGCAAAATAATCATTTATATCGGGTATTTTTAGAAATGATTTTCCTAAATAAATATCTTTCATTTCGTCGATCGAATATACAAAATAAGGCTGGGCATTTTCAGAAAGATTGTCATTTAATAAGCTAAAACGTTCTTTTCCACCTTCGACGATAGCCAGATAGGCAAATTCTGTTCGATCGCCTTTTAGGTAAACCACGGGACGATTTTTGTTTTTACGGTTTCCTATCTCGGAATTCATTGTATTGAACGAGCTCTCGATATATTTTTGGTAAGTACCAGACTCACCGCCGTAATTTATATACGATTGTGATTGCCTAATATTCGAGAGTATTGTAATTACAAGAAAAAGAATAAATAGCGATTTAATAATATATCGCTTTCTGGGGATTATCGAGAAAAGATAGGCAATAGTAAGTGACATACCGACTAGAGAAACCGAGAAATAACGCGATTCATTTCCCTGTTCAAGAAATGGCCACGTTAAATACGGAACTAACATAAATAAAAGAGGCCAAATGAAAATTAGAGATTTTGTTAGGAGTTGCATTTTCGCTTTAGATTTAACAGAGTGAAGAAGGTTTGATGTAAATAAGGCAACAATAAAACTCGAGAAAAAAAGCTGATATTTGGCGGTTAATAAATTTGCTGGAATATATAAATCGGTAAGAATAAGTAAGATTAAATAGATTGATATCGGCAAATACGCAAGCATTTTCAGCCTTTTTTGCGAAATAACAAACAATATAAACCCTGGAAAAAACAGAAATATTGAAAATACGATCATATTGTTCGATAACGATTGTAAAAATGAAATAATAATATTATTTAATTCTTGCGGAATTAGTAAACGTGAGTAGGTAGTTAATGGGAAAAGCAGTGTGCCGATGGGATTGTCTAACTTGGTGTAATAATTTGGGTTTAAAAGAGTGTCGGAAACCCGATAAACGCTGCCATAAGATGACTCTAAAAATCCGAAACGTTTCAATATGTATAGACCAGCAATAAATATAAAAATTCGTTTACTTGAATGCGAAATTTTTGATTTTTTAACTATTACGGCAAGTACTTCAATTGCTATCACTAAAGGTATAAGACCATGCATTCTGATTGTATTTACGGCAAAAGCAATCAAGAAGAATATTACTGAAGTTGAACCTCCACTTGTGAAATTATTATCCTCCAAATGATCGATCCATTTAACCAAACCAATATTCATGAGGATAATAGAAAGATAGACGCTCGAATTTATTGGCCATAATGACTGGACTCCCGCAAACGCCAATAAACTATAAAGACCGGCTATAACGCAGATTATATGGTTTTTAAAGATTTTCTTACAAAGAATATATATACTAAGAGATGAAATAATCCTCAATATTATTCCGGTCAAATAAAATGGTGCAGGATTAAATGCAAACACATAGTTAAGAATTGAAAGGAGTCCGTACTGTCCAAAGTAAGGCGATAAAAAGACTTTAAATGATTTTAAATGCGGAACAATGAAGGCATTCCTGACTATATATAAGCCTCTGTATTCATCTGATGCAAGTCCAAAAAAAACTAAATTTTTATAAGTGATCAATCCTAATATTAGATACGATACAAAAACAAAAAATAGAGTTTTTTTATCTATAAATTTATTGCGAACGCCAGCAATGTTCACTTAAGATTTAATTTTAGATTGAAGAACGTCTGCAGTTTCAATCGCTTGCTGAACCAGCAGCCATTGAGAAGAGCCATATTCATATTTTTCTTTTTCTTTCATAAATAACTCTTTTTGTTGACTCAAAATTCTATTAGCCCGGTTAACGTCGATGCCTTCTTTATTATTATCATACGTTTCAGTAAATAACCCAACGTATGTAATGTAGCGGGATGTTGTTGATTCTAAATATGCAAGTTTCTCGGTTTGGTTTATATATATGAGTTCTTTTCCTCTTTTTTCAACCAGATCGAGGTAGAAATTGCCGATATTTTTTGATTTCATTAAATTAAGTCTGGTTAGTGTGATTTTTTCAGATAATCTTTTAAGTTTATATCTCGTTGTTTTATCTGGATTTACTCGCTCGAATTCAATACCGGCAGGATTTTCTTGGGCGTAAACAAACCCTTGAAGACTTGCAGTAAACATGACTGCTATCGTTAAGAAGAAAATTAATTTTTTCACTTTATAGAGTATATTAGGGATATATCTTGGAGTCAATTAGAAGTCGGTGCAATCTGATATGTACAAAGATCTAAATGTAACTTAATATATTTTATTATGAAGACCTTATCCGTAATTGTTCCGCGCATACCTTATTCTTATATGTGGCACCTAAGACGTTCGCTTTCAAATTCTGGCAAGACGCGCACGATTTTGGATGTTGGTTGTGGAGAGGGTTCTCTAATGGAGCTTTTATGCTACGAACAAAATTGGGTTATTGACGGAGCTGATATTTATTTAGATTATATACAAAAAGCAAAAAAGAGAGGTATATATAGAAAAATTTTCGTAGGGGACGTTATAAAAGTTGCAAGGCAAATTCAGCAAAACAAAAAAAATAAATACGATTGTGTTTTTTGTTCTCAATTAATTGAACATATTGGTTACAAAAAAGGAGAAAAACTCCTTAATTATTTTAAAAAGATTGCCGTACAAAGAATAATAGTTACTACCCCGATAGGTTTTATAAAACAACAGGAAGCTGCTGTAGAGGAGAATCCCTTTCAGGAACATAAATCCGGTTGGAGTACTAACTATTTTAAAAAGAGGGGATACAGGATAATAGGAGTTGGTCCCAAATGGCTTTGGCATAGAACCAAATTAATAGATGTCAGTCCACCGATACTTTTGTGGTTTTTTTCTTTTGTTTCCTTTTTGTTTTCGGGGATTTACTACTTTTTACCGGAGTATGCGGCTGCGATGATTTGTGTGAAAGACAAATGACTTCACTTTACACCCTTAAATTCAGTAAAAAGTGCTCCTAAAGTTTTAGGAGAGAAAAGATTAAGTTCGCTCTCGCCCAAATTCTTTGCAGACATTTTTGAAACCTGACGACGTTTTGCAAAAATTGTCGGCAGGTGGATTATTACCCAACCGATTGAAGATAGACGAACCTTACCCAATTGCCAATTTTTATTAACAAACCACTCCCAAAATGTAATTCCAATGTAAAGCAAAACTGTTATAAAGATAGTTTCTAAAAGAAGTTGATCCGGATAGTTCTTAAGCATGGTTGTAAGTCTATTTTTATTGAAGTGCCATTTTACTTTGATTTTTATAAAATCTGCAAGGTCGGTGGAAGCGCGTTTATGATAAACTATGGCTTTTGGGAACCTTTTTACTTTATAGCCCATCCTTCTTGCTCGCAGTACCAGATCCATATCTTCGTATCCAATGCCAAAATCCGGATCGTAGCCTTTTAATTTATCAAAAGTCTCTTTTCGAATTATGCAAGCGGAGCCGCTGGCTGATAAGATCTCTTCTTCTTTGTCGTATTGTCCGGCATCCTCCTGTTTTGCGCCGATCGTGACGGGATTTCCGTATTTATCCATAGTTTCACCGGCACTGTCTATCAATTTATGGTCATAGTAATTCAGAAGCTTTCCTTGGGCTATTGCTAGAGAAGGCTCCTTCTCGAATTTTTTAACTAATTCTTGGAAATAGCCTTTTTTTATTGCAACATCATTATTAAAATAAGCAAGATATTTTCCTGATGCCATTTTTGCTCCGAGATTTAAGCCCTGGCTGTACATGTTTACTGGATTTTGTATAATTTTGCAGTTTTTTATTTTGGAAAAACGTTTTTTTAGATAATCAACACTTTTATCTTTGGAATTATTATCAACTACCAGAAGTTCCCAGCTGGGATAGTTTGGTTTCATCAGTGAATTTAAGCATTCCGGAAGAAGCTTAAGACTAATTCCGTTTAAATTTGATATGATAATGGTTACAAGAGGCCACTTTCTCATTTTTCTGTAATAATTATAACTTATGAAGAAAAAAAGGGTATTAGTAACAGGGGGAGCAGGGTTTATTGGTTCACACTTGGTAGATAGATTGGTTGAGCGCGGTTTTAAAGTTTTTGTAATCGATGATTTATCGGGTGGCAAGAGAAACAACGTAAACAAAAAAGCCCAGTTTTTTAAACTTGATTTGAGGGATGTTAAAAAGACCTTTAGGACTATAGCATCTATAAAACCACAGATAGTCTTTCATTTGGCTGCTAACGCCGCGGAAAATAAGGCACAGTTTTCACCGGTTGACATTACTTCCAGGAACTACAATACATTTATCAATACGTTAGTTGCTTCGATAAGAGCGGGAATGAAAAGGATTGTTGTTACGTCCAGCATTGCTGTTTACGGGGCACTTCAGACACCTTTTAAGGAAACCGACAAACCCGAACCGGAAGACTTGTATGGAATAAGTAAATTAGCAATGGAGGCGTCTTTAAAAATATTGGCAAAAGTACATGACTTTGAATATGTGATTACCCGGCCTCATAATGTTTATGGTCCAAGACAAAACATGGGTGACCCATATAGAAATGTGGTCACGATATTTATGAACTCACTGTTGTCAGGAAAGCCATACTATATATACGGAGACGGAGAGCAAAGGCGATGTTTTTCTTACATTGACGATGTCCTTAGTGCGCTTATTAAATGCGGGTTTAAAAATGTAAATTCTATGATTTTTAATATCGGCTCGGATCGGGACTATTCGATAAGTGAGCTCTCTGAAGAGATACAGAAGGTGTCAAAGAAAAATACCCCACCGATACATCTGGCCGCTCGTCCTCAAGAAGTTAAAGTGGCTATTGCTGATCACAGTTTATCTAAAAAATATTTAGGCTATAAAGATGAGACATCTTTGCAAAAAGGAATTATCAAGACTTGGGAATATGCTCAAAAACTAGGGTACCAAAAACCTGAGTTTAGCGAAATAGAACTCCCGAACTCAAACTTACCCAAGAATTGGAGAATAGCCAAATGAGGAATGTTTTTGTTACTATCGTTATTGCTAACTTTAACGGGGAAAACTTTTTGGAAGATTGTTTAGACTCAGTTTTCGCCTCAACTTTTACAAATTATGAATTGATTATTGTTGACGACGGATCAACAGATTCCAGTTTAAAAATAATTGATAAATATAAATTGAAGGATAAAAGAATTGACCTTATCAAAAATGATAAAAATCTTGGTGCGGCTGCAAGTAGAAATAAAGCCATTAAGGTAGCTCACGGAGAAATTGTCGTTTTTTTAGACAATGATACTGTTACGGATAAACACTGGATAGAATTTATTCTTGATACATTTCATGAGAGTAAAAACGTCGGTGCAGTGCAGGCTCTTATTCTTGATTTTAAAAATAGAGATAGTATACAAATGGCAGGAGGGAAATTAATTCCTGAAACTGCATGGTTAGTCCCTTTTAATCAATGGCAATCATATAAAAAGATAAATAAGAATTTGAAGGTAAGAGAAATTGTGGCTATCTCTGCAGCTCTTGCTGTGAAAAGAGAAGTGTTGGAGAAAGTCGGCGGTTTTGACGAAAAAGAAGCCGTAACAACTGAGGATTTGGACTTTTGCTGGAGAATATGGCTTTCGGGATATAAGATTTTACTTTCTCCGAAGGCCTTGGTTTATCACTATACAAGAAGCGTAGAAGAAAGATCTTTTATGAGGGTAAATTACCGGAAGATTTATTTCCATCTAGCTAAAAATTCATTTAGGTCAATTTTAAAAAATTACGAATTACTAAATTCTATTTTGTATTTACTCACCTCTTTATTAGTAAATTTCGGTAGAGGATTTTATATGATAGTTTCAAAAAAAAGTATTTCTCCGCTTCTTGGGTCTTTAGACGGCTTATTTTGGAATATTATTAATATTGGTGATACTTTGTCGGAAAGGAAGAAAATACAAAGAAATAGGAAAGTAAGTGACAAAAACCTTAGAAAGCTGATGTTTGTAAATAATGGGATATCTCAGATGTATAACATTTACAAAAGGGAGTACCGATGAAAAAAATCGCATATAGTTTATTTAAAAAAAGTATTCTCCTTTTTACGGGTAAGGGTTTAGGAAAAATAAAAATAATTGACAGAACCTATCATTATTTACTTCCTAGATTAAAACCTGAATTTATTAATATTTACGGCTTTAAACTAATTACAGATAAAGATGACAGCTTGGGTTTATCCGTTTTTAACAATTACGAAGAAAAAGTCATAAAGTTGATTAGGTCGAATTTGAAAAAAGGGGATATCGTTTGTGATATCGGTGCGCATATCGGATATCATACTTTAGTCATGTCAAAAGCCGTCGGAAATAGAGGAAAAGTATATGCATTTGAACCTGATACCGAAAACTTCAACACTCTTAATTTAAATCTTATATTAAATAATATTACTAATGTAATTAGTATCCAAAAGGCAGTGTCTAATAAAGAAGGTAATACAAAACTTTATAAAAATCCTAACAATCGATCAGACAATAGAATTTTGACATATCAGGATGGATTTAGTTCGGAAGTAGTTGAAACTACTAGTCTTGATAAGTATTTTGATAACGCGCCTAAATTAGATTTCGTAAAAATGGATATTCAAGGCGCAGAAGCTCTTGCCGTCGACGGAATGAAAAATATAATTAAAAAAAATAATGACCTCAAAATGATAATGGAATTCAGGCCTTCAGGAAACAAAAGTAGTTCTTTAAAATTCCTGAATAACCTGGACGTTAATAATTTTAATGTTTACTATATCGATGAAGAAAAAGATGAATTAGAATTACTTTCTGCTGAAAAGATATTACAATTAGCATTGGACAAGATAGAAATTAACATTTTTTGTACGCGACAAAGAGTAAATTCATTAGACGATTAAGTATGTTTAAAAAGTATTTGAATATCATAGTTTTATTATTGTTAGCTTTGGTGTTATCTTATATTTGGTTTAAAGATAGTCTTATTATGGGGTCTGGCGAATCGGGGCTCACTTTTTATAACCTTCAGAAAAGTTACATTGTTTTTGGTTCATCCTGGTCAACACTTTTTTTAGGATTTGAAAACGGAATTCAAGTCGCCTCTATTCCTACAAACAGATTTTTATTTTTATTAGAAGAAATAGGAGTTCCTAACTATTTAGTAGAAGCCATATTTTTTTGGATTATCTTATCATCCGGGCTGATTTCGACATATCTTCTTATTAAAACTATTTTTCCTAAAATCGCAAACATTTATTCGCTCTTAGGATCTATTTTTTACCTTACGAGTCCAATATCGCTTGTAAATATATGGAGTAGATTTCTATATAACTATATGGTGTTTTGGGCTCTTTTCCCAACGGCTCTTCTTCTTTTTCTTAAAGGCATTAAGAAAAAAGATTTGAGATTTTCAGTTCTGATGTCTTTATCGACGGTGGTATTTTCTTTTGCTTTAACTTCTATGGTCTTTAATATATTGTTGTGGTTTACGATTTCCTATACAGCCTTATTCTTCATAATATTCAAAAATAAAAGAAGACTTTTTATAATTAAGTTCTATTTAATTTCTTTAATTTCTTTTCTTTTATTCAATACTTGGTGGTTAAACCAACTTTTTAATTTTGTACTTTCCGAAAACTTTGCGGTAACGGTAGATGAATTTTTTGACATGCAGGGGAATATCAGTACTCTTACGGCGATTAGCCAGAGATTAGGATTGTTAATAGACGTTATGAGAGGATTTCATTTCTCTTTCTACTCTGCTGACTTACCTTGGTCTACCATATTTTACTCACCTGTTTTCATTTTCTTAGGTTTTGTTCCAATATGTATGGTTTTATGGATTTTATTTAAATTTAGAAAAAAACTGAACATCCTATACCTAGGTTCGCTACTTTTTATCTCTATATTTTTAATGAAAGGTAATAATTCACCGTTCGGAGAAATATTTCTAAATATATTTAAATCATCAAGTATATTTCAAGTATTCAGGAATCCCTTCGAAAAATTCGGATTTTTGTACTTAATTTCTTTTGTAGTCTTATTTGCTTTTTCATTGGATTATTTTTCTAAAAAGCTTAAGTCGCGTAGAAGTTTATATTATTTTTTGATATCAAGTTTTGTAATAGTCGCGGTAGTTTTCGGATTTCCGTATTGGACAGGTTTGGTATTTACAAAAACTATTGGGAATACGCTTGTAGACTATAAAATTGAAGTCCCGGATTATTATAGAAAAGTTAATAAGTGGATATCAGATAATAATCCAGAAAATGCCCGCTTCATTTCTTTACCTTTATACGGTGAGGGCATTAGTTATAATTGGGAGAAGACTTACTCAGGGGTTGAATTGTCGAGCATACTTTTTGATACGAGTAACATTTCATTCAATACTACTATACCCTATTTTAATAATATTGTTTCACAGATAGAAGCGAACCAACTGTCAACTGATATTTTTAAAATAATACCTTTTACAAACGCAAAATATATCGTTGTTCGTTCAGACATAGATTATAAAGAAAGAAGAATGGCCAATCCCTTAACTGTTAAATCAAGAATTAGAACTTGGGAGGATGGTGGATATATAAAAAAGGTTTACGAAGCGAGATATTTAGAAGTATATGAAATCGACCCAAAGTGGTATTGGCCAAAATTATATCTGGCTGATTACTTAGTCTTGACTAATAAATTTGATATTAAAGCAATTGCAGATTTTATACCTGAACCAAGTAATGAAAAATCCGTAATTGTAAACCTTCAAAAACGCTCAAAAGATTTTGGCTATCAAAAATTAGCAATTTTCCCCGAAAGGAATTACGTACAGGAAGTAAAATATCCTACACCTAAAGATATGACGGAAGACGATCTGCTATCCAGACTTTTTCATGCGGAGCATCTACCTAACAAATGGTATTACCCGGTTATACGAGTTAAGGAGTTTTTTGAAGAAATATCACAGACAGATTACGAAGGGTGGCTTTTGTATAAAACAGGCATACTTGGAAAAAGAGCCGCAGAGATTTATAAGTTAAGAAAATCGGACGCGCAGAAAAATGTTGTAAAAAATGCCGAAAGAGATTATCGACGACTTCTGAAAAATATGACAAATGTATTTATTGGAACATCAAAAAACGAGACTCCTGTGTCGGATGTTGTAAGGAACTCGCTTTTATACCAGTGGATACTGTTTGACAGAAGCGGATCACCTGAGTCCGCCAGGTTATCAGATCTTTTAATTCAATGGGGGGTCAAAACGGAATTTGAGCTGCCGGTCTCTAAGGATACGTATTTCGTGTCAAGATTTGATGTACCTTTTTCTGATGACTATAACATAGCATTCCATAAACAAAGCAATATTTTAGATTATGAAATATTAGTTAACGGTAATAAAAGCGAGAGTAAAACACATTTAGATTCTGGAAAGAACGAAGTGGCTATTGTAATAGTCAATAAAGATAATCACAAATATTTAATTAGCGAAGATGAGCTTCATGTAAATAATGACAATTTGCCGAATTGGAAAATAGATGTACCTGATAATCAGGTAAACTATTTTCTAGAATTCGAGTACAGATTTGTAAAAGGAAACTCATACATTATAAATTTATATCAGGATGTTGATCGCGAGAAAGATCCGGTATTTATAGATTATGTTGATAAGAACCCAAAATACCACGGATGGGAAAGTTATAGAGTTCATTTCTCAACAACACCAGGTGCTGATTGGGGTGAACTTGGGATTAAAGCTGCAAACGAGAAAATCTGTAAGATTGAATTTATGTTATTTAAAAAATGTGTTGAAAATATTGCGGATATTGAATTGGAAATACGGAACCTTAGGTTAAGTATCGAAGATCCCCCCAATGTTTATCTGACCTTGGACTCAAATCAGGAAGAAAGTAACGGAAGCACCTTATCTTGGAACGAAATTTCTCCAACCCACTATAATTTAGAAATTCATAAGACCGACGATGCTTTCGAAACGGTCGTATTTTCAGAACTTTATAATTCAGGTTGGAAAGTGAAATATTCAGACGGAACAGTCATAGATCCTGAAAAACACCTTCTAGTAAATGCATATGCGAACGGATGGAGAATAGATAAAAAAGGTGATTATTCATTAGATATCAACTTTGCTCCGCAGGAATTGTTAGTTGTCGGAGGTAAAATTACAATGGTTTCCATTTTCGCAGGGTTACTTTATTTAGGATTATCATCATGGAGAAAGAGAATAAACTAAAATTCTTTAGAAGAATAACCAAAACGTTGTTATTTTTTATGTATATTCTGATACTAGCTAGTTTATTGTTTTTAGAAACATGGGCAAGATTTTATGGTACAGGTTATACTATCGCTACTTTAATTTACTGGATTTTTTTGTTAGGTTGGGTTGGATTAATTATAAATTATAAGCTTAAAAGTACGACCTCTTACTTTCTAGGATTTATTCTTCTTCCTTTTGTAATAGCTCTTACTGTTATCAGTATTAGGAATATTGCCGAAGTTTTTATGCGTATTGTTTTCGTTTTTTTTCTCGTAGGAATGATACAAGCTTTAATTGAATATAAACAAAATGAGAAAGGCTCCAAAAATGCTAAAGTTACGAAAAAATAAAATTGTTGATGTTATTTTCTCCATCGGGGAAGCTTTGCTTTTATTAGTTATCATATTAATTCTTACGGACCATCAGGGTATTGTTTTAAAGGTTCTCAACGTTGTCTATTTTGTTCTATTAATTGGAACAGTTATATATATTGAATTACTTAAAACATGAAAAATCTCGCACATAATTTATTTCTATTTTTCTTATTAGGGTTTGTTTTTTGGCCTTTTTTTACACCTGGAGAAAGGGTTGCAAATGATTTTCCATATACATTCACAGAAAATGTAAATGAAATCACACTCCCTCAAACTTGGTCATCGCGTTTTTCAGAAGGATTGGGAGAGAATGTTGTCGTCACGTTGAGTACGTGGCCGAATGATTTATTGTATTGGACAGGTGCAAGGCTTGGGATTAGCCCGAATATTCTAATTAGAGTTTTACGATTTTTACCGATATTAATAATCGGTTTTTGGGCTCAAAGACGCCTACTTAACTTTATTGGTTTAAGAAAAACAGGTATATTTATCGGTACTTTATTATATTTACTCAACACATATATTTTAATTCTTATAGACGGTGGTCAATATTCTATCGGAATGGCATACGCTTGGTTTCCTATAGCATATCTTGCGATTATTAAAGCCGTTAACGGAAATTTAAGTCGTAAAATATTAAGCGGTTTAGCAGTTTCTGTTCTAGGAATTCTTGATATCCGTTTTATCTATCTGCTTTTTCTCCTAATTTTTTTAAAAACAGTATACGATCTGTTTTTTGAAAGGGAGACCTCGTTTTTAAACTTTATATTTTTAAGGCTTACTACAGCCTTGACAATCCTCTTAGTTTTCATCGGATTAAATATCTACTGGCTATCACCCAGCGCTATTGCAAAAGCACAAGTATTGCCTGAAACCTACGAACGTGTCTCTCAAACCTCGTTCTTGAGCTTTTCTAATATAGGACACGCCCTATTTCTTCTTCAGCCTCATTGGTATAAAAATGTTTTTGGAAAAGTAACGCCAATTAGATGGGAATTTGTTTTTATTCCGATTTTGATATTTATTGCGCCTGTTTTGAAGAAAAAAAACAAAGAAGTAGGTTTTTGGTTATTAACTTCTTTGGTGAGTATATTTTTAGTCAAAGGTGCCAATCCGCCGCTACCTGGTCTTTATCCTTGGTTATTTACCCACATTCCGGGGTTTTCTCTTTTCCGTGATCCGACTAAGTTTTTCTTTCTAGTTGCATTATCATACTCTGCTTTAATAGGTTTCACCGCGGATGAATTGATTAAAAAATTTAATTGGTCATTTAGAATTGGTCCTTGGTCGTTGAAAGTTATTCCTTTACTTCTCACAACTTACTTCTTACTAATAATTAATCCCGTATGGTCGGGAAAAATGACAGGAACATTTTCCGAACCTCTATATAAAAGAGAATCATTTAAAATAGCTGAAATATTAAAGAATGATATTATTTTTGGACGCATATTTTGGATTCCTTCAAGGTCAATATTAGGATATTCATCAACTACCCATCCGTCTCTAGACGCGGAAAGAGTATTAAAAAAGCGACCTTTCGAAATAGGAGCCGTAGGAACTTATGAAATATTTAACTTTTTGAGAGATGCTCCTTTCATGGGTGAAATTTTTAAAATAGCAGGGATAAAGTACATTTCTTATCCGTATCCCGATACACGGAGAGAGGAATTAAAACAAGACAATATTGATTATTATTATTCATTCCTAGATCAGTTAACAAATCTTCCTTGGGTCGAGACTAAAATTTCAGACCCGCCGGTTCCCGTATTGAAAGTTAAAAATTCGAAGGATCATTTTTTTATAGCAGACAATACTTTTTTGGTTGTCGGATCGGATGGGATTTATAACAACTTGGCGAAAATTCAGGATTTTAATTTATCGAAAAACGCACTGATTTTTGCAGAAGAGAAACCTGGATTAAGCGATGCTTGTAATAAGGCATCTTGCAAAGCGATATTGTTCGATAAAAATAAGATTGATTTTGCTGCTACCTTTATTGATAAAAGTAGATTTGTCTTTCCTGCACAAAAGCTGGGTTTTGATCCGGATGAATCGGGTTGGCCCGCCAGCAACGCTTTGCGTAGCAATGCGGGCTGGTGGAAAAGAGAGACTTCCGACTTTTTGTGGTTACGAAATTTTCTTCAAACAAAGTATGGACTTGACAATCAGGATTTTGATTACGGGGGAGGATGGGCGGTTGCGGAAGGAGATTTAAAATTACAAATTGCAAATAACAAATTACAAAAAGGGAACATTTTATTGGCCAGAGTTATGGAGAGCAGCAGAGGCGGTAAAGTGGAGTTTTTACAAGGAGATATAAAAATCGGAGAAATAGATACAAAAATTGAAGAACCGGAAAAGGTTGAGATTAATTTAACAGGTTACAAAGATATCCCTGATCAGATTTTTTCTTACGATAAGGCAGATTTTAGATGGTTTGAGGTAGGTTGGTTACCAAACAATGATAAGATGTTAACGATTAAAACGGAAGGAGACATTAATGTAGTTAATGCTCTGGTTTCATTACCCCAAGACGAATGGCTGCGCATCAATGGGTTGTCTCATCAATATAATGTAGTTGAATGGAATAAATTGAGTGATTTGGAAAAAGAAAATCTTTTTACCTCCGAAACTCTACCAACCGTTAGTTATCAAAGAATTAACCCTACTCACTATAAAGTTAAAGTTACAAAATTAACCAAACCGGCAACACTTGCTTTTTCGGAATCTTATGATCCCTTATGGGAGATGGGAGGGCAAAAATCATATCCTCTTTATAGCTTAATCAACGGTTTTATGGTGAATAAAGACGGAGAATATGATATTTATTACACTCCCCAAAAATACGTTTTACCCGGTCTTTTAGTATCCGGACTAACACTTGCCGCAATAATTACCCTTTTATTAATCGTGAAGAAAAAAACCCTTCAAGTCTAGTATAATTTTAGTTGTGAAAAGGTATCTAGCCAGGCTACCAGGATACACAAATTGGGAAAAGATATCTTCTACTGCAACTTTCAGACATTCGTTGGTCACATTTATCGGAACAGTTATTAACGGAGGTTTGGGGGCTGCATTTTATATTGTTGTAGCGAGATTTTTGGGTCCATCGACATACGGATTATTAAGTGTTTCGCTGGTAACTCTTACTTTGGTTTCTGATATCGGGGATTTGGGTACGAGCACGGGATTGGTTAGGTTTGTAGGAAAATATGTTTATAGTGAACCTGGAAAAGCATATAGATTTTTGAAGTTAGGCCTCAAAATAAAGTTGTTCGTAGGTCTTTTTATAATGATTTTAGGTTGGATTTTCGCCCCTTATATCGCAGGGGTTATTTTTTCAAAAGTTGAGTTAACTACTCCTCTTCGGATTGCTTTTATCGGATCTGCCGGATATCTTTTATTTACTTTTGCAACAAGTGTCTTACAGGCACTGCAGAGGTTTTGGGCTTGGAGCGGACTTCAAATTGCATCAAACGGTCTTAGGCTTATATTAGTAATTTTAATTTTTTATTTAGGTTTTTTAGGAGTCAATTCAGCACTGATATTAAACACCGTTTTAGCTTATTTAGGGTTCTTAGTCAGCATATTATTGTTATTACCGAAAGGGTTTATTAAGGTAAATAATGAAAATTCCGTCGCTAAAGAATTGTTTCACTATAATAAATGGGTAACTCTTTTTGCGGCAGTGTCTGCTATTGGAGCAAGACTTGATACTTTTATATCAGCTAGGTTATTAACTGCAGTAGAAATCGGTATTTATGCAGCCGCGAGTCAGCTTGTTCAAATAGTCCCCCAGATTGTTGTAGCGATTTCTACGGTTGTTGCTCCAAGGATGGCGGGAATGGGGGACATTAAAGCACTTTTATCCTATATGAAAAAAGTACAAATTATGGTTCTTGGTTTGGCTTTTTTAGGTCTAGCTTCAATACCTGTCGTTATTTATATTATTCCTTTACTTTATGGAAACGCTTATCTTGAATCGATTCCTGCATTTATAATTTTACTGATCGGAATGTTAGCCTTCACAATTTCAATCCCTGTTCATAACAGTATATTTTATTATTTTTCGTACCCGAAGTTTTTCTTTTTCCTTTCGGTGGCACATTTACTTTTAGTAGCAATTTTAGGATTCACCTTTATTCCGATATACGGAGTAATTGGGGCAGCACTAACGTTTTCAATAGGGCAGATATTTAATTTTATAGTTCCTACGATTTGGTTTCTAAGAAAAATTCATCATCCACAAATCACCATTCAATAATCAACATGAGTATTTGGGCACACACTTTGGTCAAAAATGAAGAGCGATACATTTGGTTTTCCGTAACGAGTGTAATCAACTGGGTTGATCGGATTTTACTTTGGGATACGGGAAGTACTGACGATACCTTAAAAATCGTTCGTGAGTTGAAGAATAAGTATCCCGAAAAAATTGATTTTAATGAAGTGGGCGAGATTGATATAAATGAATTCACAGTGGTTCGGAATGAAATGCTTAAAAAGACTAAATCCGATTGGTTTATGATTGTTGATGGAGACGAGGTTTGGTGGGATGAATCCATTTCAGAAATTATCAAAGTCATAAATAGTCAAGGAAATAATTTGGATTCAATAGTAACAAGGAACTTCAACGTTGTGGGAGATATTTTCCACCACCAGGAGGAAAAAGCAGGAATGTACGAAATCGATGGCGTTAAAGGTTATATTAATATACGCGCGGTAAATAGAAGAATACCCGGAATTTCTTTTAAAAGACCTCACGGACAGCAGGGGATTTTTGATGAGAAAGGGATTCTGATTCAGGATAGAGATAAAAGGAGAAGAATCTTTCTGAAAAAGCCAGCATACCTACATTTTACAAATATGCTTCGTTCATCGAGTTTTGATAAGGATAAAAAGGTTCCTAAAAGAAAAATCAAATTCAAATATGAATTAGGGATGCCTTTTCCTTCGGACTTTTATTACCCAGAAGTTTTTTTTAAAGCGAAACCAAAAATAATGTCCAGTCTCTGGGTTAAAATGTCTGAAAAATATTTCACGATTGCTACTTTAGAAAGACCTCTTAAATACGTCAAACGATCTCTTCCCATATTTAAAAAGTCCGGCTATTAAAAATTATCTAGATGAAGAAATATCTATTTTATCTTTTTCTTATTATCTTTGCTTTAATTCCGAGATTGGTCGGATTTAATAAAACACCGATATTCCCTGATGAGATAACTTGGATGGTTTGTGCCAAAGAGTCATTTTTAGCTGTGCGTACTTTTAATTTGAAACACATAAATGAGTACTTTCAAAGCGATAGTGTCTGGTGGAACGAAAAAGATAATACTCAGGCGATTTCTCTACCTCTAGTTGCGATGACGGGTCCCCTTATAGCTTATTTGGGAAAGGGTCAAAGTATACTTAGTCGTAATTTATTACCCGATTACGTAGTAGCACGGCTGCCTTTGGTATTTGTAAACTCGGTTTTTATAATTATAGTCTATCTTCTGGCTGAGAGAATGGTAGGCAAAAAAATTGCAATATTTGCTTCTTTATTATACGCACTCGACCCGGTTAGCGTTGCCTATAGCCGACTTATTTTGAGCGACAGCCTGCTGATCATTTTTACAGCCTTAGGATTGTATTCTTTTTTCTATATCAAAAATGAGAAACTCTCAATCCTTTTATCTTCAGTAAGCTTGGCTTTTGGATTTTTATCCAAGCCTAATGGAATATTAATTGTTGTCGCATGGGCAACCTTTTTAATATTGTCTAAAGATAAAAGGGTGATTTTCGTAAAGATGGTAAAAACGCTTGTTTTAGCTTTGATCATGATTGAAGTAGTCTGGCCGGCAGCGTGGTATCATCCTTTTACTGCGATATTCGAATATTTATATAGGCAAACAAGTCTAGTAGACAGCGGTATGCTGATATACTTTATGGGAAAAGTTACCGACAATCCTCCTTTTTATTACTACCTTTACCAAACCCTTGTCCGCTTGCCCTCTTATATAACAATAGGCCTTTTTTTCTATTTTATTCTTATTGTGCGGATGTTTCTAAGAACCAAGAACAAAAGGAGGATATTTAATGAATATAAATATGAATGGTCGATGCTTGTATTTTTTTTAGCTTTTCTTGCTGTAATTACGATACCTACTAAAAAGTCCGGTATCAGATATGCCTTACCGCTTTGGCCCCTTTTATATATAGCGTCGAGCTGGGCGATTGTTCAGTTTTTCAAGCTGGTGAATTTGAAGAAGACATTTATTGTGGTTGTACTTCTAACTGTGTTCTCTTTGGCATTTTATAATTTTTTTGTATTTTATCCTCATTACGATTACTACTACAGTGAATTAGCAGGAGGTCCTAAAAAGGTCCAGAATCATGTGTTGGTTGGACTATGTTATGGAGCTCAAGAATCGGTCGAATATATTAAAAGATGTTTTCCTCAAATTAGCACATTTGCCTATATCGGATGCAGCAAAACTACAGTTCCATATTATTATTCCGGAGTAGTAACTAGTAATTGGAAAAACGATGAGATTGTTGTTGTTGAGGAGTCATACAGAATATTGGGAGATCAGACAGAAGAAGTTAAACATTTTAATAGTGTAGTTCCTGAAAAAGTTATAGATCGAAACGGAGCAGTATTGACGAGGCTGTATTTAAATGATCAAAACGTTAAAAGTAGCTGCGATAAAACTTCAATTTAGCTGAAATATTGTTTAAACCAAAGCTCTAAGGTCAATAACGCCCAAAGTTTTGGTCCGAAATCATTTTTTTCAGAATGGGTTGAAAGCATCCTATCGATATAGCTTTTATCGAAAATATTTGAAGACATTGCACCCCTTCTTAGAATAACTGATTTTGCGTATGAATTTAGTTTTCCTGTAAACCACTTATCCAGGGGTATTGTAAAACCCATCTTTTTTCTGAAAAGATTTTCTTTAGGAACAATTTTTTCAACGGCCTTTTTCAAAATATATTTGTAATCATTTCCACGGACTTTCAGATCAAAAGGAATCTTTGCCGCAAGTTCGATCATATTTTGATCAAGGAAAGGGGAGCGCGCCTCTAAAGAGGAGCTCATACTTGCAATGTCTACCTTGGTAAGTTGGCTATCGGGAAGCCAGCTGGTCAAATCAAAAAAAAGCGCACTGTCCCTAACATCTTGGGCTTTTGACTCGACAAACTTACTTCTTGCAACCTCGTATGAATTATTTTTATACACCATGTTTTGGAATTTGCTTGTATAAAGTGAAGTTTTTTCCTCGTTTGTAAAGAAACAATTGTAAGAAACATAACGATCTGCAAGAGGCGTTTTTGATTTTTCCAAAAATTTGTAAATTCTTTTTGCGAGAGGAGTCTTTGTTTTTTGAGAAATAAAAGAGGAAATTGGGATTCCAGGTCTTGCTAGCCGTTGAAACTTATCAAAAGCCACGTCCCTTTGCAGCCTTTTCATTCTGTTGTCGTATCCTGCGAAATTTTCGTCCCCTCCGTCGCCCGTCAAAACAACGCTTACGTATTTTCTTGCCATCTTACAAACCATATAGGTTATTATTGCACTTGAGTCTGCATAAGGCTCTTCATAGTAGTAGACCAGTTTTGGCAACAATTCTTCTATTGATTCGGGTTCTGCAATAAGAGTTTCGTGTTGGGTGTGATAAAGCTTTGCGATTCTTTGAGCGTGAGGCCTTTCGTCGTTTCTTTCATTTTTAAAACCGATTGTGAAAGTTTTTACCCTATTTTTAGATAACCGAGCCATCATAGCTACAACTGACGATGAATCAACGCCGCCCGAAAGAAAAGCGCCGATGGGGACATCGGCGATCATTCTTATTCTTGTGGCTTCTTCCAGTGCATCTTGAATCTTTTCACACCACTGCCCTTCGGGTAGGTTTAGCTTCTCTGTGAAATCCGGTTTCCAATATGCCTTTTTTTCCATTTTCTTGTGTTTTAAGTCAATCCGCAAAAAATGACCAGGTTCAAGCTTATAAATATTTTCAAATCCCGTTCTCGGGGAAGGCACGTATCCGTAAGTTATAAAATGGTGGATTGCAAGCCAATCGACATCCTTTTTGACTTCTTTCTGTGTCAAAATTGCTTTAAGCTCGGAAGCAAAAATAAAAACTTCATTCTTCCAATAGTACTTTAAGGGTTTTTTACCAATTCTGTCTCTTGCAAGAAATAAGGTATCTTCTTTAATATCGAAAATTGCAAACGCAAACATTCCCCGTAAGTGTTTTAGACAATCAAACTTATATTTATTGTAAAGAGCCAAGATCACTTCTGTATCGCTACCTGACGCGAACTTACACCCCGTTTTTTTAAGCTCCTCTCTCAGGCTTTGAAAGTTATAAATTTCGCCGTTGAAAGTGATCCAGTACCTTCCTTTATAGCTCATCGGCTGATGGCCCGCCGGCGTCAAATCTATAACAGCGAGCCTTCTATTTGTAAGGCCCACCTTTTTATCGGGGGAAATATAGATTCCCTCATCATCCGGTCCACGGTGGGCAATTTTTTCGGCCATGATTTCGAGGTCTTTTGGCAAGACACTTCGATTATCAAAATATACTTTTCCGGCAATTCCACACATAGTATTAGTAAATTATACTTGAAATTAAGATATAATTTAGATATGGATTTAGTAGGAGAACAAACGTTAGAGGTTATGGAGGGCGCTGAATGGTATAACAAATGGCTTTTTGATCTTGCTAGGCCCTATTTAGGAAAAGAAATCTTAGAAGTAGGTGCAGGAATAGGAAATTTTACGAAATTACTATTGAATGAAGGTGAAGTTTACGCGATTGATATAAATGAATCTTACATTAAATCTCTAAATAAAAAGTTGCCTGATGTGCATGCCGGATCCGGAAATATTGAGACTAAAAAATACTTTTTTAAGAATAAGAAGTTCGATACGATAATTTGCTTTAACGTTCTAGAACACATTGAAAACGATATTAAAGCATTAACAAATATTCAACTACTTCTCAAGCCAAAGGGAAAATTCATACTTTTAGTGCCGGCACACAAGTTGCTTTTTAGTAAGTTTGATCAAAACCTAGGCCATTTCAGGCGCTATACAATAAAAGAAGCTAATAAAAAACTTAAAAATATAGGGTTTAATATCATTAAAATTCGTTATATTAACTGGTGGAGTGCAATTGGATGGTTTATCTTTTTGAAACTAATGAAAAGAGATTTGATTCCGAAATTTACGGTATTTATTTTAGATAAGTTCGGTAGATTCCTTCTTTGGCCGGAAAAATTTGTGAAGTTTCCTTTTGGACTTTCTGTGTTGGCAGTATCCGAAAAATAACCTATGAAGCTTTCCATCATTATTCCCGTATTCAACGAAGAAGATACCGTTGGTGAAATTATTAAAAGGGTAAAGAAAGTTAAGCTCCGAAAGGTGGAGAAGGAGATAATCGTTGTCGACGACGCGTCTACCGACGCTACGGAACGGATTTTATCAAAGATTAAGGGAATAGAGCTTTTCCGTCATAAAAAAAACCTGGGTAAAGGTGCCGCTATTTCCACAGGCTTGGCAAAATCAAAAGGGGACATCATTTTAATTCAAGATGCCGATTTGGAATATAATCCGAAGGACTATCCTCGCCTGATTGAACCAATTCTAAATAACAGGACGAAAGTAGTCTACGGAAGTAGACTCAAAAATTACCCGTTAAGAATAGTTGGTCAAAAACGAACCCCATTAATCTCCCATTTTCTCGGTAACAAATTCTTGTCTTTTTTCACAAATATTTTATACAGAAACAGTCTAAGTGATATGGAAACAGGTTATAAAGTTTTTCACAAATCGGTTCTGTTAGGGATTAAATTAAAAGCGAAAAGATTTGATTTCGAGCCTGAAATCACGGCTAAGGTTCTTAAAAAAGGATATAAAATTTATGAGGTCCCTATTAAAGTAGAACCGCGAGGATATGATAAAGGTAAAAAAATTAACTGGAAGGATGGGTTTATTGCTTTATGGACTTTAATTAAATACCGGTTTGTAGATTAGGATGAAAATAGCGATACTATCATTTTACAGCGGGATAAATAGAAGAGGTGTTGAGACGTGGACCTATGAGATAGCTAATCTGCTTAGGGGAAAGCACCAAGTCGTAGTTTTTCAAAATGGTCTAGCTGAAAAAGACTCAAAATACGAAATAATAAGTCTAAGTTTGCATTATGAGAGAAATAAAAAAGAAAAGTTATTCGCTTTACAAAAAAGAGCCTTTTTGGATTATAAAAGTCGCAAAATTGCGTTATTTACTTTAAAGATTTTACCAAAACTTTGGAAAGGGAATTTTGACATAATTATTCCTACAGACGGTGGCTGGGAGCCAGCTTTTGTTCGCATATTAACTTGGCTGAAACGCAGAAAAATGATTGTTGTTGGTCACGCAGGAATTGGTTGGGATGACAAAAATAATTTGTGGTGTTTCCCTGATTGTTTTGTAGCACTTTCCTCATTCGCGAAAATTTGGGCAAAAAAAGTTAATCCTTTTGTAAAAATAGAATATATTTCGGACGGAGTAGATTTGCAGAAATTTAATCCAGTTGGAGAAAAAACCGAGATTGATTTAGTAAAACCAATAGTCATGGCCGTTGGAGCACTCGAAAGGACCAAAAGAATCGATTTGATTATAAAGGCAGTGTCGAAGATGGGCAATGCAAGTCTTTTAGTTGTTGGTAGGGGAGAATTAAAAGGGGAGATAGGGACTTTAGGTAAAAAACTTTTGGGAAAGCGATTTCTCCTAAAGGAGTTTGATCATAATGATATGCCAAAAGTTTATAGAACCTGTGACGTTTTTGTCTCGGCATCTCTCCCCTATTTCTCTTTCGAGATGGTTATTCTTGAGGCGATGGCAACAAAATTACCTGTGGTAGCAAACGATGACGCAATACGTCGGGAAATAGTTGGAAATGCTGGAGTTTTTGTAGATCCGACAGACACGGATTCATTTGCAAAAGATATAAACGATGTCATAAATATAGACTGGGGAGACGAACTCCGAAAACAAGCAGAGAAATTTTCGTGGGACATCATACTTGATAAATACGAAAACCTTTTTAAGGAATTAGTTAAAAGTAAACATTGACAAAATTTATGTCTAAAGGTTTAAGTAAATTAAGCGTTACCATTATCACCTTAAATGAAGAAAAAGATTTGTCGAGATGTCTCGCGTCGGTTGCAAATTTGGCAGACGAGATAGTTGTTGTTGATTGTGGCAGTAAAGATAACACGGCTGAAATTGCAAAAAAGTTTAAAGCTAAGGTTTTTTACAGGAAGTTTGATAACTACGCTAATCAAAAAAATTTTGCGGCAGAGAAAGCTTCTGGTGATTGGTTATTATCTTTAGATGCCGACGAAGAAATTGAGCCGAACTTAGCCGAAGAAATTGATAAAGTAATAAAATCAGATGGCTGTGATGGTTATTCAATTCCCCGAAAAAATATAATTTTTGGAAAATTTATTAAATATACCCGCTGGCAGCCCGAATTAGATAGACATATCTGGTTATGGCGCAAAAGTAAGGGCAGATGGGTAGAAGACGTACACGAAGAGGTTGCGGTTGACGGAGAAGTTGGTCGACTAGAAAATGCCAAGATTCACCATCAATATGAAACTGTTTCTGAATTTTTGGTTATGATGAACCGGTATTCGGAGTTGGATGCAAAGCAAAGGGTGAAAAACGGTGTGAAATTTTCTTACTTTAGATTATTTTTTGACCCCGTTTATAACTTTTCAGTTCGATTTTTTTATAGATTAGGCTTTCTGGACGGCTGGCGTGGATTTATACTTTCATACCTTATGGCAATCTATCATTTGCAACTTTGGATAAAAATTTGGGAGAGAGAAAGATAGTTTTATTGAAAAGTATGAAGAAAGTATTATTTCTTGAATACAAGTTCAGAGATTTTAGCGATGAAGAGATCAAATTATCCGGAGCTCATTCGGTGATGGCTGCTTTTGAGAAGCTAAATGAAGATAGGATGAAACAGATTAAGCGATTAGGTTTTGAATTCGGTGTTTCTTTTGTTTCTACTCCAGGAGGAAACACATGCCCTTTATCCCCATTCGCTAAAAAGTTCTGTGAGCAAAAGCTTGAAAGAATATTAAAGCTTAACCCCGAAATAATTTGGTTCGATTATTTAATGTTTCCAGGAAAATGGACTGTTCAAAAACAAGGAACCTGGAAACAGGGAATTCATGATGAGTGTAGGTATTGTAAAGGAAAGGATCGGAGGCAGGAAATTTTCCGACTGGCCCAAAGATACTTTGAAGCTATACCCGATTCTATTGAAAGAGGATTTTTCTCAATGCCATTTGAAATAGGGAGATTTAACCGTTGGGATAAGAAGCTGGGTCAGGATGTGCGTTTGCTAGGGTCAGTTTTTGATTACATTAGCCCGATGCTTTATCACCGAATGATTGATAAACCTGTAAGCTACATTCATAAGCACGTAAATTACTTGTCAAAGTTAAGATTAGAGGCGAAAATACTACCGATTATTCAGCTGAAAGATATGCCTGACGATATTCCTGATAGTTTATCAATTAAAGAAATTAATACTGAAATTCATGAAGCGATTAAAATCCCATCTTCTGGGGTTGCAATATTCAGTTGGGATCAGGCCATTGAGAAGAATAAGCTAGAAGGCGTAAGTAAAATAATTAGATCAATCTAAATCTTGATGAAAAGTTTAGTTTATAAAAACGGAATTTTTTTTATTCTGGTGATAGCCGTAATATTGAGGTTAGTTGCGATAAACCAGAGTCTCTGGCTTGATGAGGCTATTGGGGCATTGATAGTGAGAGATTTTTCTTACTCGGGAATCGTAAGCGAATTCATGCAGTTTGATAACCATCCGCCACTTTACTATCTGGTTTTAAAGTTCTGGGTGAATATTTTTGGATTATCCGAGGTTTCTTTTAGAAGTTTATCGATTATTTTTGGACTGGGAACCATATTATTTACTTACAAAATTGCCAAGAAGTTAAATCCCTTTAGAGATAATTTTTTTCCACTATTTACGGCCCTTCTAATTACAACTTCGCAATTTCATATTTATTATTCTCATGAAGCAAGGATGTATTCAATGGCTGCTTTTTGGGCAACGTTGGCAATTTATTCTTTCTTGTTTTTGCTTAAAGAAGGAAAAAATATTGCCTTCTGGTTTCTATTTTCAGCTTCTTTCACGGCCATGGTTTTTACGGATTATGTACCAATCTTTCTGTTTCCGGTCTTTCCAATTTCTGCTTTCTTGAATGGAAAAAAGATAAACTGGTGGTTAAAATTTGCAGCGTCTTTAATACCGTTGGTTTTATTTGGCTTTTTTTGGATTCCATTATTTCTGATACAAGCTGAAAAAGGTCGTTGGCTCTTATCAACCCTACCTGCATGGAGGCAGGTAGCGGGTGGAGCCACAATTAAACAAGCTCTTTTAGTTTGGATGAAATTTGTTTTAGGCAGGATTTCTTTTCCCAGAAAAATCTATTATTACAGCTTGGTTTTCTTGGCTTCAATTCCTACTCTAATTTCAGGATTGTCTGCACTTACTAAAAAAGAAAAACGTTTCAATCTAATTGTTCTTTGGCTTATAACCCCGCTATTATTGGGATATTTTGCATCATATTGGTTTCCTGCATTTATCTATTTTAGGTTCCTTTATGTGCTGCCTGCTTTTTACTTAATAATTTCCTATGGAGTTAGCTCTTTTAAATTTAAACCGATAAGAACGACTCTTGCTATACTTCTTGTTGGTGTCAATTTAGTAGGTTGGACTATCTACATGGTCGATAATGGTCAACAAAGAGAGAACTGGCGTGATGCGGTTTCATTTGTTGAAACAAATGCGCTTGATAATGAAATTGTTATTTTTGAATATCCTGAACCTTTTGCTCCATATCGTTGGTATGAAACCACACCGAACATTTCTTTTGGTGCAACCGATTCTATTGCATCTGACCCACTTAAAACAGCACAACTTACAAAGGCAATTACAAACAATAAACATGGTGTGTTTTATTTTGAGTATCTTAGAGACTTATCTGACCCTCAGAGAGTTGTTGAAGAAACCTTGAAGGGTGAAGGATTCGGCGTAAAAGAAATTGTAAGTTTTGTAGGCGTAGGTCAGGTTTATTATTATACTAGATGAAAATATTGAAGTTAAAAAAATACCACCTTTTATTATTTTTGGTAATAGGGCTCCACTTGTATTTATTGACAAGGTTAATATTTTTTCCTTATCCGGAACAATTTCTTTATTCCTATTTAACGCAAAAAGGGCTCATTCCCTACAAGCAAATTTTTGACCAGCACTTTCCTGGTTTGATGTTTTTTCCAATCAATTTTGCAACTTTAGGAATGAATTCTCCAGTCGAGGCAAGAATATGGCAATTGTTGATTGTTGCTATTTCCCAATTTTTACTCTTTAGCGTTACTAGAAAATTATTCAAATCGTACCGGCTGGCTCTTTTGACAAATATTCTGTATTTATTTTGGCAGCCATTTTTTGAAGGGTACGTTTTATGGATTGATTCTTTTATGCCCCTTTTTCTATTATCAGCTTTCTACTTTTTAATTAATAAGAAGTTTAAATATGGACTCTTTTATTGTGGATTGATGTTGGGTATATCTATAGTTTTTAAACAGGTAACTATTCCTTTGGTGGGGTTGGTTTATCTTTACTTACTATGGATCAATAAAAACATTAGGAAAACATTTTCATTTGTTTTGGGAATAGCCATACCCTTAATCTTTCTAATATTTTATATTACTAAGTTATCTGTATGGAGAGATTTTATCTATTGGACCTTTACTTTCAATCTAACAACTTTTGCTAAAATGGGAAGAAAATATCCAGGTTTCGGGGATATCATTAGGGTTGGTCCCCTTTTTGGTTTGGCAGGCTTATTGACACTGGTAGGTTTGGTAAAGAAGAGAAATAGGGAAATAATTTTACTAGCAATTTTTTACTTTACGAGCTTACTTTTCGCATATGCACGTTTTGACTTTGTACATTTACAACCCTCTTTAATATTCGCGGTCATACTAGTAATATACTTTTTCAGAACTGTTTCTAAAAAGTATAAATTGTTTTTGGCGACGTTTTATATATTATTGTCCTTATATTTCTTAACTCCTTTTTATAAAACAAATATTAGCAATCGTGTATTATTTTTTGGCAACTTTGAAGATATTCTGTCTTCCGAAGTATTGCGTTATGCAAAATCAGGCGATTCGGTATTCATTATGGGTACAACGCCGCATATTTATCAGATTACTGGCACAATTCCATCAGGTAGAGTTTTTTCTTTCCAGTTTCCTTGGTTCATGATTGTAGGTGAAAAAGCTATTTATAATGGTATAATTTCAGACCCGCCCAAAGTTGTGATTAGGGATAAGAATGCAAGTGTCCAAGGAATGGTTTTAGTCGACTTCATGCCCGATATAAATAGATATGTTGAACGCTATTATAAAGTTGTTGACGAGGTTGAAGGTACAGAAATTATGATTCCCAACTGAAATGAAAGTTGCAATTGATATTTCACAAGTTATTTACGGCACCGGTGTTTCAACTTACATCAAAAATTTGGTGGCAAATTTGCAGACGGTTGATGCGAAAAACGATTATGTTCTTTTTGGTGGTTCCTTACGAAGAAAGGGTGAGTTAGATAAATTTATCTCTAGATTTGAAGGTAATAAGCTTAAGGGTTTTGTTTATCCTATACCGCCAACTTTAGCTAATCTACTTTGGAACAAATTACACATTATCCCCATAGAAAATTTTATAGGAAATGTCGATGTTTTTCATTCTTCTGATTGGGCCCAGCCACCGAGTAGGGCTTTTAAGGTTACAACACTTCATGATTTGGTTCCAATTAAGTTCCCAAATCTTTCTTTACCCAAGATAGTTTCAGTCCATCAAGCTAGGTTCAAGTGGATTTTAAAAGAAGTTGATAGGGTTATTGTTCCACTTAAGTCTACGGCTGACGATGCTGTCAAATTTGGTTTAGATCCTCGAAAAATAAGGATTATTCCCGAAGCTCCAGATGTTATTTTTAAGCCCACAAAAAGAATTGAAATCGAAAGACTAAAAAGAAAGTACAGAATATCGGGTAATTATTTACTTGCGATAGGAGTAAACCCCCGGAAAAATACTCAAGTTATTATTGATGCATTTGAAAAAGTCAAAACGAAAATTGACTTGAAGCTAGTGATTGTCGGCAATCCTTATATAAAGACTAAATTGATAAGGGGAGTAATATACACGGGACACGTAGAAGATGAAGAAATGCCCGTTTTTTATTCAGGAGCTGAGTGTTTGGTGTATCCCTCTCTGTACGAAGGCTTTGGATTACCGATTTTGGAGGCATTTGCTTGTGAAACTCCAGTTATTACTTCAAATATTGGCAGCATGGCTGAAATAGCTGGGAACGCTGCTATATTGGTAGATCCGTACGATATTGACTCAGTTGCCGGAGGGATATTTAAGGCATTTAAAAATAAAAAAATGCTTAAGAAAAAGGGTAGAACTGCCGTTGGCAAGTTTTCTTGGGAGAAAACCGCTAAAGAAACTCTGGGTGTCTATGAAGAAATTGGCATTTAAAGAAAACGCCTTATTTGGTTTGGATTCGGATACCTTTGTAATAAAGAGGTATGATGGCATATAATAACCAGGAAATTGAGCTGAAACTACCACTAACCAAAGTTCAACATCAAAGGACTAAGGATAAACTTACGAGAATAGCTAAGTTTGTTAATTTTTCACACCATGTTGATGACTATTTCACGCCTTTAAGAAATAGCTTTCTTGAAGCAAAATATCCATTTAGATGGTTAACTATAAGAAAAAGGGACGGAAAAACTCTGCTTAACTACAAGCATTGGTATCCTGAAAATACTAAATATACTACGCATTGTGACGAATACGAGACTGAAGTTTCCAGCTCCGATCAAATTGAAAATATATTAAGGTCTCTGGGTTTTAAGAAATTTATAACGGTGGAAAAGAAAAGGAGCGTATTTTCATTCAAAGATGAGCTCGAAATTTCCCTCGACGAGGTAAAAAAACTCGGGTATTTCATCGAAATAGAGGTAGTTAAGGATTTTGGTAATTTAGATAGAGCACGAAGTAATATTCTATCATTCAGTCGAAGATTAGGTTTCAAAAGAACCAGAACAGTTCCCGGTGGATATGCTGCGGAGCTTATGAGAAAGAAGGGAGTTTTAAAATTTCGACGCAGCAAGTAGAATTATAGTAATTAAAACAAAAAATACTTTGAATATACCCAAAATTGGTATTTTTTGGTAAGTTATACTTATCTAACCGGAATGATCAAATTCGAGGAGGACGAGTATACAGTCAAATTATATTGGTTATGCTTATTGGAATCGATGGCAACGAGGCAAATGAAGTTCGGAAGGATATTGGGGGAAGAGTTGGGGTAAACAACTATGCTTTTGAGATTTTGTGGGGGTTATACAAACTACAGGATGACAAAAAGACTGAAGATAAGTATGTTATTTATTTAAAAAACGCCCCGAATTCGGATCTGCCACCCGAAACAATGCTATGGAAGTATGTAATTATACCGGGAGGAAGAGTATGGATACTAACAAAGCTGATGCCGACCCTTATAAAATCTGAAAAACTTAATGTTTTCTTTAGTCCGAGCCATTATCTACCCTTTATAACCGGATGTCCCAAGGTCTGTACTATTCACGACCTCGGATACCTCAAATTTTCGGAACAATTTAAAAAATATGATTTTTGGCAATTGAAGTATTGGAGTGCTATTTCTATAATTATATCAAAATATATCATCTGCCCCTCAAAATCGACAGCGGATGATATTGTACGACATTACCCATTTGCTTCAAATAAGACCAAAGTTGTCTATCACGGTTATAACAAAGCAGTTTTCAATCAAAAAATAAACAATAATTTTGTGCGACATATCGTTAAAAAATATAGGATTACTAAAAACTATATACTTTTCTTGTCAACCTTAAAACCCAGCAAGAATGTGGAAGGGTTGGTTGAGGCTTTTAATATAATTTATAAGAAATTTGATTATCAACTTGTTATTGCTGGGAAAAAAGGTTGGTTATATGAGTCAATATTTCAAAAGGCTAAGAGTTTAAGTTTAGAAAATCATATTATCTTCACGGATTACGTTACGGAGGAAGATAAACCGGGATTAATTGCTGGGTCAAAAGTTTTTGCGCTTCCTTCATTTTGGGAAGGATTCGGTATGGATGTAGTTAACGCTATGGCATGCGGCATACCTGTTATTGTAAGTAATACTGCTAGCTTTTTAGAAGTTGCAGGTAGCGCGGGGATTTATATCGATCCCTACAATCCTGAAAATATAGCTCATGGCTTGGAAAAAGTTCTTAGTATGAATCAAAAAGAGTATAATAAACAAGTTCGCATAGGTTTAGAACAGGCTAAAAAGTTCTCCTGGAGTAAGTGCGCACAAGAAACATTGAATGTTTTAAAAAGAGCCGTATAATCGGCTAGATTTACTAATATGACAGTATTATTCCAAACCAGAATGGGGGAAAAGTTAACTTTTAATCAGGCATTACCCAAAATATTAAATCGACTTTATAATTACTGGTTGGATTTTGAACTAATGCTTCTTAGGTGGGTTGGTCATATTCCTTTTCACGCACTTCGAAAGTTTTTTTACAGACTTGCAGGTGTAAGTATTGGTAATAATTCGGTCATTCATATGTGGGCAAATTTCTTTCAGCCTAAAAATATATCAATCGGGGAGGATACAGTCGTTGGAGACCACGCGTTTTTAGACGGTAGGGCAAAGCTGATAATTGGTAGCCACGTAGACATAGCTTCTTCAGTAATGATCTATAATTCTGAACACGATCTTACTTCCTTTGACTTTCGTGCCAGGGAAGAAGAAGTAGTAATTCAAGACTATGTATTTGTTGGTCCCAGAGCAATTATTCTTCCGGGTGTAAGTGTAGGCAACGGGTCCGTAATTGCAGCTGGTTCAGTTGTCACGAAAGATGTTCCGGCTTTTAGTATAGTCGGTGGGGTTCCCGCAAAAGTTATTGGAGAGCGTAAGAATAGACAGCTAAAGTATAAACTTGGTCGAGCCAGGCTGTTTCAATAACAATGAAAATCTCCGTGAAAAATGCATACTTAGTTTGTTCAATAATTTTTCTAATCTACCTTTTTTTACCGAATCCTGATCTTCCTGAACCTACTTCCGATTCACTTCAATCAAATGAACCGGCAGATATAGAGACTTCTTTACGGAGAGGGTACTATACTGATCAATCGAGAGCGGATGTTCTGACCCATTATCAATTGGAGTTTTCACGCTCCGCTTTTTTCAACATGCCCCTTCCAACTTATAGATTAAACTACCCCCCTGAAGAGGCTCAGACGTTAATCCGAGACCAGGCACGAAGTACGTTTCTTGAGGAAATTGTTCACCCGTTTAGAGAATCACTTTTTGTAAATGGTTTCGAACCAAAAGAGGATAAAGATGCGATAGTTGTTAACGGAAAAAAATGGAATCAGAAAATTATAGTTCGCTTTGTTCCAAGCAATAGGGTTGTCAGAAGTTCAATAGGAATCGTTGTACTTTTACTTATTTATGTTCTTATTTTTCAATGGAAATCAGCTTTAGCTGGAATAGTTCAGGCTGCTAATGAAAAAATCTTTCCCAAATGAAAAGAAAAGATGCGTCTATTATTATAGTAAGTTTTAATACGAGGAAGATGTTGGAGGAATGTCTATCCTCGCTTGTTTCCAATACTAAGCCGTTAAACTATGAAATTATTATAATTGATAATGCGTCTAACGATGGTTCAGTAGATTTTTTACAGGAGTCTACGAAGAAAATTAATAATTTAAAGTTAATTTTAAATAGAGAAAATGTAGGTTTTGGAGCAGCCAATAACCAGGGAATAAAGAAAGCGAAGGGAGAATACATACTTTTATTAAATTCCGACACTAAATTTGAAAGTAACGTTCTTGGAGAGATGACTAAATGGATGAATAAGCATGAAAGAATAGGCATTGCAACTTGTGCATTGAGAAATCGAGACGGAAGTTTGCAGGCAACCGGCGGATATTTCCCGAATCTTATAAGAGTATTTTCGTGGATGATAATTCAGGACTTTCCGTTTGTAGACCGACTAATAAAACCCTTTCATCCCATGAAGAGTAAATCCTTTAATAAAGGTGAGAATTTTTATGAAAAGGAAAGGGAAGTCGATTGGATAACTGGAGCCTTTTTTTTAATAAGACGGAAAGTTATTAAGGATGTTGGATACTTTGATGAGGATTATTTTATGTATACCGAAGAGACAGACTATTGTTATCGAACCAAGAAAAAAGGTTGGAAAATTTGGTATATACCTTCCTGGAGTATTATTCATTTCGGCGGTGCAAGCGGAACAAAAGAGCTTCCGATCTTGAAAGAATTTGAAGGTGTAAAACTTTTTTATAAAAAACATTATCCAAGATGGCAATATCCGATCTTGAGAATTTTACTTAAAATAGGGGCTTTAGGTAGGCTTGTTCTTTTCGGAATTCTGGAAGGGAGGGAATCAGCTGCAATCTATGCAAAAGCCTTTAAAATCGCATAAGAACCTTCTGAAATTTTTAATAACAGCCATTCTCATGGCAGTACCTCTATATCAGAAATTTCCATTAATAGATGTTCCCGGAACCTTTGTGTCAATAAGGTTGGAAGATTTTTTAATATTATTAACAAGTATATTTTGGGGTATTACTGTACTTCCATCTCTCAAATTCTATCTAAAAAATAAAATTACAATAGCCTTAGGTATATATATTTTAGTTAGTATGGTTTCAGTTGCTTCGGCGATGTTTATAACTAAAACAGCTGCTCCCCATATAGCAATGCTTCATTTATTAAGACGCATCGAATATTTCATGCCGTTTTTCATGGGCTATACAATAATTTTATGGGATCGGGATTCATTAAAATATTATTTAAAGGTTTTGATGATCGTGGTGATAGCGGTATTTATTTATGGATTTGGACAAAAGCATTATTCTTGGCCGATTATTATTACTCAGAATGAAGAGTATTCAAAGGGAATTGCACTTAGGTGGATTGAAGGCAGTCATATAAACTCTACTTTCGCCGGACATTATGACTTGGCGACTTTCCTAGTTCTTGCTTTACCTATTTTGATTTCGTCTTTGTTTTTACTCAAAGGGCCGAAAATCAGGGCTTTACTTGTTTTAACTATATTTGCAGGAATCTGGCTTTTAATAAATGCGGCTTCAAGAATCTCTATTCTATCTTATCTTTTAGCGACTACGACGGCTTTAATTCTGGTAAAGAAATACCGGGCCATAGTTATAGTTATTTTAGTAAGTGTTATTTTGGTAGGCTTTTCTTCGAATTTAATGGCCAGATATTTAAGGGTTTTTGACCTCATCCAGAAAAATTACACTAGATCAGGTTGGATTAACGTAAATTTAAAGATAAAAGACTCTTACGCTGCTACGGGTGACATTAACTTACCGGAAAGGGTGAATCCGACGCCAACTCCACCTCCCGTGTTTGAGGACCGATCAACATCAATCCGTCTTAACGTTGAGTGGCCGAGGGCCCTCAGAGCTTTCAGTAAAAATCCGCTTCTTGGTACGGGTTTTTCCTCAATTACACTTGCAACAGATAATGATTATTTGAGACTTTTGGGCGAGACAGGAATTTTAGGTTTACTGGCATTCTTTTTGATTTTTTTACGATTGGGTGAAAAAATAATATCTAACTTACCTTTTGATAAACATTTTTCTTTCAGCGAACTCGCATTTGTTTCGGGAGTTACCGGTGCACTAGGAGGAATATTTATTAACGGAATTTTTATAGATATTTTTGAAGCGTCTAAATTTGCAATTATTTTTTGGCTTTTTATAGGAATGGCTTCCGGATTACTAAGAGACTATGAATAGACTTTCGCTAAAACTTTTTTTCTTGAAATATTATGACTTTATATTCTTATTAGTTTTTATTATGTTATTCGGATTTATTTATTTCTTCAATAAAAAAATTAAAAACACTTCGATTTTCAAAGAGGTTAATAAGAAAATGACGAATGTTTTGAAAGCGAAAAACGCGGAATTTATCATTTTATTTTTAATTCTTTTTCTCGGGCTCGTTGTGAGGTTATATAAAATTGATAATCCTATTGCAGACTGGCATTCTTTCAGACAGGCAGATACAGCTTCAGTTACAAGATTTTTCGTTCAAGACGGGATTAATTTACTAATGCCAAGATATCATGACATTTCCAGAGTTCAAAGTGGTCGATTCAACCCACAAGGATATAGGTTTGTTGAGTTTCCGATAGGTAATGCAATTCACGCTTTTTTTGCCAAAAAATTCGAATTTTTCTCTCTTGAAAAATGGGGAAGGTTACTTTCGGTATTTTACGGACTTATTACTGGTACTTTTGTTTATTTGATAGGTAAAAAACTATACGGGAAAAAGTTTGGGTTTATTGCGATGTCTTTCTTTCTGTTTCTTCCTTTTAATATTTACTTTACTCGGGTAATTCTGCCGGAACCTCTGGCGGTTATGTTTGCCGTAATTTCTCTTTGGTTTTTTCTGGTTTACAAAGATAATCAAGATTTTAAAATGCTTTTCCTTTCTTCACTGGCATTGTCTTTTGGAATATTAGTTAAACCTTATGTGATTTTTTACGGTTTACCGATAGCGTTTTATTTTTATAATAAATATAAAATTGGTGGTTCACTTAAAAATCCGAAGCTACTTTTTTGTTTAGCAATTATTTTAGTGCCAATTATTTTATGGAGAATATGGATGCAGCAATTTCCGGAAGGTATACCCTTCTGGAAATGGACGTTTAACGGGGATGCTATAAGATTTAAACCCGCCTTTTGGAGGTGGATTTTTGGAGAGAGATTGGGATATTTGATTTTAGGTGTATGGGGAGTATTTCCTTTTGCTTTTGGATTGGCGGATTTAAGGAGGAAGGCTGATGTTATTATAACTTCCCTAATGGGGGCGTTTTTATACACGGCTGTTATTGCAACTGCAAATGTGAGGCACGATTACTATCAAACTTTTATTATTCCTGTAATTTGTCTTGTTTTAGCAAAAGGGGTCATTAATTTGTGGCACATAAAATACGGAACTGAATGGGTACGGAAATTGCTAGTCGTTTTTAGCTTAATATTTGCTTTTTTAGTAAGCGCCTCGCAGATTAAAGAATTCTATAAAATTAATCACCCGGAGATTATTGAGGCAGGAGAGGCGGTCGATAGATTAACTCCGAAAAATGCAATTGTTATTGCAGCGTATAACGGAGACACGGCATTTCTTTATCAAACCAAAAGACGCGGGTGGCCGGTTGTGGAACTTCCCATAAACGAACTAATTGACGAAGGAGCATCTTATTACACATCAGTAAATTTAAACGACGCTCAAACTCAGGAGTTTATGAAAGAGTTTAGAATTTTAGAAAAGACAAATACCTATGTAGTTTTGGATTTAAAACAAACACCATGAAAATTCTAATGCTCGTTCCGTATTTACCGACCATAACCATGAGTGGAGGTCAGACTCGTTGGTATAACATTATTAAGTATTTGGCCCAAAAACACGAAATTACCCTTTTTTCGCTGATAAAAGACGATAGCGAGAGACAGTTTATACCGGAGCTTAAAAGGTATTGTAAAAAAGTCAGGGTATTTACCAGACCAAAAAAACCCTGGACTATACGAAATATTATTCTTTCTGTTTTCGGGCCCTTCCCGCTTTTAGTAATAAGAAATCAGTCCTTAGAAGAAAGAAAGGCAATAAGAGAAGAACTAAAGGCAGAAAAATACGATCTTATTCACGCAGAAACATTTTATGTAATGCCACATCTTGGTAAAACCGACGTCCCAACAATCTTAGTCGAACAAACTATCTGGCACGATGTATATAAACACTATGTGGTTAACGAAGTTCCGTGGTTATTAAGACCTTTTTATCTACAGGATGTGGCCAAAATTATTTTTTGGGAAAAATATTACTGGGGTAAGGCGGATCGACTTTTTGGCGTCTCCGAAGAAGACAGGGTTGCTATGTTAAAGCTGGTTCCAAAAAAAGACGTAGGTATTATTCCAAATGGTGTCGATACGGATTGGTATAATCAAAAGAAAGTCGAGAAAAAAATACCGCCAAGAATACTTTATGGAGTTACCAACTTTGAGTGGCTCCAAAATCAAGAGGCAACAGAAATACTAATCAAGGAAATCTGGCCAAAAATCAAAAAAGACTTTCCTAAAGCTAAAATTTGGATCGCTGGTAGAAAGATTCCGGACTGGGTTAAAAGGAAAGATGTTAAGGGTGAAATTGAGGTTACAGAAAATATTCCTGATGCACGAGATGCTTATGGAGGAGCTACTATAATGGTTGCTCCTATCAAGGGTGCAGGAGGAACACGTCTAAAGATTTTAGAAGCAATGGCTGCAGGACTTCCTGTAGTTTCAACTAAAGTTGGAGTCGCCGGTTTAAAGTTAACTGATGGAGAAAATGTTCTAATAGCTGATACTCCCGAGGAAATTGCCGAAAAAGCAGTAAGTTTGCTTAAGGATAAACGTCTTGCGGAAAAGATTGGTAAAGCGGGGAAAAAACATGTAGAAAAATATTTCGATTGGGAATCGATTGTGAAACTTCACGACCCGATTTACAAAGATCTAGTTAATAAACAGTGAAAAAACCAATTCTTTCGATCGTAATATTAAGCTATAACACAAAAGATTTACTTCGTGATTGCCTGATTTCATTAAAAAAAGTAATGGAGGAAGTTGAATTTGAGGTTATAGTACCCGATAACGGGTCAAACGATGGTTCGCCTGAAATGGTTGAGACAGAATTTCCATGGGTTGAGAAAGTTATAAAAATTGGCAAAAACCTAGGTTTTGCTAAGGGTAATAATAAAGTAAGGCAATACGTTAAGGGCGAGTATGTACTTTTTTTAAACCCCGATACGATAGTACTTAAAGACACGTTAGGCACGACCGTAAAATATTTAGAAGAACATAAAGATGTGGGTGCGATAACTTGTAAAATGATTCTTCCTAACGGTCAGTTGGATAAAGACGTAAGGCGTTCGTTTATAACTCCGTGGATCGGGTTAACACACATTTATTTGAAATTGGATCGATTATTTCCAAAATCAAAGATTTTTGCAAAATATTGGTATGGCTACATTTCTCCCGATCAGGAACATGAAGTAGATGCTTTACAGGGCGCCTTTTTTCTTACCCGAAAGGCGGTTTTAGACCACGTGGGGTGGTTTGATGAAGACTATTTTCTTAATGCGGAGGATATAGACCTTTGTTGGAAAATCAAAAATGCTCGTTGGAAAATAATTTATTATCCAAAAGTATCGATAATTCATATTAAAGGTGCGGCAAAAGGAAAAACAAAGATAACCAAAAGGAAAGTTAATTTAAAGGAAAAATTAAAATATCGTTTAGCCGAAGTTGATGCAATGGAGCTGTTTGTCAAAAAAAGACTTTGGGATAAATATCCGCTACTTCTGAACCTTTTTGTTTTAACGGGAACGAAACTTTTAAAACTTTTTCGAGCTACTAAAGTAATTATATTTGGATAGGGACACCTTAAGACCTATGGTCAAGAAAATACTAATTGATGCCAGGATGTATGGATTGGAGAATGCGGGGATTGGAAGATATATTATTAATTTAATAGAGGAACTAAAAAACTTAGGAACTGAAGAACAATTTATAGTATTGCTTCGGAAAAAGTACTTTGAGGAATTGAATTTTCCGGAAAATTGGAAAAAAGTTTTAGCAGAATTTAGACACTATTCTTTAATTGAACAAATCAGTCTTCCGGGCATAATTTCCAAGGAAAAACCTGATTTGGTGCACTTTCCCCACTTTAATGTTCCAATATTTTGGGGCGGTAATTTTGTTGTTACCATTCACGATATGACGATGCACAAACAAGGTACGAGCGCTAGTACTCTACCACTTCCTTTTTACTATCTTAAAAGATTTCCTTACAAGTTAGTCTTTGCGGATGCGGTGACGAGGTCAAAAGGAATAATAGTTCCAAGTCAAGCGGTCAAAGACGAATTAGTAAAACATTATAAAATTTCGGGAGACAAAATTGCTGTTACCTACGAAGGAGTTAAGATTGATTTTTTGAAAGCAAGAGGAGGCGCGGGTGAATTAGAGGTAATGTCGAACTACGGTTTGGCAAACAAAAGCTATTTTTTTTACGTAGGGAATGCATATCCTCACAAAAATTTAAGTAAGGCAATTGAAGCGATTTCCCTTTTGAATAAAGAAAATGTTGGAAAAGTGTTGTTTGTGATGGCGGGATCGCGGGACATTTTTATTGATAGGCTTGAAAAAGAAATTGATAAGTTAAAAGCAGGCGAGTTTGTTAAGATTTTGGGTTACGTTTCAGATAACGATCTTGCCTTTTTATACAAAAACGCAAAAGCGTTCGTATACCCGTCGCTTGCTGAAGGTTTTGGCCTTCAAGGTCTGGAAGCGATGGCTGCGAGGATTTTAGTTTTGGCATCGGATATCCCCGTTTTTAAGGAAATATACCAAGATAATGCACTGTATTTTGACCCAAACGACCCGCATTCTATATTAGAAGCAATGAAAAAGGTTGTGAAAAACAATCATGTTGAACGGGAGGAAAGAATAAGTAAAGCACGGGAATTTATCAAAAGATACTCATGGACAAAAATGGCCGAGGGAACATTGAGAGTATACAGAGAAGTTCTTAATAGAACTTAGATACTAGGGGCGAACTGCGAAAAAGATCGACTGTCTTCGAGTATAATTAAGTTATCATGAGTGTGGCAATTGTGTATGATCGGGAATACACCCGACGGGTGGAATAGGTTTGCACCCGTTACTTTACTCGGATTTTGACTAATAAAAATGAAGCTTGAAAACGTTTTGGAAAATTTAGAAGAGCTATTAAACAAATGGGGAGTTTCAAGAAAGGATTGGATTTTGGTTTCTCAATATGCTTATAAACTTTTAGGATATGAAGTTCATATACGAAAAGGACATTTTAATGTTTTGGTCAGAAGAGAAAAAATTCCATGGAAGATAGAGGAAGGTGTGGAAATTCATCCGCCAAGGGGAACTAGACATAGAAAAGATTTTCAAAGTTTTATAGAAGAAACAGGATTTGACTTCGATATTAATCTTGCAACTGAACCCGAGTTCAGGCTGAAAAAAGGCAAGTATGTTTCTTACTTACTTCCAAACGACAAAAAGATAAGAGTTCAAAAACCGACCGGCGCAATAAAGGAATTCGAGAAGCTTCTTAGCTTAAGTACTAAAGAAGGGTTTGGAGTTGAAAGATTAGACAAGGATATTTTCTACATAAAAGACATGATTCATGCCTTATCCAAAAAGAAAGAGGAAAAGGTTCTCAAGCTTTTCCAAAATCTTCTCAAGAAATATCGGACGGCAAAAAAGATTCGTAAAATAGTGAAATCTATTGATAAGGAAAGCGTTGCAGGAATAGTAGCGAGCAAAGGAAAAGCTGCCGGAAGGGTCCCAGTTGTAGTAGATATTGAAGATGCAAAACATATAAAAGATGGAAGCATTTTGGTAACGAAAATGACCTCTCCGACATTAACAGTGAGCTTGCCGAGGGTATCAGCAATTGTCACCGATAAAGGTGGAATGCTAAGCCACGCCGCAATCTTGGCAAGAGAACTGAAAGTGCCTTGTATTGTAGGTACTCAAATTGCAACAAAAGTATTAAAAGACGGGGATTTGGTCGAAGTTGATGCGGAGAAGGGGGTAGTAAGAAAACTGAAATAGTATAAATAATTTTATAGTTATTTTAGGGTTGCGACATCTTGCAGTAAATTGTGTAACAGAAACGCCGCCTTATAGACTTCAATTGCTTTTATCTTGTCGTTTTTCCACTTTTCGTAGTTATTCCTTGAATTAAGAATTGTATTTATTGAGGCAAGAGCTGGAGGACAACAACGACTGTAAAATTCTTTCAGTTTTTGTTTGTCGTTTATTATCGTAAGGTACTCTTTGTCGCGAATTTGTTTATCGGTCATTAATAGTTCCACTCCAAAATAAGCCAAATTTTTTCCATGATCCAAACTTTCATTGAAAATAAGATCTGAATCCTTGTTTATGTTGTAAACGAGCGGTATTCTATCAAGTTGAACTTTATGAGAGCTTAATTTAGCAATTGCGTTTTTAACTACACTTTTTTTGGTAACCGTGATATCAATGTTCGCCAAGACGTCATATCCGAAGATAATTTTCCGGGTTTGATAAAAACCATCAAGTACAAAATCAGGGATAAAAAAGTTATTATGTTTGTCGAAGTAATTTAGACAACTTATATTTACGAACACTTCTTTATCCTTTCTCTTAGCAGGATAACTGAACTTATAAGGCCGAAACTCCGGTCTAACAACAAAATCTTCCAAAAATTTCTGTATCGAGTCAGCAAGAATTTTTCCAAGCTCCAAATAATCATCGGCCGTACCTCGTTCTTTCCAAATAATAACGTAGTTAATATCCGGTCTATCTAATGAGAGTTTACCTTGAGCGTAACTGCCGACAATCATTACTGTTTCGAGTCGTTTTCCAAGTTTGGTTTGAAATTCAGAGTTAAAGAAATCAACAAGACTATCTATTTTTGAAAGAAATTTATTATCGTCCATAACTACGAAGCATTAGCCTAATTATACACTTATTTTAATTTAAAATTGATATAATTTAACAAAATGAAAGTTGCACTAGTTTATGATCGTGTTAATAAGTGGGGTGGAGCTGAGAGGGTGCTCTTGGCGCTCCATGAAATGTTTCCGGAAGCTCCTCTTTATACCTCTGTCTATGATGAAAAGCGTGCACCTTGGGCAAAAGTATTTCCTCATGTATATCACTCATTTTTACAAAACATACCAATACTTAAGAATTATCATGAACTTCTCGGCTGGTTAACGCCTTTTGCATATGAAACTTTCAATTTTGATGATTACGATGTAGTAATATCCGTAACTTCCGAAGCTGCTAAAGGAATAATAACTAAACCAACGACGAAACATATTTGTTATTGTTTGACGCCAACGCGCTATCTCTGGAGTGGATACGAAGAATACTTGCATAATCTGCCAAGAACTTTAGCTTGGATACCGTTATACAAATTAATTTCTCAACCCTTTCTAAGATATGCGAAGGTTTGGGATAGATTCGCAGCACAAAGACCGGATGTAATAATTTCGATCTCAACTGCGGTTAAGGATAGAATAAAAAAATATTATGGTAGAGATTCTGAGATTATTTTTCCACCGGTCGAGATCGAAAAATTTCAAATTCCAAATTTCCCGCCTGCGCCCTGGCTTCGGCGGGTAGGCAAATTCCAAAAAAATTCTAAAAAACAAATTTCGAATATTAAACAAAAAGATTATTATTTGATTGTTTCGAGGCTGGTGCCATACAAAAAGATTGATCTTGCAATTGAAGCGTTTAATGAACTTGGATTGCCTTTGGTGATTGTAGGGATCGGTAGCGAAGAGGCGAGGTTAAAAGGAATGGCCAAGAAAAATATTATATTTAGGGGATTAGTGTCGGATGAAGAACTTATCTCTTTATATAAAGGCTCAAAAGCGCTTATTTTTCCACAAGAGGAGGATTTTGGGATTACTGCAGTCGAAGCTCAAGCAGCGGGCTGCCCGGTTATTGCATATAAAAAAGGCGGAGCAACCGACAGCGTAATTGACAGTAAGACAGGAATTTTTTTTGAGGAACAAACCAAAGAATCTTTAATAAAAGCAGTCAAATACTATGATTGTTCGAAACATCGTAGTATACAACCTCAGAATTGTGTTAAAAATGCCCAAAGGTTTTCGAAAGAAAGATTTAAGAAGGAATTTATAAAACTAGTTGAAAAAAATATTGATGGCCAACTACAATAATATTTGCTACACTTTTCACACAACACGGTGTAGGATAAATACATATGATTCCAGTTATTATTTGCGGAGGATTTGGCACAAAACTTTGGCCGGTAAGCCGCGAGCATAAACCCAAACATTTCCTTCCTCTTATAAGTGAGAAATCACTATTCCAGTTAAATTATGAAGCCTTAAGAACGTACTTTAAACCGGAAGAAATATATGTTTCTACCAATGAAGACCAGGTTGAATTGGCTAAGAAGCAAGTTAAGGAAATACCGGCAGAAAATTTTATATTAGAACCGGAAATGCGAAATCAAGGTCCTGCGACCGGGTTGATTGCGGCTTTTTTGCATAAAAAAGGATTTGCGGATGAACCGTTTATGATTGTTCAGGTTGATGATCTTAGGGAACCTGTTGAAAAATTCATAAAAATGATGCTGGATTGCGACACTATTGCAAGGCGTGAAAATAAGTATATTACAGGTGGTTTGGGTACGGAGTATCCGGTAATGGGCGTGGATTATCTGATAAAAGGTGAAAAGGTTTCTGATGAAGGATCGGTTGGGATCTATAAAGTTGATAAATTTATTTGGAGAAGTACTAAAGAACAGACCGAAGAGCTTATTAAAAAAAAGGGCGCCTTAATTCATACCAATCATACTTGCATGACCCCGCAGAACATGCTTAATATGCTCAAGAAATATAAGAAGGAGTGGCATGGTCCCCTAATGAACTATATAAATGGCTCAGAATTAAAATCAGAATATTTAAAAATGCCGCCCGGCCCAATTGAAGATGTAACCCAACTGGTCCATGCAGCTGGCGAATCTCTGGTGGTGGAATTACCGTTTAAGTGGTTTGACATAGGAACTTTTGACACCCTTCACGAATATCTGAAACTGAAAGGTTTGTATAAAGTTAATGAAAACATAGTTGACCTAGACGGTAAAGATAATTTTGTAAAACTTGATGATACAAACAAAATAGTAGCCCTTGTTGGAGTTGATAATTTGATAGTTGTGGATACGGGTGATGTGCTTTTGGTCTGCGATAAAAAACAAACTGGTCGTGTTAATGAAGCATTAAAAGAGGTTAAGAGAAGGGAGCTGGCTCTTACTTGAGCTTCTCTGAAATATAGTATAATACCCTGCCCGATTATGTTTTACGAGGTCGCTAAAAGAACAATAGATATTTTTGGCTCAATTTTCCTCCTAATCCTTTTTTCTCCAATAATGATTCTTACTGCAATTTTGATTAAATTAACCTCTCCAGGACCGATATTTGTGGAAAGAATGAATAAGACAAGCAATAGAATTGGAAAAAACGGAAAAATATTCTATCACTATAAATTTAGATCGATGATGGTCAACGCATATGAACTTTTAAAAACAGACCCAAAATTTAGGAGGTTATACGATGAGTACAAAAGAACCAGCTTTAAATTGCACAAGGACCCCAGAGTTACTAAAATCGGTAAATTTATTAGAAAGTATTCCATAGACGAAATGCCTCAGCTGGTCAATGTTCTAAAGGGGGAAATGAGCATCGTTGGTCCAAGACCTTACTTTACGGACGAGTTGGAAGAGCAGCAGAGAAAATATCCGCACGCCAAAAAACTTGTTAAAGAAATGCTGTCTGTAAGACCTGGAATAACTGGATTTTGGCAGGTCTCGGGAAGAAGCGAGGTAAATTTTGATAAAAGAATAGAGATGGATGCTTATTACGCCAAAAAAAGATCGATACTTTTTGATTTTTTGATTCTTCTTAAGACTCCTTGGGCAATGATTTCAGGAAAAGGCGCAGTGTAGTGTATTATATTCAAGTATGGGCGATTTTGAGAACATTCCACAAATAAAGCCTAACGTCGCGGGTACTTTTTTAGATGATCAAAATAAAGTAACCGAGAGCGCTTCCATATTGCCGAAAGAAGAAGTCGAGGAAATTTTTATACCTAATCTATCCAAAAACGAAGACAAGACTTCTGACAAAAAAGCGGGCTCGCCTCGGTTCGGCGAAACGGGTCGAAAGGGCAAGAATAAAAAATGGAAATTTTTATTTATAGCCTTGGCAATTTTTGTTTTTTTCGTCACAGCTTTAGGGCTTATTACCTTTAATATTTATAAAAAAGGTTTAGCCTTAAAAGATTCGACGATACGCTTAGCAGATGCAGGAAAGGCCCAAGATTTAGGGAAAATTAAAATTGAACTGGCAGATACAAAAGTGAAGCTTGATGAATTTGATAAAAGCTACCAAAACATTTCTTGGACAAAATTTATTCCTTATTTGGGAATTTTTGTACGCGATGGACAACATTTTATAAAGGCAGGTAAGGAAGGACTGGGAGCAGGAGATTTAGTTATTAAGGCGATCGAACCCTACGCCGATATAATCGGTTTTACCGGTGGAAGCCAGGCTAATTCAGGTCAAGAAACCGCACAGGATAGAATTAACTTTATTATAAAAAGTATTCCGGAACTGACTCCTCAGGCAGATAAAATTGCCAAAAAGATGGAAGTTATAAAAGCCGGGCTTGATCAAATTGATGCCTCTCGCTACCCCGAAAAAATATTCGGAAAAGATATAAGAGTAAGACTTGAAGAGGGTCTGGCACTTTCGGATGAAATTACGCTCTTGGTAATCAACGGAAAGCCGCTTTTAGAAAATGCAAACTTTCTCTTAGGTGTAGATAAACCCAGGAACTACTTAATAATTTTCCAAAACGATAAGGAACTCCGTCCCACTGGTGGTTTTATAACAGCTTACACAATCGCCAAGGTTCAAAACGGAAAATTTGAACCGGTTCTCTCAAGCGATATTTATAATTTAGATTCGAAATACACACCTTCAGTTCCCGCACCTGACCCGATTATAAATTACCTAAAGGGCCCTTATGTTGCCAATCGGAAATTAAGACTCCGGGATATGAATTGGTCGCCTGATTTTTCCGAGTCGATGAAGCTTTTTACCGAGGAGGCTAAAAAGGTGGGGGTCAAAAATATAGACGGCGTTATCGCAGTTGATACACAGCTTTTAGTATATCTTTTAAACGTTTTGGGGGAGATTGGAGTATCCGGATACGGAAATTTCAGCACTAAAATTGTGGCTGATTGTAATTGCCCGCAGGTTATATTTGAACTTGAAAGTTTTGCAGACATTGAGGGACCCATCGTTTGGAGTGAAAATGAGCCAGGGAAAATCGTATATGCACCCGCCAATTATGATAATAGGAAGAAAATAATTGGTCCCTTGATGAACTCGGTTCTTGCCAATACCTTAGGCCAGCCAAAAGAAAAACTTCCGGCGCTTTTTGAGGCAATCTTGAAGTCAATAACCGAGAAACACGTAGTTTTTTACCTTCTCGACGATAAAAGCCAGAAGGCCGTTGAACAGTTTGGTATTGCGGGAAGGATTGAAAATTTCGACGGAGACTATCTTCACATAAACGATGCGAATTTGGGAGGAAGAAAATCCAATCTTTATGTAACTCAAGAAGTTACTCAGGAAATAGAGATTAAAAAAGACGGATCGGTAGAGAAAACTCTTACTGTTTTGTATAAAAACCCGGAAAAATATGACGGTTGGCTGAATTCGGTATTGCCAAATTGGGTTCGAGTTTACGTTCCCAAAGGAAGCGAGCTTATGGATTTTGAAGGAGTAGAGGAGAAAGAAGAGCCCTATGAGGATCTTGGAAAAGAAGTTTTTGCAGGATTTTTCAAACTAAGACCGGAAGGTGTTAGTAAGGTTGTTTTCAAATATAAGTTGCCTTTTAAAATTAGCGGAAACGAATACAAAATCTTGATTCAAAAACAACCCGGTACCAATACACCTTTGTACACGCTGAAAATAGGCAAAAGAGAGGAAGAATTTTTTCTGGCTACGGATAAAGAAATGAATTTAAGATTTAAATAGCGTGGAGTATAGAAACTATTCTTCGGAAGGAATTATCCTTGCCCGTAAAAATTATTCGGAGGCAGATAGAATTTTGACGGTTTTTACCAAACACTTCGGTAAAGTTTCCCTGCTCGCAAAGGGTATAAGAAAGCCAAAGAGTCGGAAAAGGGGCCATTTAGAGGTTTTCAGCCACATTAAATTTTCGGCATCAGGAGGAGGCAATCTTGATCTAATGCAAGAGGCCGAGACAATAGAATCTTTTTCGGGAATCAGATCAAATTTGAAGAAAATTGCTGTTGCCTACTTTTTTGTCGAAGTTACAACCAAATTGACTCGCGAGAACGAAAAGCACGAGGAACTTTTCCTTTTTTTAAATGATTATTTAAACAGGCTAAAGGGCGCCAAGAGCTTAAAAGAACTCCGGTTTCAGTTTGTTCACGACACGCTGTCTTCTTTGGGATTCTGGCCGAGACAGAAATTAATGGGTGATCCTGACAGGATATTAAGGGAAATTACCGAGAGAGAAATATCTTCTGCCAGAGTTGGTAAGAGGATTCTTACTTAGTTTGTTAAGATTGGTGGTAAAATTACATCTAACCATGGCGACAACATTTAAGTGCCCCCATTGCGGGAAGACAATCGAAATAAGTGAAGCAATAAGACACGGGATCGAGAAGGAGATGGAGCAAAAGATTGAGGATAAACTTAGAGTGGAGATTGAAGAGAAAACTTCGCTGGAACTGACGGATCTTAAAAAACAGCTTGAAGAAAAAGAGGAAAAAGTCAGCGAACTTCGGGAAAATGAGCTGAAACTGCGAGAGGACAGGAGGAAGCTTGAGGAGCGAGAAAGAGAACTTAAGTTGGAAGTTCAGAGACAATTGGATGAACAAAGAAAAAAAATAGAGGAAGAAGTCTTAAAACAGGCGATTGAGGAACATAGACTGAAAGATAAAGAGAAAGATAAGGTTATCGATGATTTGAAAAATGCACTTGATGATGCAAGGAGAAAGGCTCAACAGGGTTCGCAACAGCTACAGGGCGAGATACTTGAACTGGATTTAGAAGCAACACTTAGGACTACTTTTCCCAATGACGAAATCGAACCGGTGGGAAAAGGAGTACGGGGAGCAGACGTGCGGCAAGTGGTCAAGAGTCCTAAAGGATTTATCTGCGGAGTGATTTTGTGGGAAACAAAAAGAACAAAAGCTTGGTCGGACGGATGGGTCTCTAAGCTTAAGCAGGATTTAAGGGCAGAGAAAGCAAACATCCCGGTAATCGTGTCCTCGGTCTTACCAGATGAAGCGCAAAGCGGTTTTGGGACAAAAGACGGAGTATGGGTGGTAAATTTCTCATTAATATTACCCCTAGCCTCACTTCTTAGGAAAAATTTGCTGGATATCGGATTTCAAAAAGCCGTGACTCTTCACAAAGGAGAAAAGGCTGACTATCTTTACGAATATGTGACCTCGCACGAGTTCAGACAACAATTGGAAGCGTTGGTTGAAGTTTATAATGAGATGCAAATTCAATTAGACAAAGAAAAAGCCGCGTTCGAGCGAATTTGGAAAGTGCGGGAGGGTCAAATAACAAGATTGGTAACTTCAACGGCTAATGTTGTCGGCTCAATTCAAGGCCGAGTTGGTTCTTCAGCTCTTCAAATTAAGGGACTTGATTTTCCTGAGTTAGAAGATGGAGAAAAGTAAGTGTGTAAATCTGTGTCTTGCGAGGGAAATTATTCTGAAAAAAGAGATATTCTCAACCGCAGGGCAATTTTATAAACTTCTTACTAACTATTTGAGATGTAATACTTGTTCTTTCGCTAAATTAAGTAGGATTTTTGAAGTAACACCTCTAGACTCCTCCAATAGTTCGTTGTATGTTTTTTGCTTAAGTCTTGTTTGATTGAACAAGTAGTCAAAAAGATTTCTTTCGCCTTTATAAAAGTTGACAACTCCTCCATTTTCGTCGGGCCGATGTTTCAAATACCATTCTCCCAAATTTTCTATTAAAGTACTTTCAATTCCTTGTGTAAAAAATAAATAATATTTTGGAATGTTTCCCTTATAGTCATTTTCAAACCCTGCAACACCAGCCCCTAATTTAACATATTGTTGTCCAACCTGCCATGTTGCCGTGGACAAACTGACATGATTGTTATAATGTTCTGTGTTGAAATCCGACCTTTCATGAGAGTCGACATAAAAGTATCTCTCTTCCCAGTCTACAACTCCGAAATGATGATCAATTTTCAGAACGGGTTCGGCTATGATAGCAATCGCTTCGTGCAAGATTGCTGAAGGAACTTTTATTTTGTTGAATAATTCTTCGAAATAATTAATCCGTTCAAGTGCTTTCTTTTCAGCCTCTTTATCCAGCCTTATTTTTTCTTCTTCAGCCTTTTTCTTTTTTTCCTCCGTATTAAGAATTTTTTGCTGTTCTTTTTGATTTAACTGGTTAATTCTTTCTTTAATTGAGGGCATATTACATTGATTATACACCGAATTATCAACTATGGGGTGTTAATTTACTTAGTGTAACAATTTTTTGTTTAAGATTGAAATTTATATCCAGTTATATTTATTTTAGTGTAAGATATTATCTAGCAACTTGTAATTTTTTTATGGAAGAACGAAAAATTTTCAATTCAACAGAAGTTGACGATATTTTCCAAACTTTCCAGGTAGCTCCATTATTTGCCGAAACTCTTTTTGTCATTGCCCGTGCGACTAAGAGTACATTTAGGGAGATATTTGATCAATGGAAAGAAATGGGGTTAAAAGATGGTCATATGGAAACTTTTGAGAAAGCGTGCAGTTTTTTAGAAGAAAAATTTCCTCAGGCTGGAAAGTAAAAAATTTGTGTCTATTTATAAAGAACCCTTTCAAAAACTTCAGCGAAAGCTCTAGTATTTTTTATATCAACTTCTTCAGATTTGTTATCATTGTTCGGTGTAATTAACGAAGAGATGCCTTTTCTAATTGAACCAATTACTTCCGGGACGTTTTTCCCTGAAAAGAGATTTAAATTGGCCTTTATAACCCGATACGTAGTTGCCCAAGCATTAACAGCATCAATATTTAATTCAATGACGCCTTTCTTCATATTATCTACTATTTCCTTTCCATGGAGTGCTTGCTCGAGATAGAAGTCTACTCCTCCAAAAATCTTATCCATGTATTCATCCCAAGACATTATAGTATATGGGTTTCTGAAGTCTCTATATTTATTAGGAAGCTTCCACTCTCCTTGTGGGATATGTTCTACGGCTTCTGCAAATTCGATAGGAGCGACTATTTTTTCTTGATAAGCCTCTTTAGACATTTTCGACATTATATTACTTTTTTAGAAAAAAAGTCACTAGCTAAATTTAGATTTTTAGAGTTATAATTCAAGCATGGATTTAATGGAGAAAATTACGAGTTTGGCTAAAAGACGCGGGTTTATTTATCCCGGAAGCGAGATTTATGGAGGCATAACTGGATTTTGGGATTATGGACCCTTAGGGGTTGAGTTAAAGAACAATATTAAAAAATTGTGGTGGCAGGATATGGTTTACGATCGGGACAATATTGTTGGGATTGATGCGGCGATTATAATGAATCCTGAAGTCTGGAAAGCCTCGGGGCATTTAGATGCGTTTGCAGATCCTCTCGTTGAATGTAAGCAATGCCACGCTAGGTTTAGAGCAGATCACTTCACTGAAGTACAAGATAGAAATAAGGATAGAAAATTATGGATCGAAAAATGGTCTGATTTCTACAGGTCAAAACATAGATTTGAAGATAAAGATGATTTGTCTAAAGCATTTAAAGCTTATGAAACCTTTAAACTAGAAGGAAAAGTTCCTTGCCCAAATTGCCTAGAAGTTTCAGATTATACTGAGCCAAAGTCTTTCAATCTTTTGACAGAGGTATATTTAGGAACTACAGAACCGAAACAGAAAGCGTATCTTCGGGGTGAAATTACGCAAGGAGTTTTTGTTAACTTTCAAAACGTTGTCGATTCGACAAGAATAAAAATTCCCTTCGGAATTGCGCAGATTGGAAAAGCATTCAGAAATGAGATAACTCCGGGAAATTTTACTTTCAGAAGCCGGGAATTTGAGCAGATGGAGCTTGAATATTTCATGAAACCGGACGAGAAAGAGGCGGAAAAAGTATTTGAATTTTGGAAAAACGAGAGAGTGAACTGGTATATAAAATACGGGATTAATAAGGAAAATCTAAGATTTAGAGATCACGAACCCGATGAACGGGCACACTACGCTCGGTTTGCAACCGATATTGAATATAACTCGCCTTTCGGTTGGAAAGAATTCGAGGGAATTCATCACAGGGGAGACTATGATTTGAAGAATCACAAACTTTCTTATAAAGATGATTCGGGGGCGGAGTATATTCCCTGGGTTATCGAAACATCCGGCGGGGTTGATAGGGCAACACTATTTTTCTTATTGGATTCTTATGTTGAAGATGGCGAACGGGTGATTCTTAAACTTAGTCCCAAACTGTCGCCTTTTAAAGTTGCAGTTTTTCCGCTCTTGGCAAATAAAGATGATTTGGTAAATAAAGCCAGGGAAATTTATCAAACTCTGTCAAAAAGTTTTCGCGTCGCTTGGGACGAGCGTGGAAATATCGGGAAGCGCTATTTTGCCCAGGATGAGATTGGGACTCCATGGTGCGTTACAGTTGATTTCCAAACTTTGGATGAGGACACCGTTACGGTTCGCGATCGGGATACTACAAAACAGGAAAGGGTTTCTGTTGACAAACTTTCGGATTACATCGAAAATAAACTATCAATTTAAATATAATGACTACAGAAATTGTAAGTGATACTGTTGAAACACAAGGTATTGATGGCCTGGAGAATTTTAGAACGTCTACTAAGAGTGGGGACCTTATTATCGGAGTGAGAGATCCAATTTCGGGATATAAATATCGCTTTGTAAGAAGATCTCTGTATCATGAAATACCTACCAAGCATCCAAGAATAAAAACTTCCTCAAAAACAGCATGAAAAAATTTCTGCCAATTATTATATTTCTCGTCGGACTCCTTGTTCTCGGAGGAGTATTTTTATTAGTCAGATCTAAAAAACCGGCGGATTTAGGATCGGATGAAGAAGCCAACCTTGTTGAAGTTCCCCTTGAGAGACGGCCCGTTGCCACTCTTACACCATCGGAAGACGGGCATTGGTTGAAATTAAAAATTGAAAAACTTGAAATTGACGCTAAAAGCCTGGATTATGAGCTTCTTTATCGGTTTCCCGATACCGATACGGGTGAAGAAAAAACGGCAGGAGTTCCTGGGACGGTAATGCTGGCGGATATTAAAGATATTGAAAGAAATCTTTTAATGGGTTCGGAGTCCTCAGGAAAGTTTAGATATGACGAGGGCGTTGAAGGAGGAACATTGACACTGCGCTTTAGAAACGATAAAGGAAAGTTACTTGCCAAATTTTCGACGGATTTTCGCTTACAGTTGGGAGAGGAGAAACTGACTTCAGTTGACGGAAAGTTTACGTACACTCTGGAAAAAATGGATAAAAAGGTTTTCTATGTGACAATGCAAACATTTGGTTTGCCGGAGAGACCCGGATTTGAACCGGCCAAGGGGCCTTATGGGGTATTTTCTTCAAAGGAAAGCGGAAACCAAGGTCAGGTAGACGGAGCCGATTATTATTTATGGGATAGTGGTGAGTGGAAAAAACTTGATGGTGGTAAATCGGAAAAATTGGGAATTTTTGTTTCAGCTTCATAACCTGGCCCATTTAGTATCTTCGTACAATCTTCGGCACAAGCAGTAGTGGATTTCGATAACAGTCAAACCTATTGACACATCCGTGAAAATATATAAGAATGGTATAAAGTGGTGAAAAGTGGTAGCAACTTATTCATCGCAATTTAACAATCTGCCCAAATACTATATCTGAAATTTATGTTGATCGGTTCATATTTGGGCGCATTGGGGGAGAAAAGAAGAGTCGCAGTACCTAAAAAATTTATTGAGCAGTTAGGGACGAATCTTATTTTAGCAAAATGGTATGAAGATTGTTTAGTTTTGGTCAATCTAAAGTTTTGGGAAACATTGTTGGTAAGGCTAACCGGTGGATCAAGGGTAGCAAGTTTGGGGGTAAGAGACATTGAACGATTTATACTGGGAAGCGCATTTGAGGTTGCTCCCGACAGCCAAGGAAGGATAATAATATCCGAGATTTTGACACTTTACTCGAACTTAGATAAAAATTTAGTTTTTTTAGGCTTAGGCGACAGGGTGGAAATTTGGGCTAAAGAGGTATGGGATGAGAAAGCAAAGATAATTGCGGGAACAACTAAAGAGTTTATTGAAAATTTGGCGAAAAATGGAAAACGGTAAATTGCACGAACCCGTGATGATTAGGGAAGTAGTTGAAGCATTGCACATTGAAAATCCTGCCCGCATTACTACGTATAGCGTTGCAGGCGGGCAAGCTCACTACATCGACGCAACACTCGGAATGGGAGGACATTCCCAGGCTATTATTTGTTTGGGTGGAAGTGTTTTGGGAATTGAGGCGGATGAAGAATCTTTGGAGCTCGCTAAAAAAAACTTGAGTGAGACCTGCCCTACCCCTGAAGGTAACCTTCGGGGGTCAAAAACTTTAGTTCACGGCAACTTCAGGGATGTTAAACAAATCGCCGGAAGATTCGGGTTTAATCAAGTTGAAGGAATACTTCTTGATCTGGGAATTTCGAGTTATCACTTAGCATCCCATGAAAGAGGGTTTTCGTTTCAGGATCCTAAGGCCCCTTTGGATATGCGACTAAGTAGGGGAAACCAAGGGGTTCGCGCAAGTGACTTACTTAAAGTTCTTAACCTCAACCAACTAACCGAAGTTTTTGGAACCGTCTTGCCCAGGAATTTAGCGTTCAGTTTAGTCAAAAAAATAGTAAAGAGGCGTAAACTGAAGGAAATAGAGTCGGTCGGGGATTTTCTAGATGTTATAGGAGAGGATTTTAAGGTGAAGCCAAAACTTCATCCCGCGACACTTCCTTTTTTGGCACTGAGAATTGCTGTCAATAGCGAGCTTGAGAATCTGAGAGCCTTTCTTCCTCAATCGGTTGAGTTATTAAAGCCTAAAGGAAGGTTGGTAATAATAAGTTTTCACTCTATCGAGGATAGGATCGTAAAAACGTTTTTTAGAGAATGCGAGAAACAAAAAACCGCATCTTTACCAACGAAAAAACCAATAATTCCAAGCGAGGACGAAATAAATAAAAATCCAAAAAGCCGTAGTGCAAAGTTAAGAGTCCTGGAAAAAATATGAAACAAAAATTTATTCGAATACATAGTGTGAACAAAGATTCTAAAAATAGATCGAAAAAATGGCTATTTATTGTTTGGCCGGCTCTTGCGGTTTTTGTAGTTTTAAAAGTGTTTATTACAATTAAGACTGTTTCGTCGGAAGCTGAACTTTCGTATCTTGAAAAAGAAATAGAAGACCTGCAAAAGGTAAATTTCAGCTTAGAGGATGATTTGGCAAACGCATCTTCCCTGACGGAAATAGAAAATAAAAAAGAAGAGCTGGGTTTTGTTAAACCAACTTCAGTTGTGTATTTAAGCTCCGAAGAAACGGTAGCACAAGTACATTAAGAAAGTTTCTTATGCTTTTGCGATTTAAACTCTTTTCATTTGGTCTCATTGCCGTTTTTGCCCTTCTCATAGCGCGCCTTTTCTATTGGCAGATCGTTAAGGGAAAAGAGTTATCTGAAAAGGCGAGATCGCAGTATCAGGGAGGATATTCGATTGAGGCAAGAAGGGGAAGCATTCTAGCGTCAGATGGAACATGGCTTGCGACGAGCGGAAAAGCGTATTTAGTATATGCCAGCGTGCCCGACCTGAATGAGAATTCAAAGAAAATAGCAGAGAAATTAGCACCGCTTTTTGTTGATGATGCAAATGATCACACTTTGTTGTTAAACGAAATTGATCGAATTGAGAAATTACTTACAAAAAAAGATGCAGTTTGGATACCTTTAAAGCACAAAGTTGCCCCGGAAATCGAGTCAAAGATAAAAAAATTAGGGTTAGACGGATTGGGATTCGAAGAAGAAGAGCGCCGAATTTATCCGGAAGCGTCAAGTGCAGCACAGTTAATGGGTTTTGTAGGTAAAGATAACGAAGGAATGGACGAGGGCTACTTCGGAATCGAAGGTTTTTATAATCTTCCTCTTTCAGGAAAACCGGGATTCTTTTCTCGAGAGAAAGATGCCAGGGGATTGCCGATTTTGCTGGGTAGTGCTAACGAAATATCGGCAATAGAAGGCGTTGACCTTCTTACTCATATAGATAAAACAATTCAGTTGGATATAGACAAGAAACTTTTAGAAGGAATTAGAAAGTATGGGGCTTTGGGCGGTACGGCAATTGTTATGAATCCGAAAGATGGCGGAATTTTAGCAATGAGTTCTTACCCTTCATACGATCCGGTCAAATACAGTGAGTTTTCCAACGAGGTTTTTAAGAACCCAGCAATATCAGATAGTTTCGAGCCGGGTTCAGTTTTTAAAATAATTGTCATGGCATCAGCTCTTGATGCAGGCGTTATCAGCCCCGAGACCCAATGCGATATTTGCAGAGGTCCGGTTCAAATAGACAAATATCAAATAGAAACATGGAATCAAAAATATTACCCCGACTCTTCCATGACCGATGTAATTGTTCACTCGGACAATGTGGGGATGGTATTTGTGGCACAAAAATTGGGTGTAGATAAACTTTATGGCTATATAGAAAATTTCGGATTCGGAAGCCCAACCGGAATTGACCTTCAAGGAGAGGCGTCTCCCCGACTGAGAGATAAGAAGGATTGGGGGACGGTTGATCTTGCGGTGGCAGGGTTCGGACAAGGTATTGCCGTAACGCCGATTCAGATGATACAAGGGGCATCCGTCATCGCAAATAAGGGGATAATGGTTACACCACAGGTCGTCGATAAAATAATTTCGGACGATAAAGAAGAGGACATAAAGCCTGTCAGGGGAAAAAGAGTGATTTCGGAAAAAGCGGCAAGGGAGATAACCTCAATGATGGTTGAAGCTGCCAAAAGTGGTGAGTCAAAATGGACAAACACACCCGGATTCAAGGTAGCAGGAAAAACGGGGACAGCTCAGATTCCGATATCGGGTCACTACGATGAAGAAAAGACGATTGCCTCATTTGTCGGCTTTGCACCGTATGACGACCCGAAATTTATTATGCTTATTACCCTTCGTGAACCTACCACTTCTCCATGGGCTTCGGAAACAGCTGCTCCCCTATGGTACTCAATCGCAAGAGATTTATTTATTTATTTTGGCATGCAACCGGCTGAGTAGTATAATTATCCACGAACAATGAATATAAAGGTAAAAGGTGGGCAAGTGCTTTCAGGCGAGATATTCCCTTCTGGTAATAAAAATTCAGCCGTAGCCCTTCTCCCTGCAACCATCTTGTTTGATAAGGAAATTACATTGGAAAATGTTCCCGATATTTTGGACATGGATAAGCTTGTGGCAATAATGAAAAAATTAGGCTCTAAAATTGTATGGGACAAAAAAGGAAAAAAGATGTCGATAGATAACGGTAAAATTCGATTTGAAGATTTAGACAGCGAAGATTTAGGAAACATAAAAGGTACCTCATTGCTTTGGGGACCGTTATTGGCGCGTTTTGGGAGAGTAACTTTTAATAATTTACCGGGAGGATGCACTTTAGGTTTCAGAACATTAGATCCGCAATATCAGGCATTTAGAGACTTGGGTGTAAAAGTTATTGATAAAAATAGTGGTGTTTCAATGGATGCTTCTGAAGCTTCGGGAAGAGAAATTTGGTTAACAGAAATGAGTCCTACGACTACTGAAAATATCCTAATGCTGGCGACTGGCCTTACGGGAACTACAAAAATTGTAGGAGCTGCATCTGAACCGCACGTACAAGATTTATGTAATTTCTTATCTTCGGCCGGCGTAAAGATTTTCGGGATAGGTTCAAACATTGTTACAATCGAACCCGTTAAGTATCTTCAGCCAGTGAAATATAAGATTTCCAGCGATCATATGGAAATTACAACCTTTTTAGCATTTGCAGCCGCAAACGGAGGTAAAGTTAAAATACACGATGTCCAACAGAATTTTATAAGACCTATGGAATATGTCTTTTCTAAGTTTGGTATAAATCTAAAGTATGAAAAAGACACTGTAATTTTGAATAATAGCAGAGTAATAATCGACGCAGAAGAACGACGAGGTAATTTAACAGTAAGGGCTCAACCTTGGCCATTTTTACCGGTTGATACTTTGCCGGTTTTTATTCCTTTGGCGCTTGCAGCAGAAAAAGGACAGGTTATATTTCATAATTGGATGTATGATGCGGGGCTTTTTTGGACAAGTGAACTTATTAAAATGGGTGCTAATATTATCATTGCTGATCCTCATAGGGTTATAGTTAATGCTGGTCAAAAGCTTCATGGAGCAACTCTCGAAGCACCTTACATAATAAGAGCAGTTGTTGCTATGGTGATTACTGCGATGATCTCTGGGGACGAAACTATAATACTTAATGCGGACGCTTTGTATAGAGGTCACCCCAATTTTTCTGAAAATCTTAAAAAGCTAGGTGCGAGAATTGAGGAAGTTTGATTTTCTTCCTTTTTATGAAACTTAAAGAACTTCTTTTATTTGTCAAGAAATATAAAATTTACGGAAAAAGTGAAATTGATATCAAACAAATCTCTGACGATTCAAGGAAAATTGGAAAAGACTGCTTATTTGTAGCAATAAAAGGTCTCCATTTTGATGCGCACAATTATATCGACCAAGTAATAGGATCCGGAGCTGTTGCGGTTGTCGGCGAAATTAGTCCAAAAAGAAAATGGTTGGATAAAATTACCTACATTAAAACAAAAAACAGCCGTTTAACACTAGCGCTTTTAGCGTCCGCTTGGAATGGTAATCCTTCTAAAAAAATGAAAATTATCGGAGTGACAGGGACCGATGGAAAAACTACTACTGTAAATTTAATTTATACAATCTTGAAAAGTTCTGGTATTAAAGTTGGCATGACTTCAACTATCGAAGCGAGAGTCGGAAACAAAATAATTGATACTGGTTTGCACGTATCAAGCCCAGAGCCACTGATTTTACAAAAATTATTAAAGAGTATGGTTGACGAAGGATGTACACATGCTGTTTTGGAAGTGACATCGCACGGTCTTGATCAAGAGAGGATTGCAGGGATTGATTTTACAGTCGGGGTTTTGACGAACATTACATCTGAACACTTGGATTATCATAATACGTTCCAGAATTATCTTTTTACAAAATGTAAACTTTTTGAGAGTGTCAAGATAGCTGTGCTTAACCAAGACGATGCTTATTTTGAATCCTTCAAATGTGTTGTTCCTTATGGGTCAGAAATTATAAGTTACGGTTTAAGTAATTCCGAGGCAGACATAAACGCAGAATCAATTAAATATAGCGATGAAGGTAGCGAGTTTGACGTCTTGGTCTACGACGATAAAGCCCATTTAAAAAAGTATCAGATAAAATCAAAACTTTTGGGAGATTATAACGTATCAAATGTTCTTGCTGCTACAGGAGCGGTATATAGTTTGGGTATCGGTTTTCGCAAGATAAAAAGGGGGATACTGTACTTTCAGTCTCCTGAAGGGAGATTACAAACTATTAAAAACAAGAAAGGGTTAAAAGTTTATATTGATTTCGCACATACACCAAACGCTTTGGAAAATGTATTAAGAGTTTTGAAGAAAAATATAGGGCTAGAGGGACGCGAGGGAAAGCTAATAACAGTTTTTGGCTGTGCTGGTGAGAGAGATAAGGCCAAAAGACCTGTGATGGCAGAAATTTCAACTAGGATAGCTGATTTTTCGGTTTTTACAGTCGAAGATTCAAGAAATGAAAATGTAGAGGATATTATTTCCGCAATGGCGTCTGGTATTAAAAGGGGTATGGCGATTAAAATTGATTCTAAAAAGTACGATGATTCGAATCAACATATTAAAGAGCATGTTTATTTTAAAATTCCGGAAAGAGGAAGGGCGATTTGGTTTGCGATTCAAAAATTAGCCAAAAAAGGCGATGTACTTGTAATTTGTGGAAAAGGTCACGAAAAAAGTATGGCTTATAATGGAATCGAGTATCCCTGGTCTGATTATAAAGCCGCGACACAAGCTTTGAAGGGCGAAATTCTAAAAGCGGGATATGAATAAAAAACTTCATGTTCATTTTGCTGGAATTGGGGGAAGTGCACTATCAGGTATTGCAATTATGGCTAAAGATATGGGATTTGACGTTTCCGGATGCGATTTGGAAGACAATACTGCATATATCGAGAAAGTTAAAAAGAAAAAGATCAAAGTTTTTTTGGGCCATAATTTTTCACACCTAAAAGGTGTGGATGTTATTGCTGTCAGTCCAGCCGTATTTTTTCAAAGCGACAAAAACCAGGAATTTAAGGTAGCTGAGGATGAGGGAAAGCTAGTAACGTGGGACAAGTTTGTCGGAGATTATTTTCTCCCAAAGAAAGAGTCTATCTGTATTACCGGAACCCATGGAAAATCCACAACGACTACCATGGCGGGACTGGTGTTTGAGAATGCAAAATTAGACCCGAGTGTAATAGTTGGCGCGACAGTTAAACAGTGGGGTACAAATTACCGAGTTGGGAAAAGCGATTACTTTATTATAGAAGCCGATGATTTTTACGAAAAGTTTTTGAATTATGAGCCTTCGACGGCAATTATTAATAATATCGAGTTTGATCACCCCGACTTTTTCAAATCCGAGTCGGATATGGTTAAATCTTACGTTAAATTTGTAAAGCTTCTTGAAAAGAAAAAGAATTTAATTATTAATCAGGATTCTAATGGAAATGAGAAATTGCTAAAAAAATTAGGAAAAAGTTTTTTGAAGGGTATTAATACAATCAGTTATACGTTTGAGGACGAGAGTGAGTTAGTTGATAAGAGCGTAAAAGCGGAAATTATAAAAAGTGATGAAAATGGTACTTACTTTCGATTGGTTTCTCATGCACTCGATTTGAACGATGAATATCATTTAAGCATTCCTGGAAAGTACAAAGTTGCGAACGCAACTGGTGTTATTATTTTGTCTAAACTCTATGCAATTGACCAAAATTATGTTAAAAAAAGTTTATCTGCCTTTAGTGGTGCAGGTAGAAGGCTAGATTATTTGGGTGAGAAAAACGGAATTAAAGTATACGATGATTATGCTCACCATCCGACAGCGATTGAGGTTACATTACAAGGATTAAGACAAAAATACCTTGATAATAGTATTTGGTGCATAGACGAACCCCATTCGTTCTCGCGGACGAAAGCTTTGCTTAAGAACTATAAAGGCGTTTTTGATGTGGCTGATAGGGTAATTATCGGGCCGATATTTAAAGCAAGAGATACAAAAACTTTTGGAGTTACAGGAGAATCTATTGTTAAAGCGTCAAAACATAGAAATATAAAATATCTAGACGACTTTGAGAAAATATTGGCTTTCGTGAAAAATAATGCGGATGAGGGCGACATTATTATTGTTATGGGTGCAGGACTTAGTTACAAGTGGTCTAGAAGGATTTTGGAAGCACTCTGAATATTGTTAAATAATAATAACCTCAGGTTCAAGATTTATGTTGAAATTATTTTTAAAATCTCTTGCCATAGCTTTCGTGAAGTTGAGAATATCTTTTGGTTTTGCATTACGGTAATTGATAACCACTAAAGATTGTTCAGAAGAAGTGCCAACATCACCGAGTCTTTTTCCCTTCCAGCCTAGTTCTTCAAAAAGCCAACCTGCTGGGATTTTTACATAATTATTATGCTTAAAAGTTGGATCATTCCGTTTTGGGTAAGATAATTTATCAACAGGGTAGTACTGGATTTCGGGATAAACTTCTTGTAACTTTTTTAATTTTTTCTTTGTTATAACTGGATTTAAAAAAAAACTTCCAGCTGTCCCCAACTTTTTCCAGTCCGGGAATTTTCTTTTTCTTATTCTTGTAACAGCGTAACTTATATCTTTAGCCGAGTAAGGCGGTTTTGAAAACTTTTTAAGTTCTTCTTCTAAAGATCCGTATCTTGAATGGTAACTTATTTCATTTTTGAAAATTTTAATGAGCCTTAACCGGACTTTCGTGATTATAAAATTGTTTTTCCCGTTTTTTTTAAAAAAACTGTCTCGGTAACTAAATTGACATTTATTTTTTGTAAATTTTTCTGTCTTTCCAGTTTCTATATTGTAAGCGCTGAGGCTTACAAAAACATCCTCGAAGCTTTGACCGTAAGCTGCTATATTTTGAACAGGTGCTGCCCCAACCGATCCGGGAATTAGGCTTAAATTTTCTAAACCAAACAATTTTTTATCCAAAGTATAATCAACCAACTTTATCCAGTCCTCGCCTGCTCCAACTTCTAAAATCACTTCATTTTTTGACTCTTTAATTTTATTTATTCCTTTAATTTCAATTTTTAGTATTAATCCTTTAAAATTTGTGGTAAATAAAGTATTAAATCCCTGGCCGAGTATAAATAATTTCTCTTTTTTTAATTTAGGATTTGAAAATATAATATTAAGGTCTTCTTCTCTTTTGACTTTTGCAAAAAATCTTGTCGAAACCCTTACTTTAAACGCGTTTATTTTATAAAGCGGGTAATTATTATAAACTTTCATTAGCATGCGTAATTATACAATCTTTTAAAATGGTAAAATAATATCAAATGGAATTACACTTGAAAAACAAAAACATCGCGGTTATTGGGTTCGGAATAGAAGGCAAAGATCTTTTAAATATTCTTAATAGCTAATAAGGTATACGGGAAGTTCTCAATCCTCCAAGCGCAGGCCGAAGGCAAGCTTGGTGGTGTGAGAAGGGAAGGGAAGATTGTAATATGAAAGTAAAATGGACGTTC